>Ga0137381_10000661_pt1 | contig 22362 bp, 20 predicted proteins | sample SagtaG_16_FD_104808 | JGI IMG/M metagenome (GOLD analysis project Ga0137381, IMG submission 104808) | Vadose zone soil microbial communities from Sagehorn Ranch, Mendocino, California, USA - Sage2_L_115_16 metaG | ecosystem: Environmental > Terrestrial > Soil > Vadose zone | place: USA... | reverse complement strand
TGACGTTCCAGTAGGCCTGCCTGCTTTGCAACTGCAGATCGATGGCGTCGGCTAAGCGGCGGTTCAACAGCTCGATCAGTTTGGCCTGCTGCTCTGCGGGCAGGACAGTGTTTTTCCTGGACATGGGAGCGCTCCTTTCACTCAAGTCGTGTTTTGTGCGATAATAGAGAGGCTATATGTAGTAGTTAACTTGAAACTCTCTGACATCCTTTTGTGCCTTTCTGTGAAGTCAGTTCTCATATCTCTATCTTCTCTTCTCACATGATAGCAGTAGAGCGTTATAAGGACCGTTAAATGGGCGACTTATGCTTGACATTACTGGGCCCACCGGAAGTGCGCCATGGCGATCAGGTGCTGCTGTTCTCCAGTGAGCGGTGACCTGCTGCTCCTGGCAGAGACTCGCTGCACGCGCTGTCACCGTTCCTCCAATTCTGCGTCAATGACCATCCTCTGCTCCTTATTAACATTTTTTTAACGCTTTATTTAACGCTGCGCGGTTAGTATGCCAGTAGATAGTACAAATTATGGCGCTGATCACGCAGAAGATTCATGATCAGTTCATAAAAAAACAGACCTGGCAGCACATGTTTTAGAAAGCCCCTGCCGAGCAGAGGCAAGCAAGACCGCGTTTTAGGAACGAATATCTAATGCAATTGACACACTCTCTGGAGATATCTCTCCCAGGCGTCGTCTCTTCGCAAGCCGAGCAGGACGACGCTCAACTCGTGAAAGCCAGTCAACATGGGAACCAGGATGCCTTTGCCTTCCTCCCCACGGGGAACACAAAGGCAACGCTGGCCATCTGGCGACCTGCGTTCAAACAGGATTGCACGAGCTACTCTTCTGGCCCAAGCGACTAACGGTCCTTCTCACGCATTTTCTCATGCTCTGCCAGTACTATGAACAGAAGAATATGACAACTGCTAGGAACTCTCAGGAGGTGTATTGATGGTCACGGTAAGCGTATCAACCCCAAGAGAAGAAGGCTTTCTCACAATGGCTTCCCTCGTCAGGACTATTCTGGTCGTAGAGCATGACCCCTCCCAGGGCGAGTCGGTCACCCAGCACTTTTCATCCAAGCCTCATCATTATGCGAAACTGGTGACCAGTGCTGCGGCAGCGTTGAACTTCGTCAAACACATCAAGCCCAACCTGTTTCTCCTGGAGTATCATCTCCCCGATATGGATGGCCTGGCACTCTACGATCTGCTGCATGAGACCAGAGGACTCGCAAGCATTCCTGCCATCATCTTCGGTGTCCCGTTGCCCAAACAGGCTCTTGCTGTCATCAAGACGCAGCGACTCGTACTCCTGAGCACCCCCATCGATCTGGAGGAACTCAGACGCGATATAGCGCAACTTGGTTTACCCCTTGTCATGAACTAGGAAAGGAGAGCATGCAAGGGATGGTCCCGCCCAATAGCTGCTGAGGAGAAGCCGTAACAGGTTCCTAAATCATGACAGCGTATGTATCATCACCCCTGGGTGAAGCGAGGACCTTTTGAACGAGGGCGTTTAATTCCGGGTCCTGCTCACCTTGAGGGGTACTTCTGTATGCTGGCAAGCGTAATCTTGTGTTTTGACTCGCGACGTCATGCGATAAGCTTTTTTCATCGCGTGTCGGCTTGATCTTAAAGTGCCAGTTCTGCTCGCCTTTCTCTGTTGGCAGGTATCCTGCAACGAGCATTGCTCCCTTAAATTGTGCGTGCGAGACATATAATTTCGTTTCACGCTCATACTCGTGTTTGAGTCCGTAGCTGCTATGGTGCTCGTCAGCTTTAAGAGCAGGCTGAATGGCACGCTCTATCCAGTACTGTAGGGCCTCTCTCTCTTCTTGAGAGAGCGCGTCATACGCGTGAGGATGGTCTTTCTGCCTCGTGTTCTCTAGTTCCGAGCATAGGCGTTCATAATCTTTTCTGCTCATGACTCACTCTCCCATGCGGATATCTTTCCTTGAGTCCTCGCCCAAGGAGCTGCACCTATCCCTGTTAACAGCAACTTATAGTATACCATAAAGGAGACCATAACGGGGTAGAATCCGATGTCTGAAAACAACACCTCATTCCGCCACATGCGCTTTTTTAGGCATCCGATTCTACCCCAGGTGGTGTGCCTTCGACCTGTGAAAGCAACGTTGGGGGTGGTTTTGGATCACTTGGCATACCCGCGACGGTTTCCCCTACCTTTTCACTAATGTTGTCTTTCGCTCGCTGAAAATCTTTGGGATGAGCTACACGCCATTCCATCCAGATGGCAATCAGCAGGGCCTGAAGTACCCCTGCAACAGGCGACGCCAAGAGTGCTCCCGCGATCCCAAAGAGTTCGGCCCCGGCGATCAGCGCGGCGAGAGAGACCACGGGGTGCAGGCCAATGGCCTTCCCGACGATGCGCGGTCCCACCACATCGCCCTCGATCACATGCACAACGACGAAGTAGACCAGCACGATGAGTGCGATGACCCACCCCTTGGTCAGAGCGAGCAGCACACAGATTGCACCAGAGACGAGCGTTCCCAGGACGGGAATGAACTCTAACACGAACGCCAGCACACCCAGTAAGAGGGCATACGGCACGCCGATGACTTGCATTCCGACTCCGACGAGGACACCAATTAACGCGCACAGGAGCAACTGGCCGCGAATGTAGCCGCCCACGACCCGCTGCAAAGTATCCAGCAACAACTTCATGCGTCCTTGCTGCTGCTGTGGCATGTTCCGATGTAACCAATCGGACACCCGTGCGCCACCGGCGAGGAGGTAGATACTGATCACCGCCACCAGGACCACATCCAGGACAGCACCGACCAGACCCGTGAGCAGCGGGATGATGCTGCCCGCGAAACCTTCGATGCCGGCTATGACCTGATCGCGGGCCGACGCAATCTGACTCTGCGAGAGGCCAAGTGACCGCAAGGTCTGTTCCAGGGGCGTGAGCTGACCACTCTTGCCCGGCGTCAGCAAAAACCGCACATAGTCGGAGAGCGAGATCACCTGCACGATCGCCGTGCTCACAATCAGATAGAGCAGGGCACCCAGGGCACCCAGGACGACGAGGTAGACCAGGAGGATGGCCAGGAAACGCGGCATCACACGCTCCAGGAGCTTCACGGCAGGCGCGAGAGCATACGCGAGCAGTGCTGCAAACGTGAGCAAGAGCAGGGCTTGAATCACGTGCCCTGCCAGCCACAGGATGAGCAGCGCGACTCCCGTCCAGGCGAGAATGGCCAACGGGAGGCCGACTCGCCGCATCCATTTGGCGATCACTGCTACGGAGTCAACGTCTCGGGTCGTGCGTGGATGAGTGTTTGAGGACATACACCTGCTCCCCTCTCATCGATACTGCTGCGTATTCCATGATCGCTCCTGTTCACACGTTGGCACACACAACAAGGAGCGTCTTGAGGTGTGTTCGCTTCTCCCTCTCGTGCTTCGTGGCTCGGTGCTCCATTTTTTTACAGGCTCTCACAATCGTTCCAGCCTGTTGAAAAAGTCTATTGTAGAGTTAATTGACGAAGAAAAACATCAAATTCCGCTCTCATTTATGGGAGATGCGTGGATTTCTTGGCGGTAAACTGTGCTATTTTGCACCCTTCAAAACTCAGCAGTTTCATTTTTCAACAGGCTGGTTCGTTTCTTGAGACTAGAGTTGCTTATAGAAATCACTGCTATGAAAACACTGATGAGGAGAGAAAGGCTGACAGAAGAGATGGATATTCTCATCGCCTCTGCATGAATGTCGCAAGATACCTCAAGGACCCCATCTGCTTCTCTCGCTTGATCCGAGAGCGACGTTGTCTGTTGAGAGATTGTCATAGCTAGAGCCTTTCTTGGTGAAACAGGAGGAACCATCAACGAGCTTCCTTGCAAGCCTCCTTACGGCTTGAAAAACTGGAGAGGCCAGGAGCGTTGTGGGCGCGTTCATGCGTGTCCCAGGCGCCCAAAAGGATCAAGCCGACCAGCCCGCTTCGTGAGCCCTCTGCTTTCCGGTGCCGCCTGTTCTGGTATAATCGGTGCTGGCAGGCTGACGCCCGGCCTGCCCCGTTCTTGGTCATAGGGCTCCTCATATATCATCTGATCGGTGCGTGTTGGGTGCGGCTTTTGCCCCAGCGGTGGAAAGGTCGCTTCTGGTCCAGGCGTAGACGTCGGCCAGGCTGGGTAGGCGAACTGGCGATGAGCTTGCCTGGGTGGCATCATGGTCTCGGCGGAGCCGTCTGTGATCTCATTCCGTCCTGTCGTAAGTTCAGCAGTTGCATCCTGGACGGTCACCCTTCCTGCCACCTGCTCATTGGGTCCTGCCTCGCTCGTCTTATCCACGAGCGGAAGTGTCTGTTGATATGTTGACATGGGTAGCGCCTTTCTTGGTGAAACAGGAAGCTCTTTCATGGCCTCTCCTTACCTCAGTAGTACGCAAACTCCGAGGTACAAATGTATCGCTCTACATTCTTTCTGTCTCTCCTTTGGGCCTGCTGGGCCTGCAAGGAAAGCCATTCTCTGCTTTTAAGTGTACCTACAGAGCGTTATAACAAGCGTTAAATGAAGTTCGCTGCTCAACTGCCTGCTTGCTGGCTCGTTTCGACGAACCAGAGCCATTTGTCGATGCCTCGGGCGATCTCGGTGAAGATAGCGGCGGTATCGGCGTCCTTCAGTTCGCTCGCCTGCGCGCTGGTGTAGCGAGCATGTCTGCCGAAGTCGGTGAGCGTCGTCGAAAGCGCATCGATGTGGCCGTTCCCATTTGCCGTCGCCAGCCGGTACCCGTCGAGCGAAGAACGCCTGGCGACCGCCTGCACCGTTCCCTCAGCCATACCACCCAACTGCACGATGTGCTCGGCAATCAGGTTCGTATACTCCTCCACTCCCTGGGCGACCTTGTCGAACAGCTCGCGCAGGGCCATGAAATGCGGCCCTTTGACGTTCCAGTAGGCCTGCCTGCTTTGCAACTGCAGATCGATGGCGTCGGCTAAGCGGCGGTTCAACAGCTCGATCAGTTTGGCTTGCTGCTCCTCGTGCAGGACAGTATTTTTCTTGGGCATGGGAGCACTCCTTTCACTCAAGTCGTGTTTTGTGCGATAATGGACAGGTGAATTGTGATAGTTAAATTGAAACTCTCTGACATCCTTTTGTGCCTTTCTGTGGAGTCAGTTCTCATATCTCTATCTTCTCTTCTCACATGATAGCAGTAGAGCGTTATAAGGACCGTTAAATGGGTGACTTATGCTTGACATTACTGGGCCCACCCGAAGTGCGCCATGACGATCAGGTGCTGCTGTTCTCCACGCGCAAGGAACTCGCGCTGCTGATCTATCTGGCGGTGGAAGGCCGCGTCCATTTGCGCAAGACCCTCTCCGAACTGTTCTGGCCAGAAGGGGATGCGAGGCATGGCCGGGCAGCCCTGCGCATTGCCCTGCTTCATCTCCGTCACATGCTGAGTGAGGGCACTGGCGTTGATCCTGTGCCTCACCTGCTCATCACACACGACACCCTCGGCCTGGATCTCACCTGCGCTCTCGAACTCGACCTGCATCCCCTCCACGAAGCCTGGACGTTGGCGCGTGCGTCTTCTGGCACGGCGCTGACCATGCCAGAAGACACTCGTCGCACTCTGCTCGCCCAGCTCCAACGCGCGGCCAGCCTCCCTCGTGGTGAGTTCCTGGAGGGCTTCTCGCTGCGCGATGCCCCGGCCTTCGACGATTGGGTGCGCTTCCAACGCGAATACTGGCACCTGCACACGAGTGAGATCTTCGAGCGGCTCTCCCAGATACAATTCGAAGCAGGAGAGCTTGAGGCCGCCATTGAAACGGTCAGCCGCTGGCTCGTCCTCGACCCTCTGCACGAGGACGCCTACCGGCGTCTGATGCGTTTGCACTTCGCGGCCGGTGACCGGGTCGCGGCCTTGCAGGCCTATGACACGTGCCGGGCTCTGCTGGCCACAGGCATGCAGACTGAGCCAACCCTGGAAACCATGGCCTTGGCCAACCGTATGCGTGCCGTTGCCCCTCCACGACGCAAGGAGGCACCCACGCCCGCGCTCTCCCCGGCAACGTTCCTCGACAGCCCGCTCCTGGGGCGAACGACAGAGTTGAGTACGTTGATCAAGGTCTACCATACCGCCCAACGTGGTCAGACGCAGGTGGTGTTCCTGGAGGGGGAGGTTGGCATTGGCAAGACGCGGCTGGCGACCGAGTTTCTGGCCTGGGCGGAGGTAGAGGGAGCAGACGTGCTGCAGGGACAGGCCTTTGAAACCGGTGGTCAGCTGCCCTATCGGCCCGTGATCGAGGCCTTGCGCCCGCGCATCGAGCGGGAGAATGCCCCAGACGACCTGCTTTCAGACACGTGGCTGGCGGAACTCGCGCGCCTGCTCCCCGAATTGTGGGATCGCTATCCCGATCTGCCCGCCCCTGTCGGGGATAAGTCGGTGGCCCGCAATCGGTTGTTCGAAGCAGTGGCACGCCTGGGACAGGCCCTGGCGGCACGGACGCCGCTGGTTGTGTTCATCGATGATGTGCAGTGGGCCGATGCCGCCTCACTCGACGTCTTGCATTACCTTGCGCGACGCTTCGCAGAGAGCCAGACTCCGGCGTTCCTGCTCCTGACGCTGCGCATGGGGGAGAGAGAGATGCCGCCAGGGCTTGCCGAGTGGCGAACTGGTATGGAACGCGCCGTACCGCTGACCCGCCTGCCGCTCGGTCCCCTCGCCATGGAAGACATCGTACGCCTGCTCCAGGCATTAGGAAGGGCAACAGGCAAAGACGGGAGGCGAGCGGCGGGCCTGGAACGCTTTGGACAGTGGCTGTTTGCTGAAACGGAGGGGCAACCGTTCTATTTGATGGAAACGCTCAAGGTTTTGCTCGAGCGTGGCGTGCTCGCCTCTCACCAGAACGAAGATGGAGGATGGATCATTGACTTTACGGTAGCTATGGAGCATGAGACGGTGGTCCGTGGGTTCTTCCCGCCCAGTGTGCGCGAAGTCATCTGCGCCCGGTTGTATCGACTCACGCCGAATGCCTTTGCGCTGCTGGTGGCAGGAACCGTCCTCGGCCAGGGAATCACCTTTGAGCGCCTGTGTCAGGTGGCCGATCTCGCAGAACGTGACGGACTTCCTGCTCTGGACGAGGTGCTGCACAGCGGTCTGCTGCTTGAGTCGGAGCGCCAGGGAGGGCCAGTGACTGAGGGGCGCTACGTGTTCGCGCATGCGAAGATCCGTGCGGTGGTCTATGCGGAGGCGGGTGAGGCGCGGCGCTCCATCTTTCACCGCCGTGCGTTGGAAGCGTTGCAAGCGGCGGCGGCCCCTGCGGCGGAACTGGCCTACCATGCTCTGGCGGCGGGGCTTGCGGAACCGGCCTTCCACTGGAGTCTCGCGGCAGGCGATGAGGCGATGCGGGTGGTAGCCGTGCGCGATGCCATCTCCTTCTACGAGCAAGCACGGCATCTGATGGCCGAGCGCTTGCATGGGCTTGACCTGGGAGCCATACTCCCTGCGCCGGAGATCGAGCATCTCTACACCCACTTGGGGCGAGCATATGAACTGAACGCTGAGTGGGAGAAGGCTCGGGAGGTTTATACGTTGATGCTCGCGTATGCTCAGGATGCTTGCCAGTCGGTGATGGAGAGCACCGCCTTCAACCGCCTGGCAATCCTGGCCACGCAGTAGTCCTTCGACCTGGCAACCGCATAGACGCTGCTCGAGGCGGCGTGACGGCCCGCCGAAGCGAGCGGTGACCCGGTGCTCCTGGCAGAGACTTGCTGCGCGCGCAGCCACCGTTCCTCCAGTTTCGCGTCGATGATCCTCCTCTGTACCTTCTGTTGTAACATTTTTTTAACGCTCTATTTAACGCCGCATGGTTAGTATGCTAGTAGATGGGACAAAGGAGTGCGCTGATCATGTAGGAGAACCATGATCAGTTCACAAAAAACAAACCTCGAAGCACATGTTGAGGTTTAGAAGGAGCGTTGAGAAGATGACCAACGAAATGAGCGAACACAACGCCAGCAGGAACTCAAACCTCTACGAGGAGGACTCGACCTCTTCTCGCTTGCCAGATTTGTCTCGCATCCGGGCCTACTACGACGAAACCTGGATGGATTACCGGATGCTCTGGCTCAATCCGCAGAACCGGGCCATCCACTTCGGCTATTGGGATGAGCACACCCGTAGCCATACGCAATCCCTGTTCGCCTTGAATCGGGTGTTGGCAAGCCACCTCGGTATTCGCTCAGGGCAGCGTATCCTCGATGCCGGTTGTGGTGTGGGTGGGAGTGCCATCTGGCTGGCAAAGACCTACGATGTTGAGATTATCGGCATCACGCCAGTAGCTAGCCAAGTTGCTCGCGCACAGCACTATGCGCAGGAACATGGTGTCGCTGACCACGTGTCCTTCGAGCAGCAGGATTACACCTCCACAAGCTTTCCTGATGCCAGTTTCGATGTGGTCTGGGCTATGGAAAGTCTGTGCCATGCTCCCGATAAACGGCTGGTGTTGGCTGAAGCGCGGCGCCTCTTGCGCCCGGGCGGCCGGTTAGGCATGGTCGAGTATATGCGCACCCGCAGGCCGCATGCTGCGGTCGATGAGGCACTGCTGCACAGTTGGCTCTCGGGCTGGGCTATCCCTGATATTGCAATGGCTCCTGAATGGCTTGAGTGGACACACGAGGTAGGATTTTGTGACGTGCAGTTGGTCGATATGACCCGCAATATCAGACCTTCGCTTCGTCGCCTCTACAGGCTCGCCGTCCTCACTTGGCCCGTGGCATTCATCCTGCATGCTATTGGATTGCGCTCTGAGACGCAGCAGGGCAACCTGCGAGGTGCATTCGATCAGTATCATGCGCTTCGACGCGGTCTCTGGTTCTATGCGTTACTGATTGCCACCTCGATGCAAGGCTAAGCGCTGAGTTCATCAAGGGTTGTTTGGGTGTTGCACCTCTCTCTCGAACTGACATCCCGTCTTCGCCTGGGCAAGCGGGAGGGTAAACCAAAAGGTCGAACCCTGTCCCACCTGACTCTCAACGCCCACCTGCCTTATCTCCTTCTGTAACCACATCTTCAGTAGTGACACGGCCGTCTGGGAAAGCGGCCAGAAACGTTTGGTGAGCCTTCTTCCGCGTAGTTGAGTGGGGTCTACTTCCTCAGTCAAGCCAAGCTTGCCGTCCTGGGGTAAAAGCTGAATGGCAAACTTTGCGTGAGATGAGCGTGAAATCGTCCCTTGCGTTCTCTGTGATGAGCGTACGTCATACGAAGTTTGCCATTCAGCGGGTAAAAAAACAAGGGTCAGCAATTTGGTGGCCCCTGTTTGTTACTAGAGAGGCTGTCGTTTAGCCCACACTGCCGGACATCTCCAACTGGATCAGGCGGTTCAGCTCAACTGCGTACTCCATTGGGAGTTCCCTGGTGATCGGCTCAATGAAGCCGTTGACGATCAGCGAGTAAGCCTCGGACTCATCGAGGCCACGGCTCATCAGGTAGAAGAGCTGCTCGTCACCGACCTTCGAGACGGTCGCCTCGTGGCCGACCTCAGTCTGGTTCTCTTCGACGCGAATGGTTGGATAGGTATCGGTGCGAGCATGCTCATCGAGCAAGAGCGCGTCACAGCGGACATGGGACTTGGTGTGGTGCGCACCCCGGTTGATGCGGACCAGGCCACGATACGAGGCTCGACCAGTCCCCTTGGAGACCGACTTCGAGAGAATCTGGGAAGTTGTGTGCGGAGCAAGGTGTGTGACCTTGGCTCCAGCATCCAGCTGCATCCCATCGCTGGCGAAGGCCACTGAGAGGATATCACCACGAGCGCCTGGCTCCATCAGCAGCACCGCTGGATATTTCATCGTCACCTTCGAGCCGAGGTTCCCATCGACCCATTCCATCGTTGCATCTCGGTAGGCTGCTGCACGCTTCGTGACGAGGTTGTAGACGTTCTTGGACCAGTTCTGGATGGTCGTGTAGCGTACGCGGGCACCTTCCATCACCTTGATCTCGACGACGGCGCTGTGCAGGCTGTCGCTTGCATAGGTGGGGGCGGTACACCCCTCCACATAGTGAACATAGGAACCAGGAGCGGCGAGAATCAACGTGCGCTCGAACTGACCCATATTCTGGGCATTGATACGGAAGTAGGCCTGCAAAGGAATTTCAACCCGCACGCCTTCTGGCACATAGACAAAGCTGCCACCACTCCACACCGCGCTGTTGAGTGAGGCGAATTTATTATCGGACGGCGGAATAACGGTGCCGAAGTGCTCTTTGATGATGTCGGGATACAAGCGCAGAGCCGTATCCATGTCAGTGAAGATCACGCCCAGCTTCTCAAGGTCTTCGCGCACCTTATGGTACACCGCTTCGCTCTCGTACTGTGCTGTTACACCTGCCAGGTACTTCTGTTCCGCCTGTGGAATACCCAGTCGATCAAAGGTGTCCTTAATGTCTGATGGGATATCGTCCCAGGTTTTCCCCTGCTGCGCGACTGGCTTGATATAGTAGTAGATAGTGTCGAAGTCAATCCCCGAGAGGTCCGCGCCCCACGTTGGCATGGGGCGTTTCTCGAAGAGTGCTAGGCTCTTGAGGCGGAATTTGCGCATCCAATTGGGCTCGCCCTTCATCTCGGAGATCTGCTCAACGATCTTGGTGCTCAGTCCCCGCTCGGACTTGAACACATAATTTTCGGCCATGTGGAACCCAGCAGAATATGCCTGCTGTTCCGTACTGTATACTTGGGTACTCATCAGAATTCGCTCCGTCTCATACGATGTTCGTCTAGGAAACCTATCGTTCCTGTTCATCCTTACTTAACCACTCGGATGTACTCATTCGTATGGATGTTGTAAGTCAGGGGCTTTCGTGCGGTCTCTGGAATGGCAGATGACCGTTGTGGTATCCCTGGCTCCTCGTCAAATCGACAGAGGGGATGTTGGGTGGCCTTCGTGGGAGGAAACAGAAGCAGGGAAGGGCCGAAGCTGTTCCTGTTGGAAGAAAGAGACATGGTGCTGCTCTTTCTCTTAACTATATTATATCACAATTATTTCATTAATAGCAAATATTTAAGAAATTATGCTTTTCATGGTTTATAGTGAACTTAAAAGAGATTCCGTGATAAACTCATCAATACAGTCGCTCTCAACACTCTTGTCCTTGTCTCACAAACGGCCATGATATAGTATATCTTCTCCTCGTAGAGAAAAAACCGGTGAGGCAGCTAGCAGCTGCCCCACCGGTTTTTTCTCTACCTTAAGATTATCTTCGAGCCTCGACCAGTTCGCGTTCGCGGCGACCATCGGGAGTGCGGCGGCGATTGAAGCGGTTGAGACCAAGTTCGCCCTTTTCCCAAATGACCAGCAGCATACTGGCATTGAAGATGGACGAGTAGGTACCACTAAAGATACCTACCAGCAGGGCCAGTGTGAAGGTACGGATGGTAACGCCACCAAAGAGCGTCAGCGCACTCAGAGTAAAGAGCACGGTCAGCGAAGTATTGAGTGAACGGGCCATCGTCTGTACCAGACTGGCATTGACCACCTGATCAAACGTTTCAGAGGTACGGCGCTGCAAATTCTCACGGATACGGTCGAACACCACAATGGTATCGTGTACGGAGAAACCGACCACCGTCAGCAAGGCAGTGATGAACAGCGTATCAATCTGGATACCCAGCGTCCAGCCGAGAATAGAGAAGACACCGAGTACTACCAGCACGTCGTGCAAGAGGGCGATAATGGCACAGATACCGTAACGCCAGGGCTTGGCGACCTTACGGAAGGCCAACCAGATGTATGCCAGGATACAGAGAGAGGCCACGATAACCGCCAATACGGCTCTACTGCTAGTTTCGCTCGCCACCGAGGATGAAACCAAGGCGTCAGTCAACGTGTATGAGTACGCGTTCTTTCCCTGCAACAGAGCTGCCTGGATGGCATACAACTTGTCCTGGCTTACCTGGGTGCTGGTCAGGATACTAAGCGTGCCAGTAGTCTGTCCTGTTTGTACAGTGACCACCTTGACCGGAATGTTGGCGGAGTTAGTGCCAGGGGTTGGAGTTGCTGTGGGCGAAGCAACTGGTGTTGGTGTGCCCTTTGCGGTGGTTGAGGTAGCGGTGGCCTTCGCGGTGGGCGAAGCGACAGGCGTACTCTTGCCGGTGCCAGCCGTAGGTGTGACACCCACCACAGGTGAAGAAGCCGGTGTGGAAGTGGCAGCAGGTGCGCCCGGATTGGTTGTGTTGGGCAATTTGCTCAGCAGCGTCTGAATGTCACTCGTGCTGTGAGCTCCCGAAAATTTGGTCATGACAACGACAGTGGCTTTCTTTCCACTCAAAGGAAGATCCTGAAATTGCACCACAAGGCTTTGCCCATACTTGTCTTGCAGCGTTTTCGTAATCGTACTCTTCACATTGTCATCTACCCAGGTATTCAAGCGTACCCAGACGATCGAATCGCCAGATAGGGCTGTGTTGTTGCCGTTGAGTACCTGCAAATTGGCTAAGTTAAGCGGCTTGAGCAGAGTTCTGGCATCAGTGAGGTTGATATTCACACTGGGGCGTAGCTCAACTGTGGCGCCACCGGCGAAGTCGATACCGACGTTCATTCCCTTGATGAGCAGAGAAAGCACACCAGGGACGATGACGATCAGCGATATAATTAAGAACAGGTAGCGTTTTCCTACAAGATTAAACACGGTATCTACTCCTCTAAACTGTGCTGTTGCGTCGCATCAGGGATGTCGTGGGAATGGCGTCAACGGGGAGTCCAAACAGTGCGGGATGGTTGATCACTCCCGTGGGTACGAGTAGGTTCAGGAACGTGCGCGTAACGATGATCGCAGTAAACATACTAACCACGACGCCCAGGAAGAGGTTGGTGGCAAAGCCAACAATCAAGCTGGCACCAAAGTTGCTACCAAAGTAGAAGAGCACAGCGCAGGTGATGAGAGTCGAAATGTTGGAGTCGCGAATAGAAGGCCATGCCCGTTTCCAGCCAATATCGATAGCTGAGGCGAGTAAGCGGCCCGCACGCAATTCCTCTTTGACACGCTCAAAAATCAGCACGTTGGCGTCTACTGCCATACCGATCGAGAGGATGAAACCTGCAATACCTGGTAGCGTCAGTGTGAAGCCAAAGAGCTTGAAGACGGCCACGGTGAACAAGGCATAAAGTACTAGCGCAAGGTCGGCCAGCAGGCCGGGGAGGCGATAGTAGAGCAGCATAAACAGGACAACAATGCTCAGACCAATAATACCGGCGATCGCACTCTTGTAAATGGAGTCCTGACCAAGTGTTGCCCCTACCGTCTCGGAACTATCGATAACGAGAGCCAGAGGCAGTGCGCCATATTGCAGCACCGTTACAATACTTTGGGCCTGAGCCTGGGTGAACCTACCTTGGATGATACCGGGACCACTGATTTGGCTCTGGATGACTGCTGATGAGATCACCTTGCGGTCCAGGGTGATGGTCAAATAATCACCGATATGTTTGCCGGTAAAGTCACCAAAGCGTGAGATAGCATTGCCCTTCATCTCAAAGTTGATGACGATCTGTCCGGTGTCCTGTTGTGTGCCAACGCTAATTTGATTGGGATCGAGGTCAGCACCGGTGAATTGGGGCTTGTTGCCAGGATTGTACTGTGTGTATTGGGTTGGATCGAGGGCAGCACCCTCGGCTGCCGGAGTTGTGCCGGTGTCCCAGAACTCCAGTTTGCCAGGCCTGAGTAGTGTGTTAACTGCATCAGGCTGGTTGAGACCCGGCAGATCAAGGGCGATACTCTGATTGCCCTGGCTATCGCTCAACTTACGAATGACCGGCTCATTGACGCCCAGGCCGCCGTTAACACGTCTTTCAATCTGGTTGAGCGTGTTGTCGATGTTGGCGTCAACCTCAGCCTTGGTGTAGTGCTGGGAGGGATCAGGTTTCAGTAGCACACTGACACCGCCCTGCAGGTCAAGGCCTTCCTTAAAGATGAATGGGTTATTGATCCCATACAAAGGCTTGCTTGTGCTGCCAGAATCGACATGGGGCCAGAAGTCTACGTAGGCCGCGCCCACGGCTAATAAGACAATAAATAGGAGGAGTAAAAGTGTTCCTCGACGCATACGGATATTTCCCCTAACTCTATCTAAAGAGACGTTTGGATAGACATTTGTACCTTTCTGTATAGGACACACAATGGTCCATCATGCTTGCATTGCAGTGCAGTATAGCATAGTTATTGCACGTTGCATATAGTATGTTATTTACGATACCAATAAGAAATTAGTAGAGGTTATATAACCTTTCGTAAATAGCATCGTAAGTACGTAGGAGGTATTTCTTTTTGAACGAGGTGTAGCATAATAGTAATGGGTCTCGTGAAGAATAAAGCTTTCTTATAGTCACACATTTGGGTGGTAAATGTACTACTTAACCTTACCCTGATGGGGAGCGTTTTATAGTCTCATTAACAAACCAAATATATAGGATGTTACCTGTATATCAAGAGAAAACAGTTTTATACAAGATTAAGAAGGAGCAAAAGCATGTCTATGGATGAAGCAATCACTGTACAGGGCATTGAGGGAGCGATGCCTGTACCGCAGATGGGCGATAAAGTGGTGATGGATGTACGCAATATTACCAAAAATCTTCCTTTAGGACGAGAAAAGATTGAGATTCTCAAGGGGATCAGTTTCCAGATTAGAAGCGGCGAGTTTATATCCATTGTGGGACCATCGGGTTCAGGAAAAAGTACGTTGTTGGGCATTATTGCCGGGCTGGATAATCCCACCAGTGGGCAGGTTTTGATCGATGGCATTGATATTACGCGTATGAGCGAGGGCAGGCTGGCCGAGGTGCGCAACAACAAGATCGGCATGGTCTTCCAGGCCTTCAACCTGATTCCGACATTGACGGCCCAGGAAAATGTTGAAGTGCCGCTCTACGTAGGTAAGCATAAAGGGGCCCCCTCGACTCGGGCCAAAGAATTGCTAGAACTCGTGGGGCTTTCGCATCGCCTGGGACATAAGCCCAATCAGCTGTCGGGAGGCGAGCAGCAGCGTGTGGCGATTGCGCGTGCCCTGGCCACCGATCCAGCCTTTGTGATTGCCGATGAGCCAACGGGTAATCTGGATGCTAAAAATGGTGAGAATGTACTGAAATTGATCGCCTATCTACGGGCGCAAACCGGCAAGACCTTCATCATTGCCACGCATGATCCGGTGGTGGCCGGCCATGCCGACCGCGCTATCCGTATTGTGGATGGTCTGGTTGCCTCTATTGAGACCATTGGGGGAAGGGCTGTCCGGTCATGAAAGCCTCGATGTACTTCAACTATACCTCGCGTTCGCTGCTGCGCGGAGGGCAACGCACGATCCTGGCGGTCTTCTGCGTGGCCGTTGGGGTTATGGCGATTGTCTCCCTGCAACTGGTCGGGCAGATGATCAACAGTGCCTTCACAAGCAATGTGCGTGATGCCAACGGTGGCGATATCGCCATATCCTCACAGACCATACCGTTCAAGCAGAGCGATCTGGCCTTTTTCAATAAGCTCAAAAGTAATGGTACTATCACTGGCTATACACCGCTTATCAATGGGAATGCTTCAATAGGGGCGGTCTCAGTTACACAATCCTTTAATCTGGAGGCGGTCGATCCACATAGCTTTCCGGTAGTCACACCGCCGACCTTTAAGACGCCAATCGATGGTAAGCTCTCGACACTTTTAACCAACAATCAGGTCGTGGTCGATCAAAACCTGATCGATCAGTACAATAAGAAGGTGGGCGACACCTTTGACGTGCATACCAGCACCAATGGTGGTAGCGGCCTGACACTCCACGTCAAGATCGTTGGTATTGTCAACGATACAGGTGTCTTTGCCCAGTCCAACGATTTTATGCTGATATCGCAGAGCGATTATCAGGCTGCCGACCCGAAGTTATCGTTGCTGTACGATACGATTGATGTAACGACATCTGACAAGGCACATACGGATGCAGCAGCGAAAGCCATTTCAACCCAGTTTCGTCTGGCGAACGTGGTCACGGCAGATCAAGCCTTGAAAAATAACCAGACACAGGTTGATTTTATCAAAAAGTTTCTAGAGATTGCCGGGCTGCTGGCTTTGCTGATCGGTGGCGTTGGTATTGTCAACACAATGCAGGTGTTGTTGTCGCGCCGCAAAACTGAGATCGCCATGCTCAAGACGACGGGCTACCGCAGATATGATCTGTACCTGCTCTTTGGCTTGGAGGCTGGCTTGTTGGGTCTGGTTGGTGGGCTGGTTGGGGCAGTTGCCGCTGTGGGCGTGAGCTTTGCTGTGCGCAATATTATACAGCAAGTTTTTCCCATTGTGATCCCCTTCTTCCTTGATCCGCTGCTCATCGGTGGCGGTGTTCTCATCGGCCTGGTCACTGCGCTGATCTTTGGTTTGATGCCTATTGTACAGGCCGCCAATATTCGCCCATTAAATGTCATTCGCGAATTGCCAGGAAGGAGAGGGATAGGTAGCGTCTTTTTGACGATTGGCCTGTTGATCCTGCTCTCGGTGCTGTTCTGTGTCATGGCAGTGGTCATTTTGAACGATGTGGTACTGGGTGTCAGTGCGGTTTATGGCAGCTTTGCTTTCCTATTGCTGCTGAGTCTCTTCTTTGGTCTGGTGGTCTTTGTGATCAGTGTATTGCCCGTACCGGAACGTTTCAGCATTGGCTACCTGGCACTGCTTATCGGTGGCGTGGTCGTTTCGGCCTTGCTTCTCTATGCTCTGCCCACCTTTGGCGGTCTCTTGTTGCTCGTCTCGCTGATGGGCTTTGTCATCGTCCTGTTGCCTCGCACGTGGAAAGCCAGCACGAAAATGGCTCTGCGCAACATTGGTCGCCAGCGTGGACGAACCACGACCACGCTGCTGGCTCTGTTTGTGGGTGTCTTTACTATCGGCCTGATTCTGGTGTTGGGGCAGGATTTGCGAGATAACATCAATGCAGCCATTGCGAAAAATCTTACCTTCAATATGGTGGCCGTTGCCAAGGGTAACGATGCTGCTGCACTACAGTCCCAGCTAGGAAGCATTCCGGGTCTCTCTACCGCTCACTCACCACATCATACCTATGCGGCAGATGTGCCGGTCGCTATTGACGGCACACCCATTGCTACACTGATACCGCAGAACGCACAGCCGGGGGCAAATAATCTGGGACAGGCTGTACTCGGCGAACTGAATGGTGTAGAAGGCTATGATGTAGCGCATGGGCAGTTACCTGACACTCAAGGGGTAACGTTTGCCGGGCGCAATCTCAATGCAAGCGATGCTGGAACGAATAATGTGCTGCTGAACTGGGATGTAGTCAACGTTGCACCACTCAAAGGGCATATCCATATTGGTAGTACTATTACGCTTGTCAGCCCCGATGGCAAGCTGATGAAGAACGTTACAGTTGTGGGAACGTACCGGTCAAGCGGTTTTAACCTGCACTTTGGCTCAATTCTTACTACTACCGATACGGTAACGGCACTAACCCCTGCTGGTCAGAATACCACCATCTTCTACATGAAAGTAGACTCAGACAAAGTTGGCAAAGCATTACAAAAAATTGGTACGATTGCCCCCAATGCATCTGTGATCAATTTTGCCAACCTGGGTGACTTCATCAACCAGTTCATCGGCAACGTCCTGTTGATTCTGACTACCATTGCTTCGCTCTCACTGCTGGCCGGAGTGATCATCATTGCCAATGCCGTAGCCCTGGCAATGCTGGAGCGCAGACGTGAGCTAGGTATTCTCAAATCTGTAGGCTACACCAGCCGCACTATTCTGGGCGAGGTACTCATTGAGAATGGCGTTGTCGGTGGCACGGGCGCCTTGCTGGCGATGTTACTGGTGACGCTGGCGACGAGCTTGCTGGGCCAGTTCGTCTTCAAAACAGCCTTTGGTGTGAGTGGCTTCATTGTGATTGGTCTGATCGTCGGCATTGCCCTACTAGCAATGGTGACGGCGACACTCGTGGCCTGGGGTGCTGTGCGAGTGCGCCCACTAGAAGTACTGCGATACGAATAAAAGCTTATTCGGAAACCTCTCAGAGAGTGAGAAAATGTAGTGACCCCCCTTGTGGGGGTCAGCCCCACCTCACCTGCTCATCTGCCTTTTCCTTCTATATCGTTCCATACAAACCTCTTCCTACACGATTCTCCCGATTGTTTCTGCTTCAGGGAACGCTCCTCTCTCTTTTACCTTCATCAAGGAACGCCTGGAAGCAACGCTTCAGCAACGGCCCATGTACTACACTCCCTTCAGAAAGAACAATAACGCTATCATCCTTGCGGAACACATAGTTGCTCTGCGGGAAAGATGTTAAGAGGGAGTGCAGAGCATGGATCAATTTTACCAACATTCTCGTTCTCATCTGTTTACGGTACGTGTGTGGGAAGAAAAGATAGGGGCTGATCAGACCGAGTGGCGAGGCAAAGTCCAATTGTTCCCCAGTGGGGACATACGTTATTTTCGAGAATGGACAGCACTTGTGCCTCTTCTTCTCACGATGTTGTCGGAGTCTCAGCTAGACATGCCGCAAAGAGAAAAACGATAGCAATATTCTATAGAAAAGTGATGCTCAAAACCTTATAAGTGCTCAATCAGTTTATCGGGATATATACTCGCTTATGTTTCTTGTTCTGGTTTGGGGACAAACGTATTGAGCAAGAGCAAGATTTGATCAAACTTTTTATCCTGCGCCTCAAAGCGACTAGTGATACTCTGCTCTAGAGTTCCAAAGCGGCTGTTAACACTCTGCTCTAGAGTTCCAAGGCGGCCCTCTAGAACGTCAAAACGACTAGTGACACTCTGCTCTAGAGTTCCAAGGCGGCCCTCTAGAGCGTCAAAACGACTAGTGACACTCTGTTCAAAAGCACGGAGACTACTCTTTATCTCCCTGATATCCCATCCTTGCTTTGATATAACGCCGGTCAAAATAGTCACATGATGGTTAAGATCATCAATCGCTTCGCTATATTTCGCTTGTGCTTGCTCTAAAGCAGTAAGTCTCTCTTCTGATGTTGGCATAGAAAGTTCACCTTTCCGAATCACACGCACCGTACCTCTGGACGCATTATACCATACCTGAACGGGTGCGGTACCTATTTTGTGGGCCTGATCCCCATAAAGGGTCACTCCATGGTGGAGCCTGTCGGCCTGAAATGTATTGCCCCCTGGGGCCAGACCCACACTAGTACCACACATATCCCAGCCGACGCACCCGTATATAGTAGTGATGGCCCTTGCGGCCATCATGGCGGGGCGCGGCCATCATGGCGGGGCGCGGCCATCATGGCGGGGAACGCGGCCATCATGGCGGGGCGCGGTCATCATGGCGGGGGCCGGTTATCACAGATAGCCCATCTGCTCAGCCAGAGGCACTACTTGTTGGAGAAGAGCGCGAGCCTCTTGTTGCTGTCCGGCATCCCATGCCTGTATTGCCGCTTCAAGAAGCGTACTCAATTGTTCAGGGGGATTATCGAAGGCTAAATTCCGTGTGCTTGCCGTTTTATGTAGCAGGCGTGCTTGCCACACATACTAATGTACTATCTCTATTGACCACCCATATCTTCCCTGCTACCATAACCTATGGTTTTGCTGCTAAAAATCTGATAAAGAAGTATGTCAGTAAATCGTGGAGGGAAGTCCTATGGCACAACCCGTAGATCAGAAACAATCGAGTAGTGAGCAGTATTCTGCGGAGCCGAAAGTCTCACTGGATAATGAACGTTTAGTGCGTCCCTTTAGTGCTGTACTTGCTGAATTACCTCAGAAATATCTAAACGCAGTAACGAAGCCGGCGGTGAGAACATATAGCGAAGTGTGTACTGAGGCGAGTTGGGGGCTTGTGTGGACACAATTGCTTATCTGGGCTGTTCTCGATGCTGCGCTTGGCGTATTGGTCAATCTGATATCCTCGCCAGCTTCTGGCTTTAGCAGCTTCTTTTCGTTGGTCACCTCGGTGGGGCTGGTGGTATTAGTACCGCTCCTGTTTTTCCTGGTGATGGCGGTTACTTATATAATGGCACGGGTCTTTGATGGTCAGGGAACGTTTCTGGAACAGTGTCATGCATCACTATACGTGCAAGTTCCGTTAGGTATAGGGAGCAAGGTGTTGGCCCTCATTCCAATGGTGGGACGGATACTCAACTCAGTTTTGAGCGTGTATGGTATTGTTTTGCAGGTGATCGTGTTCATGACGGTGCATAAGCTAAGCAAAGGCAAGGCTATAGCCGTGGCACTGGTTTCTGGGCTGGTTCTAGGCATACCCGTGGGTGTACTGTATGCCCTTTTCCTGCTCATGACTCATAAATAACCCCCCAAACTCAAAGAGAGCGCGATCTGGTATGGATCGCGCTCTCTTTGAGTTTGGGGAGTTTTATGATCATTCCCCAAAAAAAGCCGTTTATAACGTATAATTAGCGAGGAAGTAGCGAGAATTTCTATCTCTCCCTAATGAGGAAGCTTGTAATGTCTGTTTGCTGTATGCACCAACATATCAATGCGCCTGGCACCATATGGTGTACGCAGTGTGAAAGTTTGGTAGTTGGTGTTCGTTTCGATGATTATACTGTTACCTCTTATCTGGGACAGGGCAGCTTTGGAGCAATCTACCTGGCGCAGCAGCACTCGCTCAATAAGCGCACGGTTGTGATCAAAATGTCACAAGGTTCGTGGCCTCAAGAGGCAGTGGCGACGTTTCGGCATGAGGCGGCTGTTCTGGCTTCATTGTCCCATCCATATATCCTGCCTATCCATGCTTATGGCTTGTTGCACGTACTACAAAAAAGGAATGGTTCGAGCTATTTGCCCTATGTGGTACTGCCCTATGCTGAACAAGGCTCATTGGAGGACAGGCTGGGCCAAGGGCGTGGGGGTACATTGCCTCTTAAGCGTGTGTTAGTCCTGGTCGAAGAAATTGCCGATGCACTAGACTACGCACACTCCAGGGGAGTGTTGCATCGTGATGTCAAGCCGGGCAATATGCTGCTTATGGGATCGCACGTGGTACTCTCTGATTTTGGCGTAGCTGCCTTAATAGATGTCGAAACATCACATGTTCGTACTTCATTGGCCGGTTCACCAGCCTTTATGGCCCCTGAAGTATGGCGATTTTGCCCCGGTCGCTATTCCGATCAGTATGCCCTGGCAGTCACCTGCTTTCGCCTTCTAACTGGCAAGTATCCCTGGGATAACCCTGAAGGACGAGTCAAACAGTGGACACATCTACATAGTTTTGTGCCACCGCGCTCCTTGCATGATTATTGCCCAGAACTGCCGCTAAGTGTCGATCTTGTATTGCAACGAGCCTTGGCAAAGGATCCCCATGAACGCTATCCTTCGGTCGGTGCCTTTGCCTCTGATCTCCGTGCCGCGGAGAGCGATACACGGATATGCTTTATTCCACCTCACGTACAATTCCCTCCGCAACTACAACCTCAATCGGTGCCCCAGGCGCAGCCACCGATAATGGAAGTAGCAGATCAGGCACCACCTGTGGCGGTAGCGAGCCAGCCTGCGCCGATACAGACTCAGAAGCAGATATTGCTAACTGCTGAGCAGGAGACACATACAGATACGATGACAGCCAATGAATCAATGCTGACAAAAGAAGAAGAACAAGAGCATCTCGACGGGGAGACCGAATTATTAGTTACACCACGTAACCTCTGGGTGCCTCTCGCTTTTGCCCTCAATCTCTTCGTTTGCCTGTTGTTTGTTGCGCAAGCTGCATTCATGCGGGAAAACATCAGCACACTGCTTTACCTGTTCCTGGCTCTTTCTCCCAGTTTATGTGTAGGGCCGCTGCTGGCCTTTGGCTTTCGCCGTCTGCCTCATCCAACGCGCACGTGGGGTGTTTTGTGGGGTCTCCTCTTTGGCGTCTGCGATACTCTGCTATCGACTCTGCTCTGCTATGGTGGTACGGCATTGGTTTTGACGTTCCTCCAATGGGGGCATCAATGGCAGCGTTCCGGCGATGGTATAAGCATTTTCCTGCAAAATCTGCACACTTTGGGACCGATAGCCCTGCTGTTAGCGATTGTTGGACTATGGGTAACTGCAGTAGGTGGCGTCTGTATAGGCATGTTTAGCGCACGGGCTGCAAAAACAAAGCCCACAGGCCGCCGGTAATAACAACAGTATCAGGGAGGCGCCGCATGATGACCGCAAGGGTCATCACTACTATACACGGATGAATCGGCCTGTGAAGGCGTAGTATAGTAGTGATGACCCTTGCGGTCATCATGCGGTGGGCGGTCATCATGCGGTGGGCGGTCATCATGCGGTGGGCGGTCATCATGCGGTGGGCGGTCATCATGCGGTGGGCGGTCATCATGCGGTGGGGCGGTCATCATGCGGTGGGGCGGTCATCATGCGGTGGGG
>Ga0137381_10000652_pt1 | contig 22542 bp, 15 predicted proteins | sample SagtaG_16_FD_104808 | JGI IMG/M metagenome (GOLD analysis project Ga0137381, IMG submission 104808) | Vadose zone soil microbial communities from Sagehorn Ranch, Mendocino, California, USA - Sage2_L_115_16 metaG | ecosystem: Environmental > Terrestrial > Soil > Vadose zone | place: USA... | reverse complement strand
GGACGATGACGCTGCTCAACACCGGCCTCGGCAACGACAACGTCACCGTCAACCTGAACGGGGCGCTGAACGTCGGCGGAAGCGACACCGGCCCGGACGGCTTCTTCGCGCTCAATACGATGGGCGGCAGCTTCTCACCGCAGCCGACGACCGCGGTCGTCACCGACAACGACACCGTGAACGCCTCCGGCTCGACCCTGCCGCTCGTGATCTTCGGTGGGCTGGGCAACGACAACATCACTGGTGGCACGGCCAACGACATCATCTTCGGTGACGACGGGCGCGTGCAGTACTTCAACCCAGCGAGCCCGTACACCCTGCTCGCCGTCGTCGGCTTCGGCGGCCGCGGCGACCTGATCAGCAGCCTGGTGCTCCAGCCGGTCTGGGTCTTCTCGCGCGACCTCACGCTGGGCGGCTCGGACACCGTCCAGGGGAACTCCGGCGAGGACATCCTGGTCGGCGGCGCCGCCGGCGATACGATCGACGGCAACGCAGACGACGATTTGATCTTCGGCGATGCGGTGAAGCTCTCGCGCCGGCCGATCGACATCACCAACCCGCGGTTCGAGACGCTCAGCGGCCCGACGATCTACGCGGGGCCGGCAACCAACGCAGCCGGTGCCGACAACGCCGATGGCACGGCCCGGAACTACCGCGACCCGAATGGGACGTACGCACCCTCGTGGGCCTTGTGGCGGATCCATAACCTCTACCACACGTTGGATATCCATAATGGAGTTGCCGGCAGCCTCGGCAACCTCCTCATTGCCGGCGGGACCAACATCCTCAACAGCTTCGGCAACGACTACATCGCGGGCGGCGCCGCGAGCGACGAGATCTTCGGCCAGCTCGGCAACGACACGATCCAGGGCGACGGTTCGATCGTCAGCGGCGCCAACGCCTTCCGCGACGTCAACGGTAACCTCGTCCTCACCCCCTCGTTCGAGGCAGCCACCGACGGCGACGACTACATCGAGGGCGGCGGCGGCAACGACACCGTGTTCGGTGGCCTCGGCCAGGACGACATCATCGGCGGCAGCTCCGATCTCTTCACGCTGAACACGCCCACCATGCGGCCTGACGGCTCCGACCTGATCTTCGGCGGCGCCGGCACGCACTCTGATCGCAACGACGCCGGCCACGCGACCGTCGATCCGGTCACTCACGCGATCACCACCACGCCCAACGGTCACGCCCGCGACGCCGACACGATCATCGGGGACAACGGCGACATCTTCCGCCTCGTCGGCGTGAACCATATCGATGGCGGCGGCTTCCTGGCGTTCAACTATGATTTGACGAATGCGTTCGAGGACCGCGGCACGCTGAGGCTCATCCCGCGTGCGACCCGGCTGCTCGACTACACGCCGGGCGGCCCCGACTTCACGCCGACTGTGGAGTCCGCGCCGGCGGACGTCGCTATCAACCCGTTGACCCTCGTCCGCGACATCGGCGGTGCCGACGAGGTCCACGGCGAGGGCGGCGACGACTCGATCTACGGCATGGTCGGCAAGGACGTGCTGTTCGGGGACGGCCAGGACGACGTCATCATCGGCGGCTACGGCGCCGATTGGATCTCCGGCGGCACCGGCGACGACGGCATCCTCGGCGACGACGGCCGCATCTTCGTCAGCCGCAACAGCACCACGCTCGGCGAGCCTCTCTACGGCATCGCCGCCATTGCGGCTGCCGACGCCAACAAGCTGTTCGCTACGTCGAACCTCTCCATCGACGGGGTCGTCAACGTCACCCCCACCGCCTTCTACAGCGGGCTCAAGTACACGGTGGACCTCACGCCGCAGAACCTGGATTCCACCAACCAGACGAACGTGCTCTTCCGTCCGCTGTACGCCAACGACATCATCTACGGCGGCCTGGGCAACGACTCCATCCACGGCGGCGCGGGCGACGACGCGATCTCGGGAGCCGAGGCTCCGGCGCTGTCGTACACCAACAACTACGACCAGAACGGCGTGATGAACCTCATGCACGTGAGGAGCGACTTCGCGCGTCCCTTCAACCCGGGCAACCCGCTCGGCTACAACCCGGCGACGACGAAGTTCGATCTGTACGATGCCAACGATCCGCTCCGGAAGGTCCTGTTGACTCCGACCGGCACTCTGTCGAAGACGGGGAGCGGCGATGACTGGATCCTCAACTTCAACGAGACCGAGGGGGCGATCGACACGAAGTGGATCATCGGGCAGAGCACCTACCCCGGCGCGCCCACGGACGGCGACGACCACATCTTCGGGGACCTCGGCAACGACTGGGCGGTGGGCGGGACCGGCCGTGACGTGATGTTCGGCGGCTGGGGCGACGACCTCATCAACCTCGACGACAACCTCAATACCAATGGTGGCCTGAACGACGCGATCAAGAAGACCCCCGGTACCGACACCAATCCCTCGTACGAGGACGTGGCCTTCGGCGGAGCGGGGCGCGACGTGTTCCTCATCAACACGAACGGCGACCGCGCCATGGATTGGTCGGGCGAGTTCAACTCCTTCTATACACCCTTCGCGCAGTACGGCTCGATGGCGGTCAGCCGCTTCCTGCAGCCAGGCTTGCCGGAGTATCTGTACGCGCTCTCGAAGAGCGACGGCGCGGACCAGACGCTCGCGGCCCAGTACGGCAGCGACCCGACCCGCAACGGGGAGCCCTTCGGCGAACTCGGTCTGGTGACGTCGCAGGATGCCGCCTGGCAAGATCAGAAGGGTAGTTCACGCGATCCACAGCCCGGTAACACCGGTGGTGGACAGGTCGACCTGAGCAATGGCAACGCCACTGCAGGCACCAAGCCGATCTATCAGACGGCCGAGGGTCCCGAGCCGGATACGGCGGGTACGGTGGGCTTCCTCACGGATTCGCAGTTGGCGCCGATCGTGGCGGAGGCGAAGCTGCTCTGGGCCCAGGCGCTCGGAGCCGGCGACAGTCGCCTTGCCGCACTGGACAACGTGCAGGTCGAGGTCGGCAACCTGCCGCAAGACAAACTCGGGGTCACGATCGGCGACCAGATCCTCATTGACAGCAGCGCTGCCGGACGCGGCTGGTTTGTCGATCCCACGCCGGCCGATAACCAAGAATTCCATCAGCAAGGCAACAGCGGTCAACTGGCAGCTCCACCTTCCAGTCCGGCTTTCGGCCGGCCGGACCTGCTGACGGTGGTCGAGCACGAGCTCGGCCACGTCCTGGGGCTTGACGATCTGAACGGAAACGGGCATGCTGGCGGCCTCATGGACGAGCTCCTGGACACCGGCGTGCGGCGCCTGGTGTTCGGTTTGGATCTGCCTGACGCCCAGGTCGGTACGGCGCGGAACGGCTCGAGCGATCCGCTATCGGTGGCGTCGGCGCTCGTTCGGCTCCAGCCGGTGATGATGGTGGCGCCGGACTGGCAGTTCAAACCGGTCGGAAACGGTCAGCTACCGGAGGCTGGGAACGGCTTGCTGAGGTTCGAGCCACTGGCGCAGCAGATCTTCAAGACCGGCGGGGCTACACAATTGCCGGGCGGGAATGGATCTGCGTCCTTCACCGACCTGTTCAGCCGAATTGATTTCTCGGTGGGGACTGGGGCGGCCCAGACGGGGAGCCGGCTGATCGACTGGAACGGGACCGACGATACGGATGGGTCTGGGAACGGGTCGCATACAAACCCGCAATTTCCGGAGTTCCGATACGCCGTGGCGAAGGGCAGGGCGTGAGTATGAAGGGGCAGGGAAGTGAACAACCAGGAGGAACACTCAGGAGGAACACAATGGCCGAAGAAAGGTCTCGTGAAACAACCGGAATGAAAGAGTCCAGCGCCTCCGCCATGCCGGGGGGGCTGAAGATCCGCTGGGATGACTCTAACATGCGAAGCGCCTATGCCAACGTGTGCAACGTGGCGAGCACCCGCGAGGAAGTGGTCCTGCTGTTCGGCATGAACCAGGCGTGGAACGCCCAGCAAAAGGAAGTGACGGTCCAGTTGACCGATCGGATCGTCCTGAGCCCGTATGCAGCCAAGCGCCTATCCACGCTGCTGGGGAACACCGTGCGCGAGTACGAGTCCCGGTTCGGCGCTCTGGACATCGAAGGGCGTCGGTCGGGCGATACGTCGGTGAAGTGAGGAGAGACGGGGATTGTCCATCGGATCGGTATGCCTGAAGGGTTGAGTCCGGATGGATACAGGCTGACGTTCACGTAATCTCATATGGAGCGCACCTCGCCAGGGCTTGAACACGAATCTCAGGCGGTTCGGGATGCGAACACCTCCTCGGAATACCCCCTCCCAGACGCGGACCTCCCTCTTTGGCGACAATTCGCCGAGGCTGTCAGTCCTCACGCTTTCTGCCAGAACTGGCTCGCTCTGCAGTGCCGGTTGATCAACGGCGTGTCCTGCGGCGCCGTCCTGCTCGGCCCGCCTGATACGGGCCCGTTCACCCCTATGGCCTCCTGGCCTAAGGAGGGGGCCAACATCCGGCTGCTGGCTGAGGCCGCTGAGCGAGTGCTGACAGAGCGTCACGGCCTGATCCTCAAGCAGGATTCCATGGATGCCAGCGGCCGTCCGTCGCCAGAGCGGTACCATCTCGCCTATCCCATCCAGGTCGAGGGGCGCCTCCATGGAGTGGTGGCTCTCGAACTGCCCACTTGTTCGCAAGCGACCCTCCAGGCCACGATGCGCCAACTGCAATGGGGGTCGGCCTGGCTCGAACTGCTCGTCCGACGAGATGTAGCTACCCAGGACGTCGCTGCCAGGCGACGTCTGCAGACCGTCCTCGATCTGACAGCGGTTGCCCTGGGGCAAGAGCGGTTTTACGCCGCGGCCGCTGCACTCGCGACGGCACTGGCGACCAGCCTGCAGTGTGACCGGGTCACGGTCGGGATGATCAAACGCCAGCACGTCCGAGTCCTTGCCGTCTCCCACAGCGCCCACTTCGAGAAGCAGACCAACCTCATCCGTCTGATCGAGTCGGCGATGGATGAGGTCCTGGACCAGCACGCGATGGTCGTGTATCCGTCGCCGACAGACGGTCCTACCCGCATCACGAGGGCGCACGAGATTCTAGCCCGCGAACATGATCTTGGTGGCATTTGCTCGGTGCCCATGCACGACGGAGACCGTATCGTTGGAGTCCTCACGCTGGAGCGCCCGCCGGATCGTCCTTTCGACCGTTCTGCGGTCGAGTTGTGCGAGGCCATCGCCGCCGTGGCCGGTCCGATCCTCGAGGCCAGGCGAAGGGAGGACCGCTGGCTCCCCGCCAAGGCCGCTCAGGCCTGCCGGCAGCAGCTTGCTCACCTGGTCGGCCCGCACCATGTTGCCTTCAAGCTCACAGTGGCTGTCCTGGCCGGCCTCGTCCTTTTCTTTTGCTTCGCGAAGGGCGACTATCGAGTGTCGGCCAAGACTGTGCTGGAGGGGGCGATCGTCCGCGCGGCGGTCGCGCCCTTCAATGGATACATCGCCGACGGCCCCGTGCGAGCTGGCGATATCGTCCAGTTGGGCCAGGTGCTCTGCACGCTGGACGACCGGGAGCTTAGGCTGGAACGCTTGAAGTGGCTGAGCCAGTCCCAACAGCTCCTCAAGCAGTATGATCAGGCGATGGCCAAGAGGGAAGCCGCCCAGGTCGAAATCCTGACGGCCCAGCTCAACCAGGCCAAGGCGGAGCTGGCGTTGATCGAGGACCACCTCTCGCGCACCCAGGTGCTGGCGCCGCTGGACGGAGTGGTGATTAAAGGCGACCTCAGCCAGTCGTTGGGCGCTCCGGTTGAACGCGGGCAGGTGCTCTACGAGATCGCGCCGCTCGACGCGTACCGGGTCGTCGTGCAGGTTGACGAACGGGACATTGAGGAGGTGGCGATCGAGCAACAGGGGCATTTGGTGCTCTCCTCGATGCCCACCGAGCTGCTGCCCATGACGGTCGAAAAGCTTACTCCGATGTCCGAAGCCCGAGAGGGGCGGAACTACTTCCGGGTGGAGGCTCAGCTGGGTCACACTCCTGAGTGGCTCCGACCAGGGATGGAAGGAGTGGGCAAGATCGAGATCGGTCGCCGTTTGCTGATTTGGATTTGGACCCATCAGGCGATCGACTGGATCCGGCTGACCTTGTGGAAATGGCTGCCGTAACATGGAATCCCTCTTCAGCGACTTGTGGTACCGGGTGGCCGGGCTGAAGCCCAGGCTGCGCAGCCATACTCAGATTCATCGACACCAATACCGAGGCGAGACTTGGTATGTGCTCCAAGACCTGGCGGCGGGGCGCTTCCACCGCTTCTCGCCGGCTGCGTACGGGATGATCGGGCTCATGGACGGGCGACGGACCGTCCAAGAGATCTGGGAGCACGCGGCTGCCCACTTGGGAGACGACGCGCCCACCCAGGACGAAACCATCCGTCTTCTGAGCCAGCTCTACAGCGCCGACGCACTGCAATGCGATGTCCCGCCCGAAACGGCTGACCTGCTGCTCCGACATGATCGCCAGCGCCGGCGGAAATGGTGGACCCGCGTGATGAACCCGTTCGCGTGGCAGTTTCCGCTTTTTGACCCCGAGTGGTTCCTCCAGTGGGCGCTTCCCCTGGTGCGGCCCCTGTTCGGATGGTTCGGAGGGGTGCTGTGGTGTGGAGTCGTGGGCGCGGCGCTCGTGGGCGCGGGAGTCTACTGGCCTGACCTGAGCGAAAACTTCGTGGATCGCGTCCTGTCTCCTCAGAATCTACTGTTCATCTGGCTCCTGTTTCCGGTCATCAAGTTCTGTCATGAATTCGGGCACGCCTTCGCCACTAAAGTCTTCGGGGGCGAAGTCCACGATATGGGCATCATGCTGCTTGTCTTCACGCCGGTCCCATACGTAAATGCCTCGGCGGCCTCCGCCTTCCGGGACAAGTGGCAACGCATCATCGTCGGCGCGGCCGGCATGGCCGTGGAGGTGTTCCTGGCGTCCCTCGCGCTGTTCCTCTGGGTGAATGCCGAACCCGGCACGGTCCGTACGCTAGCCTATAACGCAATGCTCATCGCCGGGATCACCACTGTCGCGTTCAACGCGAACCCGCTGATGCGTTTCGACGGCTACTACATGCTGGCCGACTTCCTGGAGATTCCCAACCTCCGCCAGCGCGGCGCGGCTTACTGCGGCTATCTGTGCGAACGCTATTTGTTCGGATACCGGGAGGCCGAAGCCCCCAGCGCGACGCGGGGAGAGCGGGCCTGGTTCGTGTCCTACACCGTCGTTTCCTTCGTCTACCGCCTGTTCGTCGTCGTCGCTATCGTGCTGTTCCTAACCGATCAATACTTCTGGCTGGGCATGTTCTTCGCCGGGCTGACGTCGGTCATCTGGATCGGGGTGCCCGCCGTAAAAGGCCTCAACTTCGTCTTCAAGAACCCGCGGATCCGCCGCGTCCGGACGCGGGCGATTGCGACGAGCGTCGGGGCCGTGGCCGTGCTCGCCAGCCTCGTCTTCCTGGTGCCCGTGCCGTGGCGGACCAGGGCCGAAGGGGTTGTGTGGCTGCCCGACGAGTCTTTCGTCCGCACGGGCACCGAGGGGTTTATTGAGCGGGTCCTGGCGCGTCCTGGGATGCAGGTCCGACGTGGAGATCCGCTCATTGCCTGCCGCGACGAAGCCCTGACGTCGAAGGTGAAAGTCCTCCAACACCGCCTACAGGAGTTGCGGGCGCGCTATCATGACCAGGTGCCTAAGGATCTGGTGCAGGCCGAGATCGTCAAGGAGGAATACCGGTACGTGGAAGAGAGCCTGGCCGACGTCCAGAAGCGGGCGGACGAATTGGTGATCCGCAGCCAGGCCGACGGCACGTTCGTCGCTCCGCTTGCACAGGATCTGGAAGGCCGGTTCGTGAAACAGGGCCAGCTCCTTGCTCATATAGTGGACCTTTCCACCCTGACCGTTAGGATGGTGGTTCCGCAGGGGGAGGTGGATCTGATCCGGCAGCAAACCCGCCAGGTGGATGTCCGGCTCGCGGAGCGGCTAGAGCAGACCGTTCAGGCCGTGATCAAGCGCATCGTTCCGGCCGCGAGCGATCAGCTGCCGAGCCAGGCCTTGAGCGTGGCAGGCGGCGGGCAATTCGCACTGGATCCGACGGATCCCCATGGCATGAAGACGATCAAAAAAGTGTTCCAGATCGATCTGGAGCTGCCCACACACGTGCGTGTCGTCAACGTCGGAGGCCGAGCCCTTGTCCGGTTCGACCATGGCTGGGCGCCTCTCGCGACGCAGTGGTATCGAGAGATCCGGCAACTCTTCCTCTCGCGGTTCAATGTCTAGCGCGATCCTTCATGCTGCCGCCTTCCAGGGCCTATACCCGGAACGTCTCCAGCCACCGCTCGGGCGGCTTGATCGTCTAGGCGCCCAGGCGGCGGCCCTGTTCGCGCGCCGTTTCCGCGGGCGGTTGCCGCGCATGGACCGATTCGTTCGTGGGATCGAGGCTCACGGGCGTACGCTGGAGGATCGGAACGATCGGCAACTCCGAGAGCTGACGTGGGAACTGAGACAAGCGCTCATCATGGAGGGGCTGCGCGATCCCCTCATCGTCCAGGCGTTCGCACTGGTGCGGGAGGCAGCCAGGCGCACGGTAGGGCTTCGTCCTTTCGATGTTCAGCTCATCGGCGGACGAGTCCTCCTGGGGGGGAAGATCGCCGAGATGGAGGCCGGCGAGGGCAAGACGCTCACGGCGACGCTGCCGGCCTGTACCCTGGCGCTGATGGGTCTTCCGGTCCATGTCATCACGGTCAACGATTACTTGGCTGCCCGCGACGCGGACTGGATGGGACCCGTATACCGTGCCCTAGGACTCTCCGTTGGTGTGATCGTGCACGGAATGGACCCCGCCATCCGCCGGACGGCCTACGGATGCGACGTCACCTACTGCACGAACAAGGAAGTGACCTTCGACTACCTGAAAGACCGCCTGATCGTGGGCCGGCGACCCAACCGGATTCAGTTTCGCCTCCAGCGGCTCTACGACGACCAGGCCGACGTCCGTCGCCTGGTACTTCGCGGTCTGTACTGCGCCATCGTGGATGAGGCCGACAGCGTCCTCGTGGATGAGGCGAGGACGCCGCTGATCATCTCGGGCTCGGCGGAGGACGGCCTGGAACGGACGGTCTACCACACCACCCTTTCGCTGGCTGAGCAGCTGCAACCTGAGCGTGACTTCACGGTCGACGATCTGGATCGGACGATCCGGCTCACGGACGCCGGTCGTGCGAGTCTCGAGGAGTTGACGGAACCGCTCGGCGGAGTCTGGGTCGGCCGTCGTCGGCGAGAGGAGCTGCTGCTCCAGGCTCTCACCGCCCGCCACCTCTTCCATCGCGACAAGCACTATCTCGTGCGGGAGGGCCGGGTGCAGCTGATCGATGAATTCACTGGCCGGGTCCTGGCCGACCGCTCTTTGGAGCGAGGGCTGCATCAGATGATCGAAGCGAAGGAAGGGTGTCGGCTCGCGAGCCAGCAAACGTCCCTGGCGCGGATCACCTACCAGCGGTTCTTCCGGCGGTATCACTGGCTGGCCGGCATGACTGGCACCGCGCGGGAGATCGCCGGCGAACTTTGGTCGGTGTACCGGCTCGCGGTGGTGCCGGTGCCGACTAACCGCCCGCTCCACCGGCGCCAGTGCCCAGACCGGGTCTTCTCCACCGCCGATACGAAATGGGCGGCGGTGGTCGCGCGGATCGTCGAGTTCCATCAGGCCGGGCGACCTGTGCTGGTCGGGACACGATCGGTGGCCGCGTCCGAAGAGCTCAGCCGACGCCTGACTGCGGCCGAACTGTCACATCAGATCCTCAATGCGCGGCAGGATCGCGAGGAAGCGGCGATCATCGCCCGCGCTGGCGAGCCCGGGCGGGTTACGGTGGCGACGAACATGGCCGGTCGCGGGACGGACATCTGCCTCGCGGCCGGTGTGGCCGAGCAAGGCGGGCTGCACGTGATCGCGACCGAGCGGCACGAGGCCGGGCGGATCGACCGCCAGTTGTTCGGACGGTGCGGGCGGCAGGGCGATCCCGGAAGTTACGAGGTGAGGGCGTCGTTAGAGGACGAACTCGTGACGACCTACACGGGCGGATTCTGGCTGAGGCTGGGTCGCACGCTCGCCAGGGCGGACCAGTCGATCCCGTCCTGGATCGGGTCACTCCTGTTCCGGAAGGCACAACGTGCTGCGGAGCGCCACCATGCACGGATTAGGCGCGACGTGTTGAAACGAGACGAACAGTTGGACACGACACTCGCGTTTTCTGCTCGGACGGAGTGACGGGATTGAGAGCGACCAAGATCCGGCTAGTCTGGATGCTAACTCTGGTCGGCGCGGCCGCCGTGACAGCGGCCGAGGCCCAGACCGCGAACGGCAGTCTCGGCTGTCTCATCGAACCGAACGTCGTGGTGACCGTGAGTTCGCCGGTTGACGGCATTGTGGAGACGGTTACGGTGGATCGTGGGGATCTCGTGAAGCAGGGCCAGGTGCTGGCCACGCTCGAGTCCAGCGTCGAGGAGGCGGTCGTGGCGATCGCGAAGGCGAAGACCGAGCTCGAAGCGGGCGTGAGGAACGGACAGGCGCGCACCGAGCACGGCAAACGCAAACTCCAACGGATCCAGGAGTTGTACAAAAAGGGCAACATCTCGGTCCATGAGCTCGAGGAAGCGGAGCTTGAAAAGAACCTGGCCGAAGTCAGCCTGCTTGATGCAATTGAAAACAAACGACTGGCTTCGCTCGAATTTCAGCGAGCCTCCGCTGCCCTGGCGTTGCGGACCATCAAGAGCCCGGTGACGGGTGTCGTCGTCGAGCGGATGGTCTCCCCAGGCGACTTCCGCAACAACATCGAGAATAAGATTCTTAAACTGGCGCAGATTGATCCGCTCCGTGTCGAAGTGTTCGTGCCCGTCTCTATGCTCAAGCAGATCGCGGTCGGCATGAAAGCCGAGGTGTTGCCCGAGCCACCCCACAGCACGGCCCAGATCGCCCAGGTCACCGTTGTGGATCGAGTGGTCGACGCGGCCAGCGGCACGTTCGGCGTGCGTCTGTCGGTCAAGAATCCGGGCTACAAGCTTCCTGCCGGGCTCAAGTGCAAGGTGCGGTTCCTGCAAAAATAATCTGAGACTGGCTCGAAGGATATTCCTTCCCGATGGCCCACCACCGGCAATGTAACGATGTGGCGGTGTGAATGCGTTTCATCGGTTTGGTCACGAACGAGGCCAGCGGCTCCCGAACGGGCATGTCGCTTCGGCGCTCGATTCAGTCAAAGGAGCTTGAGCAACTATGAGGGCAACAGTCAGGTATTGCGTGGCGGCGTGCATGATGCTGACAGTGGTGGAGGGTGCCTGGCGGACGGCGTGCGGCGCCGAACCGGGGCTGCCGGCCTCTCAGGACGTTCCGGAGCTGCGGCTCAGCCTCAGGGACGCCATTGAAGCGGCGGTGGAGAACAGCCCCAAGGTCAAACTCGTGAAAGAAAAGATCGAAGCGGCGCGGGCACAATCCCTCACCCAGTTCGGAGCGCTCCTGCCGAACCTCTCCGGCTCGCTAAACGCCTCCAACCAGCGCGCGTTCCTCGGGACGATCGGGTTAGCCCCGCGTCGGACCGACCCGTTCGATCTGTACGATGCCCGGGGCAATTTGACACAAAACCTGTTCAGCCTGAGCCTGATCCAGCGGTGGCGGGCCTCCCGCGTCGGCGTGGAGGTGGCGGAGATGGATTCGGAGGTGACGAAGCGGGACACCATCGCCACGGTGGCCCTTCTGTACATGGAGGCGTTGCGGGCAGAGGCCGCGGTGAAGGCCGGTGAGGCGAACGTTGAGCTGAGCCGGCAACTGCTGACGCTCGTGCAAAACCGAAGGGCAGTGGGCGAGGCCACGAGGCTGGATGCTGTCAGGCAAGAGGTGCAACTGGAGAACGACAAGCAGAAGCTGCTGGCCGCCCGGAATGATCGCGATCGTGCCAAGCTTAACCTGATACGAGCTCTGGGTATTCGATTTGCCGTCAACCTGGTATTGACCGAGGAACTAAAACTTATAGAATCGGTTTTTCCCACTCCCCAGATCGCGCTTCAGGTGGCGATGGAGCACCGGGTCGAATTGAAGGCTCAACTCCAGCGTATAAAGCTGGCGAACCTCACCTTGAGTTCGATCATCGGCGAGCGCCTCCCTTCGCTGGCGGCCCAAGGCAACACCGGTCTGGTAGGCAATCACCTTGACATCACCACTCAGACCTACAGTATCGGAGTGGTGCTCTCCATCCCAATCTTCGACGGGGGACAGCGCGAGGCACGGATCAGTGAAAGCCGCAGCCAGATGCGTCAGGAAATGATCCGGATGAAGGATGTCCTGGATCAGGTCACTCTTGAGATTAACGATGCATTGTTGACTCTTGAGTCAGCTCGGGAGCAGGTATCTGTGGCGAAGGAGGGGATCCGGTTGGCGCTCACCGAGGTGGAGTTGGCAGAGGAGCGGTTTCGAGTGGGGGTGGTCACGAGCATCGAAGTCACGAATGCTCAGACCTCCCTTGAACGGGCGCGGGACAGCATGATCGAGGCGCTCTTCAAGTTCAACGCCGCCCGGGTGAATCTCGCCCGTGCACAGGGGCGACTAGAAGACCTCTATTAAGGCAGGGAGATTTGTGGTGGTGCCGAAGCCGGGATTTGAACCCGGACGGGGTCACCCCCGCTAGACCCTGAATCTAGTGCGTCTGCCAGTTCCGCCACTTCGGCACGGTGCGGAGAGTGGGATTATCAGGGATTTGCAAGAAGGCGTCAAGCGCTGTCTGACTGGTGTTTCTACCCATGTGATGTTAGAGTGCGTTGCTGTGGCCGAGACTGGTCGATGAGGCTCGACATCGCGCCCGATCGGGTGGGGAAGGCGTCGGTCCCGGCCGCCTGGGGCTGGACGCTGCTAGTGGTCGCCGTCACGTTCTGGAGAGTCTGGGACATCCCGGCGCGGCTGCCGGACATCAACGACGTAGCTACCACCCACCTCTTTCTCTTCCCCATCTCCCTGGTCTTGTTCTTTCTGCTGAGTTGGCTCCGTCAGTATTACGACGATGAGCAGACGCATCCCGGCCCGCGTCCCTTCGTCCGCTGGCGCGTCACGCTGGGCATCTGGGTCCTGCTCTTCTTGCACCCGGTGTCGTGCGGCCTGTACCCCGCGGTCTTTAACATCGATGACCGGACGGTTGAAGAAATCAGCCGGGCGGTGGGTGCGATGCACGTGGGCATGTCCCGTGCCGAAGTGGAGAAGCGGATTATCGAGCTGAATACGACGCTCCCCATCTCCATGCGGATGGACCGGGAGCACCATCGGAGGTGGCAGGAAGAACTGACGCGGTATCTGTCAGAGACGGACCCGGCCGTTCGGCGACAGATCTGGCCGGACCTTGCACGGGCGACGCTGGTCTTTATCCCCTGGGGGGCAAAACTTAACGACGGGCCGGATCCGACTGCCCGGGAGCAGGTCTTTCTCCGGCGGACGCGGGCGTCCAGCGACATCGGCGTGGACAAGCTCCGGGTCCGCTACACTCCCGCCTTCACCGTGGAGGAAATCGTCTATTCGTCCAACCGCCAGCTCACGGAGGAGCGCACGCCCTGTACCGTCCATCTTAAAGTCCCGGCGCCGCCCGCCGCCAACTTCCCATACCCGTGTCCACGTTAGGAGAGAAGCGCAGAGTGTTGAGGAGAAACGGCGGAGTCGGCCGTCTGCATCGTCCGTTCGACCAGTGGCAAATAGATCCGAAACGTTGTGCCCACACCAAGTTGACTCTCTACGGCAATCTGACCGCCACTTTGCTTGACAATCCCGTAGACCATGGCCAGTTCCAACCCTGGCGTCCTTCCATACTCCTTTAGCCTAAAGAACGGTTCGAAGAGGTGAATCCGCATCTCTTCGTCCATCACCCAGCCGGAGGCGCTCATCGCCAGCATGGCGAACTTTCCCGGGCCGATAAGACCGTGCGAGTGGGGCGGGATCGCCGACACCTGAACGGTTGAGGTCTCAATGGAGATCTTTCCGCCCTGTGGCATCGCATCTCGTGCGTTGGCAGCCAGCTTGATGATGACCTGCTCAATCTGTCCGAGGTCAACGTTCACCCACCCCAGAGCGGGGTCGAGCATTGTAGCCAGTTCGATGTCCTTTCCTATTACCCATTCCAGCACGCCACGCAGGTTGGTCACGAGAGCATTGAGGTCCAATATTGTTGGTTTAAATCGTTGCCCGCTGCTAAAAGCGAGCAATTTGCGGGTCAACTCCATACCCTTGTCGGCTACTTTCCTGATTTCTTCGACCTTACCTTGCGTCCGGCCATTTTGATCCAGACCACTCACCAAGAGCAGGCTGAGTCGCGAGAGAACCGTGAAGATCGTCTCAAAGTCGTGGGCAATCTCTCCCGCAAGTTTTCCCAAAGCTTCCAGCTTCTGAACCTGCAGGGCTTGTTCTTCCAGTTTTTTACGTTCAGTAATGTCTCGGGCTATGAACACAAACGCGACGGGCTGCCCGGTAGGGTCTCGTGTCAGAGAGCCCGTAATATCCAAGGAAAGGACCTTGTCCTCTTTGTTGCGGTAGTGCATTTCATACGCCCGCATGGCCCCTGTGGCCTCTAAGACATCAATTTTCTCCTGCTCCAAGAGGCTGCCTAAAGTCGTGGACACCGGTTTGCCGACCAGTTCCGTCTTCGCATAGCCAAACATTTGCGTGGCCGCTTGATTAGCCACCCTCACGATCCTTTCGGAGTCCAATACGAGCAACGCATCGGCCATCGTGTGGATAATCTGCTCTGCAGCGAAAGCCGGGGTGATCTCCTGCAGGCGATAGAGCCAGACCGCTCTGAACATCAATACGACGAAGCCCAGCACCGGAACGTAACCGAAGGGGTAGACATGAATCCCATAGGCGGGCAGGTAGTCCACTACCCCCAGATAGCCTACCGCTAAGGCGACCAGTAATGCTTTGATCCGCCGCTGATGAATGATCCGAGTAGAACGGCTAAGTTCCGTCTGCAAGAGTCGTAGACTTCCGAACAGCAGGCCGAAGAAGAAGACTAAGAACGGCCAACTAAGAGGTCCGTATCGCGGGTAGTAGCCCCATGTGTAGTGGTACACCCCGGTCAAGAAGTGGTCTGATGCAAGGATGCTACCGTAAAACAATCCCGATAGCGCCAGACTGCCCCAGGCCATAGCTCGAAATTCATGAACGCGCTGGACTATCGCCAACGTGAAGAGAAGGACCAGGCTTGGAATGACGACAACCCCAAGGTGCTCAACCTTGGCCCACCAGAGCGCAAGAGGTTCGCCAAGGGTGGAATAAAGTACCCCCACTAAGAGGAGCCAGATCGCAACGCTCATCGTGAGTCCGTAAAACGCGAGGCTCACCTTCGAGCCACGTTCACGAATGAGCGCCACGACTCCTAAGATTGCAATCGCAATCCCCACCACCCACGGACCTACCGAGTGTGGGCTTACCGCGTAGTTGTTGAGATTTAACACCTCTGTAAGCATGGGCCTCGCTTCTCTGACCTAGGATTGCTCAGTAGAGGCGGTTAGACGGCAGGTATCTACATCGTGGTCCATCGAATCGTCAAAATGCGGTTCGAAGGTAAGGGCGAATAACATCAACTCTGAGAGGTCGCGGTTTAATAAGCTATCCCGTAAATACCTGAATTGGGGAGGGGAAAAGACTTGAGCAGCGGGAGACTGATGCGCTACGCGAGGGTCGGTTTGGCTGGTGTAATGGGAACGCCCGTCAGCGACGCCGGCCAACCGAGCGAAATCCCATACGGGGTGGGCGATGGGGGAGGCAGTTCGTGCGGGTCTCCCGCTAGGACAATCCGTTCGCGCGCCAGGCAGGCGCAGGCCACCAGCAAGGGGAGCGGGATACGGGGGCCCTCGTCGACCACCAAGGCGTCGTATCGGATGGAATGGAAAATGGAATCGCCGATCACACGGACAGGCGTGACGGCGAGGACCCGTTTGGCCTGGAGGAGCGGCATCCGTTTAGTGTCCTCCTCCATGGCTAGGACTTCCCGTACCTTTGTGACGCCCCCTAGGCGCTCGATCTCATCTTTGAGCCCCTCGTACTCGGGCCGCAGTTCCGGGTCCGCGTAGGCTTCCGGCTTGATCTCGTTGATGCGCGTCTGCGCAATCTCCAGCTCGTCCAGGTAGTCCTGCTTCTGCGCCTCGTAGAGCACGCAGTTCTCCTTCATCGTGGCGACGTTACTCCCCACCACCTGCATGCCGAGCCGTTGCCACAGCGGGAGGCGCTCATAGCCCGTTAGGATGCTCTGGAGGCGCTTGATCTCGGCTTGTGCGTCACCCAGGGCGGTGAGCAGGCGCCATTCGAGGTGGCGCACCTCGTCGAGATCCTTCTGCTTTTCCGCCTTGTAGCGGAGGATCGGCGCGAGTTCCAGATACCGCTCCAGTTTTCGGCGCAGACCTGCCTTGTCGGACTGGGACTTACCCAGGAAGGCCGAGACCTGTGCGTCGAAGATCAGGTCCCGCAGGTTGAGCCCGCCCTCGCTCGTGATGCTGGGCGGGTCGTAGCAGCAGAGGAAACTGCGGTACTGGAGTCCGGCGCCGCGGAGCCCTTTGGCGGCGGCCAACAAGGCTTCGGTCAGCGTCCGGTTGTCAGGCGCGACGAGCAGGACCCGTTTGTTGGCCTTGACCAGCTCCGTCACGACAGCGGCCAGCCTAGTGCGGCGCGCCGCGCGATCGGCGTCCCAGATGGTCGTGAACACGGACGTCACGATCGTGGAGCGAAGCGTCGGGTCCGTCACGGATGTGTCCGGGGCCACCCAGGGCATCAGGCGATCCGCCGCGCTGAAGTGGTAGAACGACGGGTGGTGCAGCATGTCCTCCAACCGGTGATGGAGTTTCTGGAGGAAGCCGGAGGGGTCGCCGGCGCGTTCCTCGTCGGCCACTAGGCGAAGGAGGGCGGGCAGCAGGTCGAAGGCCTTCACTCGTGCAGGTGCTCCAGCAGGCAGAGGGCCAGGCAGCCGAGTTCGCCAGCCGGGTCCATCCGATGGTTCTGACACTGGCGGGTGTGCACGCAGACGAGAGCCGGGCGTAGGCGAGTGGCCACGTCCACCGGCAGATCCCCCACCTGGTAGACCAAGACTCGCCCTTCGTCCGTCGCCGAGAGGATCAGCAACCGTCGGCGCGCGTCGTCTTCGATGATCACCGCCTGAGGCGCTTGAGGGCCGAGACGTCCAAGGCGATAGCCATCCAACATCCATTGTTGCTTAATCAGGTGGGATGGCGGGTGCAACGCGGTGGGACTTAACCGGATGTTTAGCCGGAGGGGATCAAAGGGTTGATCGCCCCCTTGCGCCATGCCGGAAAGAGGATTCACGGTGACGAGCGTCGCCACCAGAAGTATGCGGAAAATCATGTTGATATTCTAGCGATGCAGGACCGCGATCACAAGCCGGTGTTCGTTGAGGCAATAATATACTTGACACATCATGGCGGCTGTGCTACCTTTGGCAGTAGGACAACAGGAAAGAGAGGCCGCCAATGACTCCCGCAACCCTTCAAGATGCCATCCAGTATTTCAGCGATGAGGAAGTTTGCGTCCAGTTCGTTGCCACCATGCGTTGGCCGAACGATGTAACTTGCCCTCAGTGTCAAGCCAAGAATGTGCCTTTTGTTAAAAGCCGTCACGTCTGGCAATGCAAGGGTTGCCGGAAGCAATTCAGTGTGAAGGTGGGCACGATCTTCGAGGACAGCCCGATCAAACTGAGCAAGTGGATGTGTGCCATGTGGTTACTGGTCAACGCGAAGAACGGCATTTCCTCGTATGAAGTGGCGCGGTCTATCGGCGTCACGCAGAAAACCGCATGGTTTATGATGCACCGCATTCGACTAGCTCTCCAACGCAAGTCGTTAGGCAAATTGAAGCGGGAAGTCGAAGTAGATGAAACCTATATCGGCGGGAAAGCCCGATTTATGCATGCGGAGAAAAAGAAAGATGCCTTGCTCGGCAAACGCGGAGGCACTTCGGGGAAAGCGATTGTTTTAGGCATGCTGGAACGCAAAGGCAACGTGCATCTGCGCGTCGTCAAGAATACCACTCATGAAGACTTACAGCCCGTCATTCGCAAGAATATAGAACGCGGCTCCGAGGTCTTTACCGATCAGTGGGGTTCCTATGAAGGGCTGAATGCTGGCTACTTGCATCACGTCATTAACCACGCCGAAGCCTATGCCAAAGGGCGCGTCCATACACAAGGGATTGAGAATTTCTGGAGTCTGTTAAAACGAGGGCTGACCGGCACCTATATCAGCGTCGAGCCTTTCCACTTGTTCCGCTACCTGGATGAACAGAGCTTTCGATTCAATACACGGAAAGGGAACGATCAAGAGCGGTTTCTTGCAGCCGTTTCGACAGTCAGTGGAAGACGGTTGACCTATCACAATCTGACTGGTCTTTCAGTATGAACAGGCGTATGGTAAGAGGCAAAAGCGCGGGAAGCGGAGGTAGGATTTACTGATCCGTCTGGGTCAAAGGCGCTGCAACGTCTTTGACCCGGTCCTGAAGCTATGAGCCCTTCAGCCTCGCCCGATCTACCAGGATCAGGGCGCACACTCAAGCTGGCACTTCAGCCAGCCCAAATTCTACCATAGGGAGGCTGAAATGGCAACCGAAGCGACCGCGACTTCCAACATCCCCCAAGCATTCATCACTCCTCGATTACTGCGCTGGGCGCGCAATCGTTCAGGGTTATCTGTCCCAGCCCTGGCATGGAGACTTCACGTTGAACCAGAGGTGATTCGTGCTTGGGAAAATGATCGGTCTCAGGAAAAGCCCGATTTTCTTCAGGCGCAAAAACTGGCGCAGATTCTTCATGTGCCCTTTGGGTATCTCTTCCTTTCCAATCCGCCGTCTGAAAAGCCGCCCATACCAGACCTTCGCACCGTGGCAAATCGTCCGTACAAGTCTTTAACTCCAGACTTTATAGAGGTTTTGAACGATGCCCTTCGGAAGCAGGAATGGTATCGGGAATTTCGCAAAAGTGAAGGGGAAGAGAAGCTGGCCTTTATCGGCCGACACGCCAAAACGGCTAATGATGACCTCATAGCCACTGATATAGCTGACACTCTTGGGATAAATGACAAGCTCAGAAACAAGGTAGCAAATTGGGAAGAATTTCTCACCGAGCTGATTGATCGCTGTGAAAGTCAGAACATCTTGGTTATTCGGAACAGCGTGGTCAAGAACGATAACACCCGGGCATTATCCGTAGAAGAATTTCGAGGATTTGTAATCACTGATGACTTTGCCCCGCTCATATTCCTGAACGGAGAGGACTCGAAAGCAGCGCAGATCTTCACTCTTGTTCATGAGCTTGCCCATTTGTGGCTTGGAGAGAGCGGCATCTCGAATTCGTATCTAGCGTCGAAAGCCCCAAGCCTTGAGATAGAGCAACGCTGCAATAGGATTGCCGCTCAAGTCTTAGTTCCGCGTGAGGCCTTTAATATTCAGTGGGGATTTGGCGGTGACAGCGAGCGCATTGAACGGAAGGTGGGGCGTGTTTGTAAGCGTTTTCGCGTCAGTGGTTTGGTTGCGCTTAGGCGAGCGTACGATTTGGAGAAAATTCCATGGAATGAATATGTTCGGCTATATCGACTATATGAAAAGCGTTACGCGAAAAAAGGTCGCGGCGGCAGCTTCTATGCACTCATTGGAAGCCGGAGCAGTAAGCGCTTGATGGGAACCCTCTTGTCGTCTGTCATAGAAGGGAAAATAACGTACAGGGATGGGGCTGCGCTATTGAATGTAGGACCCACCGTCCTACGAAAAATAATCAAGAGCCGCAGTACCGACTAACAGATGCCTCAATATACTTTAGATGCATCGTTCTTTGTTCAAGCAAAAAATGGACCTTATGGAATGGATTTCTTCCCCAAGTTTTGGACTTGGATTGACGAACAGTTCGCTAACGGTGTCTTGGTATCATCCATGGCCGTTCATGATGAACTCGCAGAAGGAGATGATGAATTGGCGCAATGGGCAAAGGATAGAAAAGATACAGGCTTCTTTATTCCAGCATCTGAGGAAATGCAGTTACTATTCAGAAAAATTTCAGACTACGTCATTAACAATTACCCATTGCATCATGCTGAGCTTTTCCTGTCAAAAGCCGATCCGTGGGTAATAGCTCATGGAAAAGTTGAGAAGCTCACCGTTGTTACAAACGAGGTTCTTGTTAGTTCCATATCTAAAAAACCTAAGATTCCTAATATCTGCAAAGTTCACTCTGTGAACAGTATTGACACTGTAGACCTGCTCCGCTTGCTAAAACCTCCATTCATGTCAAGGTAAAAGGAGAGCCCATGAAGAAGAGTGCATCACAAACCCCATTTGAACGCTTCAATGAAGCCTTGAAGCAAGTCCTCTCCGTTCCCAAGAAAGACCTCGACCTCAAGTCCTCACTCAAAAAGCCCAAAGCCTCCAAGCGCTGACTGAAATAGAAAACTGACAGGTGCGTAGTGGGTTAGTTTGCAGTCTTAGGTGAGAGAGCGCGGAAAATTTAGGCGTATGCCTTTTTGCTGCCGCTGTGGCGCTGTGCGCGAACTGCTTCGGCTTCCAGTGTTTGAAGGCTGAGCGTATAAGTCGCCCTTAAAAACGACCAGACAGCTCCGCTAACCATCGCTGCGACCGCAAAGCATACTAGTAGGATCATGAATGTTGGGGATCCAGTAACGAGGTGCCTGAGCAGCATATCGTTCATACGGCAATTAAATTCATGAAGCTTCATCCGAGTTTCAGGATTCGGGAGTGCTTCTATTTTCTTCTGCCAGTCCGTTAGCAGTTTCATCAGGCAAGGATCAGGCCAAAGGCTATTCACTACCACGGCTAGCAAGAGCCGTGGAAAGGTCAGGCGATGGGCGAAACGGATCATACCGTTCATCAAGAGGCGCAGATTCCAATAGGCTGGGTCATCGTATGAGATGGCTCCCGACGTTGCATAGTCAAAGAGTTCATCCCGCAGTGCGAAGAGCCTTTGTCGTAGCGCGTCCACTCTGTACGTACGCCAGCACACGAAGACCAAAAACCAGACGCACACCAAGGCAAAGGTGAGATGGAAAGTTGCAGCAATATGCATGTCTTGGCTCATAACTGGTCCTCCGAGCGCGTCGTCCCTCGCGTGGTCAATCCGCTCGAACTTCTACGTGCATCCAATTCTCTCTCCAACTGGATCGTCCTTTCCGTCAGGCGTTCGACCGTCGTTCGCCTTAGCTTTCTCTCTTTAAGGCCGAACATAACCGACCCGCCTGCAATCACATAGGCTAGGGCCTCACTGATTTTAACATCCGCCAAAACTTTAAGTCCAATATCGGCAAACGTATGCTGCCCAGCTAAGCTTTTAATGGACAAATATGTAAAACCAGCAATGAGTACTAGGACTGCCCCTGGGATGAGCCGATTGAGGGCTTGGCCGATAATATCCAACAGCTTGAACCGAAACCCATATTGGAGTTCCAGTTGCCGTTGCCTGTACTCATCATTAGCCACTCTAAGAAAGCCATCATAGGCCAAGAACCCAGGATGGTGTCAAGAAATCTAGTGTATAAAGACAGTTTGAGTTTGGCAAGCAACATGATGAGCCTAGTATATTACTGCCTTCGTTGACATTCACCCCTTGCTCCTGTAGTATTTCCTCCTCTCCCCACAAGGCGTTGTAGCCATGAAGGTGATTCTACGAGAAGACGTGCAAGGAGTAGGCAACATAGGGGATATTCTTGATGTTGCTTCTGGCTATGCCCGCAATTATCTCTTCCCCCGCAACAAGGCCGTAGAGGCGACCGGCCGCAGCCTGAAGACGGTCGAACATGCCAAGCGCGTGATCGCCGAAAAGGCGCGCAAAGAGAAGGCCTCCCTGGAAGAGTTCGCGAAGAAGATCAGCGCCGTCACCGTGACGATTCCGGTCCAGGTTGGAAAGGACGACAAACTGTTCGGGTCCGTGACAGCCAAGGACATCGCCGAAGCCATGGCGGCCCAGGGGATCGAAGTGGACAAGCGCAAGATCGAACTGGGCCATCCTATCAAGGAACTCGGCACCGTGTCGGTGCCGGTCAAGCTCCATTCCCAGGTGGCGGCCACGGTGCGCGTGACCGTGGTCAAGAGCGAAGCCTCCAGCGACGTGCCGGCCACAGGCAAGGGAGGCTAACGCGTTCATGCCCAACCCGCTAAAGAAGACCGATCCCGAGGTTTACGAGGCCATCCGGAAGGAAGGCCTCCGCCAGCGCGAAAAGATTCTGTTGATCGCGTCGGAGAACTTCGCCAGCCCGGCCGTTCTGGCTGCGCAGGGCTCGCTCATGACCAACAAGTACGCCGAGGGCTATCCTGGTCGCCGCTACTACGGGGGCTGCCAGTACATGGACGTTGTCGAGTCGCTGGCGATCGAGCGCGCCAAGCAGATCTTCGGCGCGGACCATGTGAACGTCCAACCCCATTCCGGGGCGCAGGCCAACATGGCCGTCTATTTCGCGGTCCTCAAGCCGGGCGACGCGATCCTCGGTATGGACCTGGCCCATGGCGGCCACCTCACGCACGGGAGCCGCGTGAGCTTCTCCGGCATCCTCTATC
>Ga0137381_10000638_pt1 | contig 22715 bp, 20 predicted proteins | sample SagtaG_16_FD_104808 | JGI IMG/M metagenome (GOLD analysis project Ga0137381, IMG submission 104808) | Vadose zone soil microbial communities from Sagehorn Ranch, Mendocino, California, USA - Sage2_L_115_16 metaG | ecosystem: Environmental > Terrestrial > Soil > Vadose zone | place: USA... | reverse complement strand
GGGGGGGGCCGGGGCCGCGGGGGCCACGGGGGTCGGACGGATCGGGGGGGTCGGGGCGGTCGGGGTCGAGCCGACCCGTGGCAGGGGCGATATGGCTGGCGGGCGTACCGCCGCCGGAGCGCGGGGAACGGCAAGGCCGAGCAGCTCGGCGAGCCGTGCCACGAACCACCGGGCCAGCGAGGCTCGCTCCACTTCGGGATTGCCGGGCCAGTCGGCCCAGTCCTTGGCCGTGGCTTCCATACCGGCTGCCAGCCGCGACGCTTCCATGAATCCGAACGAGCCGGCCGAGCCGTGGATCTTGTGGGCGGCTCGGCGCAGTGCCTCGATCGTCGCGCGATCGCTCTTGGCGGCAGCGAGGCGCTCGGCGATCGTGGCGAGCGCCGCCAGCTCGGTGCGCATCCCCGCCAGATACTCCTCGAGCAGGCCCGGCGGCAGCTCGGGTGGCGTGGCCTGGCCGGTCATGGCTACCAAGATGGGGAACCGGCGGGCGAAAATGCCAGAGCGGCGGGCCCGAACGTGCGTGCCGGGATGGTAACTTCCGTCCCATGGGCGATGCGATCGCCGTCGGCCTGTGCTTCACCTGCCGCTGGATGCGGCCGGCCGGCAACCAGCGGGGCTCGATTTTCTTTCGATGCACCCGCGCCGACACCGATGCGCGGTTCCAGCGCTACCCGGTGCTCCCGGTGCTCACCTGCTCCGGCTTCGAGGAAGCGATGTTGTTCGTCGTGCTGATCCACTACACCGCGCCGCTCGACCGCGTGGACGCGGTGCGGGCCGACCACGTGCGGCACCTCGAGACGTACGCCGCGCGCGGGGTGTTCCACGCCTGGGCGCGGCGCGACCCCGCCACGGGTGGCGTGCTGATCGCGCGGGCCCCGGATCGCGCGGCGCTCGAGGCAGTGGTCGCGGAAGATCCCTACGTGCGGGCCGGGGTGGCGCGGGCCGAGATCGTCGCCTTCAACCCGCAAAACGTGCGCGGGACGCTCAAAACCTGAGGGTCCGCAAGCTCACACTATTGCGCGGGGGGACCGCCCTCCCCACTTTGGTGCCGCGCCCGCCCGTACACTAGAGGGGTGTCCTCATGGCCCAGCCGCGCTTGGTGGAGCGTGCCAAGCTGTTCTTCTTCCGCAACTTCGAGCGGATCTTCGTGCTGCTCCTCGTGTTCGCGATCGTGGCGATCCACGCCCTCGTCGAGCAGAAGTTCGCGTTCTTGAGCTTCTACTATCTGCCGCTGATCCTCGCGGGATTCTACGGCGGGCGCCGCTTCGCGGTGCTGGCGGGGTTATTCGTCGTCGTGCTGGTGTTGTTCTACCAGTACGTGCAGGGACTCGACATGCTGCCCGGGTTCTACGGTGACGCGTTGCTCGCGCTCGTACCGTGGGCGGGGTTCCTGATCCTCACGGGCTACGTGGTGGGCACGCTCGCCGAGCAGCGGGAGGCCCGCCTCGGGGACGTGAAGAACGCCTACCTCGCGACGCTCGAGCTCCTGACCTACCACATCGAGTCCACCGAGCGGAACCAGCAGGGCCACTCGAACCGTGTGGCGGACGTGGCAGTCGCGATCGGACGGGAGCTCGACCTCCCCGAGGAGGACGTCGAAAACCTGCGGGTCGCGGCGCTGCTGCACGAGGTGGGCACGCGGGACCAGCGGCTGCTGCGGCTGCTGTCGCGCTCGGTGACGGACTCCACCGTGGCGGTGGCGCGCTGGATGCGCGGCGCCGCCGAGATCATCGGTGAGTACGGGCATTACTACGAGATCGTGGGTGAGGACTGGGACATCGAGGCCCTGCCCCTGCCCATCACCGTGAAGATCCTCGCCGTCGCCGACGCGTTCGAGACGCTGCAAATGGCGACGCCGGTGCGGGCCGCGTTCCCCAAGTGGAGCGCCCTGGAAGAGGTGGAAAAGGGGGCGGGCAAGACCTTCGCGAAGGACGCAGTGCGCGCCTTGCGCACCGCGGCGGGCCGGCCGGAAGCGATGGGGGACCTGCAGGAGCTGCGGGTCGTCTAGCTGCCGCCGGCGCCGTTCTTCCGGCCGGCCGCGAAGCCGCCCGCCACGCCGACGCCGAACGCCACCGCGGTCCCGACGGTCACGACCGGCAGCAGCGCGATGGGCAGCGCGACGGCGGTAGCCGCGAGTCCGACCAGGAGGGGTACCGCCGGTTTCTGAGCGGCATCGACGAACCGCAGCCGGCGCCGCACGAAGTTCCGCGTGGTCACGAAGCCCCCGCCCAGCGCGGCGGCGCCAATCAGCAGTCCGATCATCGTCGCTCCTTGTGGTGATGCCGTACGCAAGTTGCGGCGTCGCTGTTTCGAGTGCAAATCTTCCGGATGGGCCGTGCATGCAACCGTTCGTTTGAAACGCGAATCACAGGAGTAATGATGCGAAAGATCGCTACCCTGGGAGCGGCCTGCTGCGGACTGCTATCCGTCTATCCGTCTATCCGTCTATCCGCGCAAGCGCTCCACGTGCCGTATCAAACCTTCACCCTCCCCAACGGTCTGCAGGTGCTGCTGCACGAGGACCATTCGGTGCCGCTGGTATCGGTGAACGTGTGGTATCACGTCGGCTCGTCGGACGAGAAGCCGGGGCGCACCGGGTTCGCCCACCTGTTCGAGCACATCATGTTCATGGGCTCGCAGCATGTGCCCACCGGCGAGTTCGACCGCCTGCTCGAGGCCGCAGGGGGCGACAACAACGGCTCGACCACGGAAGACCGCACCAACTATTACGAGGACGCGCCGGGCAACGCCCTACCGTTGCCCTTGTGGCTCGACTCCGACCGCATGGGGTTCCTGCTCCCCGAGATCACCGCGGACAAAGTCGACCTGCAGCGCGGGGTCGTACAGAACGAGCGGCGTCAGAGCTACGAGAATCGTCCCTACGGGCTCGCGGAGGAGAACATCCTGCAGCGGCTCTATCCACCGGACCATCCGTATCACTGGCCGGTCATCGGCTCGATGGCCGATCTGTCCGCGGCCACGCTCGACGACGTGCGCGGATTCTTCCGCACCTATTACACCCCCAACAACGCGACCCTCGCGATCGCCGGGGACATCACGCCGCGCGCCACGCGGCAGCTCGTGGAGCGCTACTTCGGCGACATACCGCGCGGCCCCGCGGTGACGCGCCCCGAGCCCCCGGCCGTGCAGCTCGGCGCGGACGTGTATGCCACGATCGAGGACCGCGTCCAGGTGCCGCGCGTGTACGACGCGTGGCACACCGTGAAGGCGTTCGCGGATGGCGACGCCACGCTCGACGTGCTGGCGAACGTGCTGGCGGGCGGGCGGTCGTCACGGCTCTACAAGCGGCTCGTGTACGAGCTGCAGATCGCCACGGACGTGGTGGCGTTCCAGGACGGCGGCCGGATCGACGGGAAGTTCGAGCTATGGGCCACCGCCCGGCTGGGGCACGACCTCACCGAGCTCGAGCGCGTGATCGACGAGGAGGTCCGCAAGATCGCCCAGGCGGGGCCGACGCCGCGCGAGGTCGAGCGGGCGCAGAACAGCTTCGAGGCTCAGTTTCTCTCCCGCATGGAGCGGGTGGGAGGCTTCGGCGGCAAGGCCGACCAGTTGAACTTCTACAACTACTTCGTCGGCACGCCCGACTATTTCGAGAAGGACCTGGACCGCTACCGCAAGGTGACGGCGGCGGAGGTGCAGCAGGCGGCGCGGCGCTACCTGGCCGACGCCCATCGCGTGGTGCTGAGCGTGGTGCCGCAGGGGAAGCCGGAGCTCGGGGTGAAACAATGAAGCCGGATAGGCGGATGGGCGGATGGACGGATGGTTGCCGTGGCGCGCGGCTGGCAGCGGCGGCCTTAGGCTGCATGTTCGTTCTATCGGTCTACCCGTCGAGCCGCCTATCCGCCCAGCTCGACCGCACCAAGCCGCCGGTGCTTCCCCCGCCGCCCGCGCTCAAGCTCCCGGCGGTGCAGACGGCCACCCTGCCCGGCGGGCTCGAGCTCGCCGTGGTCGAGATGCACAAGGTGCCGGTGGTGGACATCCAGATCGTGCTCGACGCGGGGGCGGCGCGCGACCCTGCGGATCTCCCCGGCCTCGCGACCTTCACGGCGACCATGCTGCAGCAAGGGGCCGGGCGGCGTGGGCCGCTGGAAATCGCGGACGAGGCGGCGTTCCTGGGGGCGCAGCTCAACACCGCCGCGAGCTACGACGCGGCGACGGTATCGCTGCACGTCCCGAAACGGCGCCTCGAGCCGGCCCTCGACCTGCTGGCGGACGTCGTGCTGCGGCCGACGTTCGCCGACTCGGAAGTCACGCGGCAACGCGAGCTCCGGCGCGCGCAGATCGTGCAGCTGGCCGACAATCCCGTGGCGATCGCCGGGATTGCCTTTCCGGCGATCGTGTACGGCCGCTCCCATCCGTACGGGCGCCCATTGAACGGCACGGAGGCGTCCACGGCGTCGCTCAGACGCGACCGCGTGGCGGAGTTCTACGGAGCGGCCTACCGGCCCAACGCCGCCCGCATCCTCGTCACGGGCGACGTGACGCTGGCCGAGGCACGGCGCCTTCTCACCGCGCGCTTCGGCGGGTGGGAGCGCGGCGCGGTAGCGCCGCTGCCGGAAGCGGCGGCACCGGCGCCGGTGGCGCGCACGGTGTACCTGGTCGACAAGCCGGGCGCGGCGCAGTCGGTGATCCGGATCGGGCACGTCGGGGTGGCGCGCGCCACGCCCGATTACTTCGCGCTCCAGGTGCTGAACACCATCCTCGGTGGCGCCTTCACGTCGCGACTCAACCAGAACCTGCGCGAGACCCACGGCTACACCTACGGCGCGTTCTCGCAGTTCTCGGCGGGGCGGCTGGCGGGCCCGTTCGTGGCCAGCGCGTCGGTCGTGACCGCCAAGACCGACAGCTCGCTGATCGAGTTCCTAAAGGAGCTGCGGCGCATCCGGGACGAGCCCGTGCCCGACCCCGAGCTCGCCAAGGCGAAGGCGTACATCACGCTCGGCCTGCCGGCGGACTTCGAGACGACGGGCGCCGCGGCGGCACGGTTCCGGGAGCTGCTCGTATACGGCTTGCCGCTCGACTACTTCGCGCATTACGCCGAGCGCATCAACGCCGTGACGGCCGCCGACGTGCAGCGCGTCGCGCGGCAGCATATCGACCCCGACCACTTCGACATCGTCGTTGTGGGGGACAAGAGCCAGATCGAAGCGGGGATCAAGGCCTTGAGCGAGGGCCCCATCGTGTACCGGGACCTGTGGGGGCAGGAGGTGAAGTAGCGGGGGAAGACGCATGAAGGACTCCGATCTCGTCGACAGCCTGCTGCTGATGCGCGTCGGGCTTTACTTCGGACCCGCGTGCTTTCTCATCCTCACCGCCCTGTGGACCAAGCTGCTCGTGGAAGGCGCGATCTCGACCGGCGTGTTCGTCGTGCTGGTCGTGGCAAACGTCCCCATCACGCTGGCCGGCATCGCGCTGATTTGCCGCAGCATCGGCGGCACCGCGACGCTGCTGGCGAACACGTTGACCGCCGCGGGCGACATCCCACCCCCGCCGTCCTATCCCAACCAGGACGTGCTGATCGCGCAGGGGAAGTATGCCGAAGCGGCCGAGTACTTCCGCGATCACCTGCGGGTCGATCCCGCCGACTGCGACGCGCGGCTCCGGCTGGCGGAGCTGTGCGAGCGCTACCTCGCGGACCCCGGGGGCGCGGAGCAGCAATACCTCGAGGCGCGACGCGGCAGCACGGACCCGCGGCGGCAGTTCGCCGCGACGAACGCGTTGATCGATCTCTACCGGCGGACCGGCCGCCGCGACCGGCTCACGGTGGAGCTGGCGCGGTTTGCAGAGCGGTATCGGGGCACGCCGCACGGAGACGCGGCGGCGCGGGAGCTCAAGGAGCTGAAGGCGGAAGCGCGCGGCTGACGCGCTACCAGCGCACCGCGGCGCTCGCCCAGGTGAATCCCGATCCGAAGGCGGTGAGGACGAGCAGATCCCCGCGCGCCAGGCGCCCGGCGCACAGCGCTTCGTCGAGCGCGATCGGGATCGACGCGGCGGTGGTGTTGCCGTACTTCTGAATGTTCGTGTAGACCTGATCGTCCCGCAGACCGATCGCCTTCTGCACCATCTCGATGATCCGCAAGTTCGCCTGATGGGGGACGAGCAGCGTGATGTCCGCCGGCTCGAGGCCGTGCGCGGCGAGCGCCGCGGCGACGGACTGCGGCATCAGCACCGCCGCGGACTTGAACACCTCGCGCCCGTCCATCACGGCGCGGTGCTTCCCCTGGCGGATCAACTCCTCACTGATGTACGGGTCGTGCGCCAGGCCGGGGGCGTCGACCCACAGGTCTTCGGCGTGGCGCCCGTCGGCGAACAGGTGCGTGGACAGCACGCCGCGAGCGGGGTCGTCGGTGGGACCGAGGATGGCGACGCCCGCGCCGTCGCCGAACAGCACGGTCGTGTCCCGGCCCCGGGTCGTGCGGTCGAGGCCCCGGGAGTGCACTTCGGCGCCCACCAACAGGATGCGGCGGTACTGGCCGGTGCGGATCCAGGCGTCGGCGACGGAGAGGCCGTAGATGAACCCAGAGCACTGGTTGCGCACGTCGATGGCGGGGATGTCGGTGAGACCGAGCTCGCGCTCGAGGAACACGCCGTTGCCGGGCTCGAAGTGGTCGGGGGTGCAGGTGCAGTACACGATGCAGTCCAGCTCGCCGGGCCGCATGCCCGCCTTCGCGAGCGCCTTGCGCGCGGCCTGGGTCGCGAGACTCGCGCCGGTCTCGCCTTCCGAGACCCAGTAGCGGGTCTTGATGCCGCTGCGCTGCACGATCCATTCGTCGGATGTGTCCATCAAGTGCGCCAGATCGTCGTTGGTGACGACGCGCTCCGGGACGTGGAACGCCGTGGCGATGAACTCGGTGCGCGGCATCGCGGTTCCTTGCGGGCGGAAGGTGATCGGACAAGATTTCGCTCCCGGTCCGGCAAAGCAAGGGAGTCATGGATCTCGCAGTCACCCGCGAGCAATTCGACGCCGTGCGGGGCGCGCGGCACCTCCCCGATGTCTTGAAGAACGTCCTGACCGGTGCCAAGCGCGCGGCCGACGGGGGCGGCTACGTGCTGCACCTCACCTACGAAGAGGCGACGGCGCTGAACGAGCTGTGCGCCTGGAACGTCCACACCGATGCGAGCGGCGCCGTGAGCCCCGAGTCGCGTGTGTTCGACGACCTCGTGAAGGCCATCCTCACCCATCCGGACTACTAGCATGAAACGCCTGGTCACGATCCTGACGCTCACGGTTCCCCTTTCCCTTGCCCCGTTTCCCGGCCTTGCCGCCCAGAAGCGCGCCCTCACGTTTGACGACTTCATTGCGATGAAGGCCGTGGGCGATCCGCAGCTTTCCCCTGACGGCAAATGGGTCGCCTACACCCTGACGGAATACTCGCTCAAGGACAATCGCGGGACGGGCCGTATCTGGCTCGCGGAGCTCGGGACCGGGCAGACCCGCCGGCTTACGGAGGGCCCGGGCTCCGACCGGCAGCCGCGCTGGTCCCCCGACGGCACGACGCTCGCATTCGTCTCCACCCGACAGAACGGTCCCCAGCTCTGGGTGCTGCCGATCGCGGGCGGGGAAGCGCGGCGCGTGACGAATCTGGCGGATGGCACGTCCGATCCGCTCTGGCTCCCGGACGGCACGGGACTGATCGTGACCAGCGACGTCAAGTGGCCCGCCGACCAGGAGATCGACCGCCGCAACGGCGACTACCCGACCGACGCGCGGATCTGGACCGATCTCCTTTGGCGCCACTGGGACGATTGGCGCGCGGGGAAGCGGCAGCACCTGTTTCTCGTGACCCTGGCTGGGAACGCCAAGGACATCACCCCGATCGACCACGACGTGCCCACCATCGCGACGAGCGGAGACGGGGACGTGGCGGTGGCTCCCGACGGCCGGGAGATCGCGTTCGCCATGCACGGTGACTCGTCCGTGGCGGACAACACCAACGTCGACATCTACCTGGCGAACCCGGACGGGTCCGGCACACGGGCCCTGACGACGGCGCGGGGCGCCGAGCACACGCCGCGCTACTCGCCGGACGGGCGCTGGCTCGGGTACCTGTCGATGGAGCGCCCCGGGTTCGAGGCAGACCGAGTGCGGTTGCTGCTCGTCGGGCGGAAGGATGGAAAAACTGAAAGTGGCAACGTCGTCGAGGCGACCCGGGGATGGACCCTCTCCGTAGGCTCCTACACGTGGTGTCCTGATTCGAGGTGCGTGTACGCCGTCGTCGAGGAGCGGGGGCGGGACAATCTGTACCGCATTGACGTTCCGTCATTCCGTCGTTCCGTCGTGGTTGGCAACTCGGGGCTGAACACCAATCCGAGCCTCGCGCCTGACGGGAAGACCGTCGTGTACCTCCATCAGAGCAACACGCAGCCGGCAGAAGTGTGGGTCTCGGAGCGGCAGCTCACGCATCACACCGACTCGAGTCTAGCGGCGCTCGATCTCAAGCCGCTCGAGCCATACGGCTTCGTGGGCGCGCTGGGGGATTCGGTGTTCGGCTGGATCTTGAAGCCGCCGGGGTTCGACCCCGCCCGGCGCTATCCCGTCGTCTACCTGGTGCACGGCGGGCCGCAAGGCGCCTGGGACGACAATTGGCACGCGCGCTGGAACTACCAGATGTTCGCCGCCCGCGGCTACGTCGTCGCTGCCGTCAACTTCCACGGCTCGACCGGCTACGGGCAGAAGTTCACCGACGCGATCTCGCAGCACTGGGGCGATTACCCGTTCGAAGACGTGATGAAGGGCCTCGACGTCGTGGCGCGACTCCCCTACGTCGATTCGACCCGCATGGGCGCGGCGGGCGCGTCGTACGGCGGCTACATGATCTACTGGCTCGCCGGCCATACCGACCGCTTCAAGGTGCTGGTCGACCACGACGGGGTGTTCGATCCCGTGAGTATGGCCGGCACCACCGAGGAGCTGTGGTTCGTGGACTGGGAGTTCGGCGGAACGCCGTACGCCAACCGGGCGCTGTACGAGAAGTGGTCGCCCCTCAACTTTGTGCAGAACTGGAAGACCCCGATGCTGATCGTCCACTCACAGCTCGATTACCGGGTGGACCTGTCGGAGGGCTACCAGGCGTTCACCGCGCTCAAGGTCAGAGGCGTGCCGGCGAAGTTCCTGTACTTCCCGGACGAGGGCCACTGGGTGCTGAAGCCCCGCAACCGGCGCCTGTGGTGGAACACGGTGCTCGATTGGCTCGACCAATACCTGAAGCCGGGGGCGACCGCGACGGGAGCGCGCTAGTCACGATTTCGTCCATACGTTGTTTTCCCGCCGGACATCCGGGAAATTTTGCCCTGGATCTATTTCGACCTTGACGACGTCCGCCGCAAACTTCCGCTCGTACAGGTAATGATTCCCGAGCAGCCAGATCTCGACCGGGAGCCGAACGGTCTCGGCGCTGCCGTTGGCGAGCGTGATCCGCATGTCGACCGGCATCGGCAACCCGCCCGGGCTGGCCAGGAAGATCCGGGTGATCGGTCCACTCGAGTCCTGCCGCACCCGCACCGAGTCGAGCGCGAGATCCACGACGTCGGTGCGGTAGAACCAGCCGCGCCAGAACCACGATAGGTCTTCGCCCAGCGCATCCTCCATCGAGCGGAAGAAGTCGGCCGGAGTCGGGTGCCTGTAGGCCCAGCGGCGGATGTACCCGCGGAACGCCGCGTCGAACCGCGTGGTGTCGTCGAGCAGCTGCTGGCGCAACAGGTAGAGGCCGGCGGCCGGCTTGCCGTACTCAACGGACCCGAGCAGCGCCGGGGTCACGCGGTCGGCGGCGAGAATCGGCGGCTGATCCCGGCCGGTGGCGGCGAACCGGGCCCATCCCGCCGCCGGCCCGCGGCCCAGCGGTACGGAGTCGTGGTAGAACGCCAGCCCGGAGTAGATGTTCATGAAGCTGTTGAACCCCTCGTCCATCCAGGCGTACAGCCGCTCGTTCGATCCCACGATCATCGGGAACCACTGGTGGCCGAGCTCGTGAGTGGTGACGCCGAACAGGTTGCGGTCGCCCGCGCGGTGCCCGCAGAAGACGATCATGGGGTATTCCATCCCGCCCACCGGCCCGGCGACGTTGATCGCGGTCGGGTAGGGGTAACGGAACCACTTCTCGGAGTAGTGCTTGATCGAATGGCGGGCGTACTCAGTGGAGCGCGCCCACCCGGCGTTCGCCTCGGGAGGATACAACGACTGGATCAACACGCCGGCGTAGCCGCTCGCGTCCCAGATGAAGTTGGGCGCGGCCGCCCAGGCCACGTCCCGCACGTTCTTGGCGCTGTAACGCCAGGTGAGGGTCGGCCCGGCACCGGCCGGCCGCGTGAACGCCTGCCCCACTTCGGTCTTTGCGATCACCGCGACCGTCGTGTCCGACTTCGCCGCCTGGGCGAGCCGGGCGCGTTGCGGGCCGGTCAGCACCTCGAGCGGGTTGAGCAGCGTCCCGGTCGCCGCGACCACAAAGCTGCGCGGCACCGTAATGGCGACGTCGAAGTCGCCGTACTCGAGGTAGAACTCGCCCTGGCCGAGATATTGCTCGGTGTTCCAGCCGCGCACGTCGTCGTACACCGCGAGCCGCGGATACCATTGGGCGATCTCGTACAGCCACCCGCCGGGGAACTGCTCGCGGCCCATCCGGTCCGAGCCGTGCTCGGGGACTTCGAACGAGTACGCCAGCTCGAGCGTGGCGGCCTGGCCGGGGGGCAGCGGTCGATCGAGCTCCGCCCGCATGACCGTGCCGTTCACGGTGGTCGCGAGCGGCGCCCTACCCGACGCCTTGCCGAAGCGCTGCACCGCCCGGACGTATTGAATCGTGTAGCCGCCCTCGAACCCGCGACCCGCGAAGCGGGCGTCGGTCGGATTGATCGCCGCGCCCCGACTCGCCGCCCGGTAGATGTTTTGGTCGAGCTGCAGCCAGAGGTACGTCAGCGTGTCGGGGGAGTTGTTGGCGTAGCGGATGGTCTCGCTGCCCGTGATCGTGTGAGTGGCGGTATCGAGCGACGCGCGGATCGTGTAATCGGCGCGCTGCTGCCAGTAGCGCGGCCCCGGCCGGCCCGAGCCCTCGCGCAGCAGGGTCGGCGTCGGCAGCGCGAGCCGGCGAAACGGGGACGTGTCGCCTACCTGTGGCGGAAGCGGGGGCGGGGCGGCTGGAACGGGGGCCGGCTGCTGCAGGGCGACGACGACGAGGACCGCGGTCAGCATCAGTGATCTTCCCCTTTCGCTTCCTGGAGGTAGCCGGCGGCGACTCCGCCCACGACCAGCGACAGCCCGAGCCACCCGAGCCCGCTGAGCCGTTGATTGAAGAGTAACAGGGCGAGCAGGGTGCCGACGACCGGCTCGATCGTCGCGGCGACGGCGGCCGGCGCGGCCTCGATCCGCCGGACCGCCGCGAAGAACAGGAGATTCGCGGCGAGCACCGCCCCCGCGGTCAGGCCTGCCACGCCGCGCCAGGCGGCGGCCGAAGGCGGCGGCGTCGGGGGGTGGCCCGCCAGCGGCAGCACGATGCCCAGGATGACGATGCCCCCCAGCGCCTCGAGGAACAGCACGCGGACCGCGCCGTAGCGCGGCACCGCGAACCGCGCGAGCAGGGTGGTGCCGGCGTAACTCAGTGCGGACACGAGGCCGCCCGCGATGCCCGCGCCGATCCCCAGGCGGGCGGCCTCCGCCCCAGCGTTGCTGCCGCCCGTGACGGTGAGCGCAACGCCCGCCATCACGAGCAGCGCCAGCAGCACCCGCGTGACGGTGAGCGCTTCCTTCAGAAGCACGCGGGCCAGGACGGCGACGATCACGGGCGCGGTGTACAGCAACGCGGCGGCGCCGGCCACGCCCGCTCCTGCGATGGCGAACTGGTAGGCGACCTCGAACAGCGCGACGAGTAATCCACCGCCCGCGCCGACCAGCAGCCAGCCACGCGCGTCCGCCCGGAAGAGCGAGCGCCGCCACAAGAGACCCCAGAGCGCGAGGCAGGCGGTGCCCAGGAGCACGCGCCAGAAGCCGATGCTCGTCGCCGGCATGAGCCGGTACAGGCCGGTGGACAGGGGGCCGGTCGTGCCCCACGTTGCGCCCGCCGCGAGCGCGAAGAGGTAACCGGCGAGACGTGGGGCGCGAGAGCTGGGCGGCGCGGACGGGTCCGCGGCGGTCACACCAGCTCGCCGCGCAACACGGTCACCGCCTGCCCGCCGAGCCCGACCCGATCGCCCGCCAGGCGCACCCGGAGGACGCCGCCGCGGGGCGACGCCTGGAACGCCGTCATGTCGGACCGCTGCAGGCGCTCGCTCCAGAACGGCGTGAGCGCGCAGTGGGCGGATCCCGTGACGGGGTCCTCGTCGACACCGACGCGCGGTGCGAAGAAGCGCGAGACGAAATCGAAGCCCGGCATCTCCGCCCGGCTCGTCACGATGACGCCGCGCGCCTCCACCCGTTTCAATGCGGCGAAGTCGGGCTCGAGTGCGCGCACGCTCGCCTCCGAGTCGAGCTCGAGCAGGTAGTCGAACTTGCTGCGACCGCTCCAGCGCGGGGTCACGCCGAGCGCCTCAGCGAGCCCAGGGGGGAGCGGGCCGGGGGCGGCTCGGGTGGCGGGGAAATCGAGCTCGATCCAGTTGCCCCGCCGCTCGCCGGTGAGCAGGCCGCTCTGGGTATGGAAGCGGGCCGGCGCCCCGGCGGCGAGGTGCCCGTCTTCCCACAAGACGTGCGCGCTGGCGAGCGTGGCGTGACCGCACAGCGCCACCTCGGCGGCGGGGGTGAACCAGCGCAGCCGGTAGCCGGTGTTTTCGGGGAGCAGAAACGCCGTTTCGGAGAGATTCATCTCGCGGGCGACGTCTTGCATCCAGCGCTCGTCGCGCGGAGCCGGCAGCACGCACACCGCCGCGGGATTGCCGGCGAACGGCGTGCTCGTGAAGGCGTCGACCTGGACGATCGTCAGGCCCATGCGCCGGTAATCTACACGCTCAGGCGGAACGTCGTCTTCCTGTGAAACGAAGCGGTGAGGGGTTCAGGCCGTCGATGATCATCGCGCTGACTCCTTGCAGGTGAGCGCCCTGAGGCTCGCTGCCTGCTCACCCACCGCGCGCCTGGCCCGGGCGCGGGCCAGGTTCCAGTTCCGCCAGCCGTCCTCGACGGCGCGCGCGCCTCCCGGCGTCCAGCGTGACAGCAGCCGCCGTGCCGCCCGACACTGCTCTGCGTCCTCGAGGCGCAGGAGGGCCGGGAGCAGGTCGGGCACGGCGTCGGCGCCCAGCGAGGCAGCGTATGCGGCATCGAAGGAGCGGTGCGCCGCGGTGCGGGCGAGATTGGTGCGGACGATGAGGGCGTCGGGATTGAGCAGGTGCAGCCCGGCGAGCACCGCGAATCCCTGGACGAGTGCGCCGAAGGCGAAGCGGCGCCAGTGCCCGCGCAGCACGGTCAACGCGAACCATGCGAACGCCCCTGCCAGGTAGATCATGAAGGCGGTGGCGTAGAGGCGGGTCTCCGACAGTCCGAACTCCGCGACGTAGAGCCGCATCCGCTGGAGCGCGGACGCCATGACGACGCCCAGCAGGGCGAGCAGCAGCCCCGACAGCTGGCGCAGCGTGCGCTGGTGCTCGCGCGACGCGTCGCGCAGCAGCCAGTCCGCGCCGAGCAGGATGGGGAGCACCAGGCCGCTGGCGGCGACGAGCTCGAAGAACCCCCGCCGCGCGTATTCGGCGTACGTCAGGTCGGTGGCGCTCTGCACCAGCTCGGCGCCGCCGAAGAAGTAACGGAGCTGGATGACGACGAAGACGAGAAACAGCAGATTGACGAGACCCAGCGCGGTGCCGACCGGGACGATCCCGAGAGACAACGCCTGAGCGTCCGCCGCGGGAGGCGGCGTCCTTCGGATCAGCGCGCCCCAGAAGTAGCCGGCGGTGAGGGCCGTCCAGAGTGCGGTGAGCGCCAGGTGTGACGCGACGGCGCTGAAGTCGAGGTGCAGGGCGGTCGCGACCACGTTGCGGAATACCGGGTCGGCGGCGGCGAACAGGCCGCCGAACGCGAGCAGCAGCGGGAAGGCGAGCAGCGCGCCGCCGATCGCGCCGCGCGCGTGTCGGAGGGCGCCACCGGTCGGCAGCTCGCTCCACCGGATGTCTCGGGCCATGAGCGGCCAGACGCCGAACCACGCGCTCAAGGCGGCGACGACTCCGCTACGCACGTACTCCCAGGCGTCGCGGCCGCGCAGCGCGACGCCGCGCAGGCTGAGACCGGCCAGCGCGAGCAGGATCGCGAGGCCCATCGCATCGAGCGCGCGGAGCGCGTCAGAGTCGCGGATCGTAAAGTTCGAGCCCAGCAGCACGGCGGCCATCGCGAGCCAAGGCGCGTCGCGCCCGACGGCGATCCGGCGCCGATACACCAGCCACGCGGCCGCCGCCGCAAGCGCCACAGTACAGAGGAACGCGTTCAGCCCCCACGGTGTCGCGCGCAGCAGCGCGTCGCCCGCGATCCCGAGGACGACGCCCGTAGCCAAGACCTCCAGGCCGAGCCTCGTTCGCTCGGTGAGCGCGCTCATCCGGCCGCCGCTTCCGGCAGCCCGCCGAACCGCCGCTGGCGCGCGTGGAACGCGCGCAGCGCGTCCGCCAGGTCGGCCGCCGCGAAGTCGGGCCACATGAGCTCGGTGAAGTACAGCTCCGCGTAGGCGCATTCCCACAGGAGAAAGTCGGAGAGCCGTTGTTCCCCGCCCGTGCGGATCAGCAGGTCCACGTCCGGAAGGATGTGGCGGTCCGCGATCGCCGCGCGCGCCGAGTAGTCGACGGCGAGGCGGAGCCGGAGCCGCGTGCCGGGGGCGGTGGCGTGCTCCGCGGCGCGGATGGCGGTGACGAGCGGGGCGGGGAGGCGATCGCGCCGCCCGACCACCTCGAGCCGGACGCCGTTTTCGACCAGCCGCGGGGTCTCGGTGTGCAGATGGCGGGCGAACAGGCGCATCAGCGCCGCGACCTCGGTCGGCGGGCGCTTCCAGTTGTCGGCGGAGAAGGCGAACAGCGTCAAGGCGGTCACGCCCTGGTCGGGAGCCACCTCGACGACCCGGCGGACGGCGTCGGCACCGGCGCGGTGGCCGGCGGCGCGGGGGAGGCCGCGGCGGGCGGCCCAGCGGCCGTTGCCGTCCATGATGACGGCGACGTGGAGAGAAGTACTTTGTGACATAAAGTTTTGCCTCAAAAAAAATTCGCTCAGCCCTGGCGCGTCGTGCGGATCAGGGCTTCCATGTGATCGAGATAGCGCTCCAGGGCGCGGCGGCCCGCGGCCGTCAGCCGGTACTCGGTCTTCGGGATGCGGCCGGCGAACGACTTGCTGCAGGTGATGTACTGCGCCTCCTCGAGCTTGCGGGCGTGCACGCTCAAGTTGCCGTCGGTTGTCTTGAGGAGCGCCTTCAGCTCGTTGAAGGTCAACGCGTCGTTCACAGCCAGCGCGCTCACGATGCCGAGCCGCACCCGCTCGTGGATCAGGCGGTCGAGCTCGGCCGCGCGCAGGGCCCGCTCCCCGCGCGGCGGCGCCGCCACCGCGTCCGGCTTCCGTACCGCTCCCGATTTAGCCACCGTACCTCCGTGCGATAATCCCGCCGAACACGATGTGCAGGCCGCCGAATCCGGCCGCCAGGCACCAGTTTCCCCAGGCCGCGGGCCCGAGCAGCGCTGCGGCGCCGACGATCATGAAGCACAGCCCCATCACCGGCACCACCCGCACCGAGAAGGCGCCGCCCGTTACGAACCCGGTCCCGTACAGCAGCAGCCACGTGCCGGGCAGCGCATGCCACAGGCCGGCGCGGTACAACACCACGGTCAGCAAGCCTCCCACGGCCATCGGCGTGAGGAAGCTCAGCCAAAAGCGCCGGCCCGGCCCCGACAGAATCGGGTCGTCCACCGCGTACGCCTTGCGCACCATCGTCCAGCCCCCGATGGCGAGCGCCACGATCGCGGCGCCGAGCCAGGTCGCGAGCCACAGCTCGGGGCTGCGCTGGCGGGCCGCTACGAGCGCCGCGGCGAGCGCGGTGGTCCCGACCGCGATCTGGCCCCACCCCGGCACCGCCGTGAACGACCCCGCGCGCTCCATCGTCTGGCGGATGTAGCGCAGATTGTCGAGGGCGCGGTCGTGCAGGGGACGCGGCGACGTCATGGCGCTCAGTATAGCGGGACGATCGACTGTTGTCAAGTACTTTGCGATACAAAGTAGCTAGGCTTCCCCCGTCCCAACCGAGGCTCCGCCGTGCGTGTCTACATCTCCGTCGACATGGAAGGCATCGCGGGGGTGGTCCACGAATCCCAGACCGATCCGACCAATCCGGCCCACGCCGCCGAGTACGGCCGTTTCCGGCGGCTCATGACGGCGGAAGCGAACGCCGCCATCGAGGGTGCGCTCGCCGCCGGGGCGAGCAAGATCGTGGTGAACGACAGCCACTGGTTCATGCGCAACCTGCTCGCCGAAGAGCTGCATCAGGCGGCCGAGCTCCTCTCGGGGGATCCGAAGCCGCGCTCCATGGTCGAGGGAATCGACGCGGGCTTCGACGCGGCCCTGTTCATCGGCTATCATGCCCGCGCGGGGACGCGCTGCGCGGTGCTCGATCACACCTACGCCGACCGCATCCACGAGGTGCGGCTGAACGGCCACGCCGTCGGCGAGCTCGGCATCAACGCCACGCTCGCGGGCGTCGCGGGAGTGCCGGTGGCCCTGGTGAGCGGCGATTCGAGCCTCGCCGCGGAAGCGAGAGCGCTGCTGGGCGAGCACGTCGCGACGGTAGTGGTGAAGCAGGCGGTGAGCCGCCACGCGGCTCGAAGCGTCGCGCCGGCGGTCGCCTGCCGCATGATCCGCGACGCCGTCACCGCGGCGCTCAAACAGCCGCACGCACCCTTCGTGCTGCCTCCGCCGTTCACCGTCGAGGTGGAGTTCGCGCTGACGATCCACGCCGACATGGCGGAGCTCTGTCCCGGTGCGACGCGGACAGGGGGCCGCACGGTCGCGTTCTCGCACCAGGACTATCGCGAGGTGTTCCGCGGCTGGCGCGCGATGCTCAACCTGTCGACCGTCGTGTAGCCGGTCAGCGGGCGTCCAGCAGCACCAGCCCGTAGTCTCCGACGATCCGAAAGCCGAGCGACAGATAGGCTCGCTTAGCCGCCTGGTTGAGCGGATCCGCGAACAGCACGGCCCGGGCGACGCCCTGGTTGCGGGCCGCGAGCAGCGAACCCGCGACCACGGCACGCGCGTAGCCACGCCCTCTGAGGGGGGCCGGCGTCCACACGCCGCCGATCTGCACGATCTCGGGCAGCATGGCGTTGAACGCCGAATACGCGACGGGCCTCGCGCCGTCGAGCAGCAGCCAGTCTGCCGTGCGCTCGTGGATCAGCCGCACCTCCCCCCGGGACGCCGTCTCGAGCGCAGGGGTGGCGGTCGCGCCCAGCGCCTCGACCGTGAAGGCGATCCGCCACTGGGCCATGAGCTCGAGCTCCGCGTCCTCTGGGTGGCGGCAGCGGACCTGCCCGGCCGCGAGCGGCGGGGGGACGGCCAGATGCCGCAGCTCGAGCGTGTAGAGGAACGTGTCGAGCGCCGTCTCGTCGCCCGGTCGGAGGACGCGCAATTCCGGGCTCACGCCGCAACGATACCGAGCGACCGGTTTCTTGTCACGCCCTTTCCGCGTACAATTCCACCGCTCCCATGCGCCCTGTGAATGCCGTCGTCGGTCTCGCGCTCATCCTCGCGGGCTGCGGGCACAGCGCTCCGCCTGCCGCTCCGGAGTCCGGGTCGAGCCAACCCTTCGCCGGCGGCTCGCCCCGCCGGCTCACGTTCAACTTGGGCGACGACCGCGCGCCCGTGTGGCTGCCCGACGGCTCCGGGCTGCTCTATTCGTTCCAGCGCCTAGACCGCCCCGACCGCGATCGCTGTCTCGGGCTGCTGCCACCCGATGGCGGGCGCCTCGAGCGCACGCTGTGCGACGAGACCCCCGCCGCCGCCGATTCGACCAATGTCCTCACCGAGCCTGCACCCAGCGTGGACGGCCGACTGGCGTACCTGCTGGTGGGCTCCGAAACCATCGACATTGCGCCTGGCTACACGGCGGTCGTGTTGGGTACGCTCGGCGGCACGGCGGGGGCGCGGGTGCTCCGGACGTTCCCTTACGTCGCACCCGACACCGTGCGCCACGACGCGGCGTCGCAACTGCGGTGGCTGGACGCCACGACGATCGTATACCTGGCGGAACGGGTCGGCTACGAGCGCCCCTGCCAGGGCTGCCCGATCGACACCCTCCGCACCGGCGTCGACGTGGTGCGGCTCGACCTGAGCAGCGACGCCACATCGCTCGCGGTTGTGCCCGGCACGCGCTTCGCCTCGGCGGTGGCTCGAGGCGAGAGCGCTGACGTCATCTACTACACGCTCGGCGGCGATTCCCGCGTCTACCGGCGCGTACTCTCCACCGGGACGGTGTCGGTCGCGCACGATTTCGGAAGCGGTATCGCACGGGACGTGCAGGTCGTCGGCGCGCGGTTGATCGCCCTGGTCGGGGGCGACGTGTCCTTCGCATTCGACAGCGTGCTCGGGTACCCCATCCAGCGCGATCGTGGCGGGCCGTTGGTGCTCGTCGACCTGGCGAGCGGCGCGGAGACGGTGCTCCCCGGGAATGCGCTCGCATTCCGTCACCCGGCCCTGGCGCCTTCCGCCACCCGGCTGGTGGCCGAGGCAGTGGCCAACGTCGCGGATCTCTGGATGTTCGACCTTCCCTGACACGGGCCATGCGATCGACCCGATCCGCGCTCGTGCCCTGGGCGCTGCTGTGTGCGACGCCGCTCGCGGCTCAGACCGGCGGCGCGATCGCCGGGCGCGTGCGCGATGCCGTCAGCAGCCGACCACTCGAAGGCGTGCTCGTGACGGTCGACAGCGGGCCGCGCGGCGCGGTCACCGATGCGACGGGCGGGTATCGCATCCGCGAGGTACGGAGCGGCTGGCACCGGGTGCGGGCCACGCAGATCGGCTACCAGCCGACTGCGCGTGACAGCGTGCTGGTGCAGGCCGGCGCCGCCGTCACCGTCGACTTCGCGCTCGAGCCCCAGGCGGTCGCCGTGTCCCCCGTGACCGTGCAGGCGCGGCCCGACGTGGTGCTCGACCCGCTCGCCACAGCCACGACGCAGCGGCTCTCGGGAGCGGAGCTGCGGCGGCTGCCCGTATCGAGCGTCGACGAGGGGATCGCGCTCGCCGCGGGGAGCGTGGGCCAGAGCTACCGCGGCGGTCGCCTGGGGGAGCAGGCATTCATTCTCGACGGCCTGGGGATGAAGAACCAGCTCGATGCCTCCACCGGCCCGCTCGGCGTGCGGGTGCCGCCGGACATCCTCGAGGAGGCGGCGCTCGTCACCAACGGCTTCTCGGCGCGCTACGGGCAGGCCCTGTCGGGCCTGATCAACGTCGTCACCAAGGACGGGGGGGATCGCTGGTGTGGCCGGACCGCGTACGAGACCGACCGTCCGGCCCCCGACGGCTGGGACTACGGTCTCGACCGGGTGGTGGCGCAGGCCGACGGGCCGCTGGGGCGTCGCGTCCGCCTCGTCGCCGTGGTGGACGCGACGGGGCGGCTGGACGCCGACCCGGTGAGCGCTCCCGCTCCAACCGACGTGCGCGATCCGCGGAGCGCGCGTCCCTGGGTCCTGCCCCACAACAGCGGCGAGACCTACGACCTCGCGGGCAAGCTCACGCTTCCGATTGGCAGCGGCGAGACGCTGCGCTTCTTCGGCCTGCGCTCCTGGGAGCAGCGCCTGTTGTACGATCAGACCTTCAAGTACGATGACCGCCTCGCTCCCGCCAACCGAGTCGCGGGCACGCTCGCCAGCGCGCACTGGCAGCACGTCGCCGGGCCGACGACCGAGCGGCCGCTGCTGCTCGATGCGCGTGCCGGGTACTTCACGCGCGAGTTCGTCCGGGGGACGCTCGCCGATCCCGTCGATTACCGGTTCGGCGCCTTCACCGGCAGGTCGTTCCATATTCTAGGAGAGACGCTCGCCCGCGCCCAGGACACCGCGGCGGCCCGGGCTGCGATTCCCGGCTTCACGCCGCCCGATCTCTCCGAGCGCACGCCGTGGGGCGTGCCGGCGTTCTTCCTGGGCGACGGCTCGCGCGGCGAGGTCGCCTGGAACCGGTTTCGCGAGCTGCGTGGCCAGCTCGATGCCGACTGGGGGCTCGGGCCCGATGCGGATCTCTACTTCGGTGGGGCCGTGGTGCGCCAACGGGTGCAGACGTTCGCGCGCGCCCTCGGGTTCCTGCCGGTGGGCGACACGGTGCCGCCCGCCGTGGCGTCCGATTTCTCGCCGCTCAGCGCGGCGGCGTACGCGGAGTCGCAGCTGCGCTGGAGCGACCTGGGCCTCACGCTCGGTGTGCGCTACGACCAGTTCGATCCCCGCGCCCGGATCCAGGGCGGGCGGCTGGGGCCGCGGCGCAACGTGTCGCCGCGCTTCGCCGTGTCGACGGTGCTGCGCGGCGCCACGGTCGTCGCGAGCTGGGGCCGCTTCAGCCAGGCGCCGGACTTCCAGTACCTGGTGGACGCCGCGTTCGACGATACCACCCGCACCGGCCGGTTCCGCCGCGGCAACCCGGACCTCGGGTTCGAAGGGGCCTGGCAGTACGAATTCTCGGTGCGTGGCCGGCCGTCGCCCCGCACTTCGCTCCGTGTCAACGCGTACATCAAGCGTTTGGAAGGACTGGTGGCGTCGGTGCCGCTGGGCGTCGATCCCGATTCGTCGATCTTCGGCAACACGGACTTCGGCTCGGTGAAGGGCGCCGAGCTGATCTTCGAGCGCGAGCTGCGCGACTGGTGGGGCGTGCGGGCAGCGTACACCCTGCAGTTCGCCACCGCCACCGCCACCAACGCGTATCAGCTGCTGAAGCGGATCCGCATCGACACGCTCACCGGGGACACGATCAGCCCTGCCCGTGTGGAGTTCCCGCTCGACTACGACCGCCGCCACACCCTCACGGTGATCCTCCAGGCCCGCGTTCCGGACTCACTCAGCGCGCCGCTCAAGACGGTGCTGGCGGGCCTGGAGGGGGCCGCGATCGTCCGCTACGGATCGGGCCTGCCGTTCAGCCGCACCAACGCCACCGGCGACACGTTGCTCGGCCTGCCCAACGGCGATCGGCTTCCCTCACAAGCCACGGTAGACGTGCTGCTGCGGCGCCCGCTCAGACTGTTCGGCCGCTCCGGGGGCATCTACCTCGACGTTCGGAACCTGCTCGACCGTCGCAACATCGTCGCGGCGCGGCGGGACACGGGAGAGCCGACGATCGCCCAGCCGACGCTCCAGGCGATGGCACAGGGCGCGTACACCGCGCACCCGGAGCCGATCCCCTACGAATCGCCGCGCTACCGGGATTGGGCGGATCTCGACCACAACGGCTACGTCGACGGGCCCGCGGAGCTGATGCCGTTGTACCTCGCGGCGGCACGCGATTTCGTGCAGCCGGTGTTCGCGTACGGACCGCCGCGTCTGGTGCGATTCGGGGTGGAGCTGGTGTTCTAGGAGCGTGTCGTGCGTCAGCCCTGTGGCCGCCGCACTTTGAACAGCTCGAGCGATCGTGCCAGGATTCCGATCCCCGCGGAGTCACCGGCCCGCCGCGGCACGGCGCGGTAGATGAGGATAACGAGAATCCAGGTGATCCAGCTCGACCGCTCGCCCCACGACAGCGCGCGGAGCATGAGCCACGGTTGGGTGTACGCGGCCGTCCACGCGTCCCAGTCACCCTGGGCGAGGGCGATCGGACGCGCGATCACGTGATTCGCGGCGTAGCCGTGCGCGCTCGGGCTCGACAGGTTCCAGACGCAGGTGACCTTGCCCCAGCCGTGGTTGTCGCTCGCGCCGACGACGAGGAGGTCGTGCTGCGCGGCGAGCTGCAACACCTGGGCGCGCAGGGCGGCGGGGAACCCGATCGCCCGGGGGGCGCAGTTCACGATCTCGAAGCCATCGACGCCGGCGGCCACGAAATCGGTGAGATCGCCCCAGTGATGCTCCCAGTACTCGGGGAGCGAAGCGAGCCCGAGCGCGCCCTGGCGGTGCAGCTCGGCGAACAGCCCCAGCATCGCGCGCGTGTCGCGGTTGTAGACGCCGCGATCGATGGGGGCGACGGCGCCCAGCGCGACGACGTGCTGCGCGTACACGCTCCACTCGACGCCCGGGAGCAGACGGATCGGTTCGTCCACTGGCTGGTTGAAGATGACGTTGTGGTCCGTGACGTAGGACGCCTGGAAGCCCTGCGCGGCGTGCCAGGCCGCGAGGTCCTGGGCGCGCCACCCGGGGCGGCCGTCATGCGACGCGGCGGTGTGGGCGTGATAGTCGATCACGGTGACGCCTGAGTCCGCGGTCACGAGCGAGGGCACGGGCCGCGGCAGCAGCACCGCTCCGACGCCCAACAGCACGATCGCGAGCGGTCCCAGGAGGGCGCGGGCGAGCCGCCGCCCGAGCGTGCCGCGGCGCAGCCCGCCCCACAGCGCCAGCGCGACAACCCAGACCGCGAGGAACGCTTTGGCGCGCTGCACGCTCAGAAACGTCAACGCATCGAGCACGTTCGACAGGGGGGCGAGCACGGTGTAGGCGGTCGGCCGCACCAGATCGGCGCCGGCGGGCACGGTGCCGGTGACGGCGTCCACCAGCCCGGGCAGCGGCTGCAGCCCCGACCAGAGCAACAGCGCGAGCAGGGTGAGCGCGATCGGGTGGCGGCGCAGGAGATTCACTCGTACAATCTT
>Ga0137381_10000607_pt1 | contig 23144 bp, 22 predicted proteins | sample SagtaG_16_FD_104808 | JGI IMG/M metagenome (GOLD analysis project Ga0137381, IMG submission 104808) | Vadose zone soil microbial communities from Sagehorn Ranch, Mendocino, California, USA - Sage2_L_115_16 metaG | ecosystem: Environmental > Terrestrial > Soil > Vadose zone | place: USA... | reverse complement strand
TCAGTTTCGTGATTGATTCGACTTGTTCTTAGCGGGTTCGAGCACGCTGTCGATTCGTGCCTCTGCGGTAGTTTTGCTTTCGTTCATCACTTCCGAGATCTCGCATATCAGCAGCTTTCTCGCGCGATACAGCGTCTCCCGTTCGTGCGATGCCAGAGTCTTGGTGCCGCTCAACTGAGTCAGCGACTCGACCATGCGGGCCAGGTCGAAGATGGATCCCGAGCTGAATAGTTTTAAATTGTCTAGCTCGCGCTGACGCCAGTTTTTGGCTGTTCCAGGATCTTTAGTTACTTCGGCGCGTGTTTTGAGCTGGCCTAGCAGTTTGGGAATCTCAGACCGGTCCAGCAATGCCCTCATGTGTAGATCGCGCAAGTTAGCGACCGGTACGAACAACTCGGCCCTACTATCGTCCAATAGGGCTAATCGGTAAAAGCTCGTCGACGTTCCACAAACCACTTTCTGGACGACCCCACCGATGAGACAGGGTCCCCGCCCCGGATAAACAACTTTATCGCCAACAGTCAACGTCATTCGAATCTCCATTTCTGCTGGGTGAAGTGAGTCTTTTCCAGCTCGTTGGTTCCAATATTTCCTGATTCCAAACTAAAATCCGTCCACATCGGATTTTCATGTCCACTGAAACGACACCCGGCAAGTTGAACTCAAGCTCGTCCGGTGCTTACGGGGTTATCGGAGCAGCGTGTCAGATACTAAGGCGAGAAGCAGGAGGAGTTCGCTACGATCCTCGGTGTCTACTGACTATACCACCTCTGATTGGAATAAGATATGGCTTGGTTGGTATGGCACGTAGGCGCGCCTCACTATCCGCGCGGGTGCGCCTGCCTCCGGTGTCTGGCAATAATTCTTTTCAGGATTGTTCAATATTAGACAGCAATTCCTGGCGAGTCAGCGCAACCTGACAAGCAAAAGACTCTGCTGGGCAAACCTGAGCGTAGGCTCGCCTGGAAGAACGAAGGCACTATGGCGTTTTATGCGGTTGATGTCCGAGACCGAGTGATCCAACGGGTGACGAACCAATACGATGGGGTGGATAACAAGCGTTTTTTTCTGATCGAAGCCAGTTCGGCGAAACAGGCGTGGGCAAAGGCCGGCCGCGCATCGGGAACGATTGGCAGCGATGATTGTGGCGGCTGCCGCCATCGTCATTGTAGCGCTTGTGAAGAATGCTCCGTCACAAAACGATACTCAGACTACTGGATTTGTCACCGCTGCGGGGAGTTAAACCGGCGTGTTCAAAACTTGCATTTAAAGGAGGTGTCTAATGGATTGGGAGAAAATTAAACTAGGTTCGTGGAGTGCCGTCGGCGGCGCGATAGGATTAGCCATTGTCGGATTCAATTGGGGTGGATGGGTTACGGGCGGTGCTGCCGAGGCAATGGCGAAGCAGACCGCTGTCACTGCGGTGGCCGAGCGTTTGGGAACGATTTGCGTGGCGCAGTTCAACCGGGATACGGCGAAGAGCCAGAAACTCATCGAAATGAAGGACAAAGATACTTGGGAACAGGGCCGCTATATTGACACGCAAAGTTGGGCGATCATGCCGGGCGACGAGAAACCCGAGAGCGGGGTTGCCGATGCCTGTGCCAAGCAGCTGTCGAAGAAGAGCTAATTCGTTCAGCGTAGCGGCAGTTCTAGCAGGTTGGCTCCGAAGTTCGCTGAATAATTCTGGTGTCATTCCGGCCAACCCCGGATCAAAGTCCCGGGGTAGCGCGAGCCGGAATCCAGGAATTTCAAAGACTTCTGGATACCGGCTTTCGCCGAGGGGAGCGACTTCTTAGTTGCGACCCTTCAGCTCTTTTTCTCTCATTCGCTTTAACAAGTCGTCGAGGGAACCGGTTGTGAGGATTCGGTTAAATTGCGAGCGGTAGTTGTTGACCAGGCTGATATCCTCGACGACGACGTCGAAGATTTTCCATTCCCCCTGCACTTGATGGAGCCGATAGTTGACCGCGGTCGGCTCGCCTTTATTGGAAACTATTTTGGTGTCGACTTGGGCCTGGTTTCTTTCAACCGACTCATGTACGAAGAGGATTTTCTCATCTTTATAACTGCCAATCCGATCAACGTAAGAATTACCAAGAAATTCGGCGAACGCCGCAATAAACTCATCCTGCCGGCTGGCTACACTATTCCAATGTTTGCCTAAAGCCTGCTTGGCCATTTCAGCCCAATCGAAGCGCGGCATCAAGGCATTCCGTAACATCTCTTTCCGCTCTTCCTCGCCATTCGACGAGCCGCTGACAACCTTAAGGACTTGCTGAATAGTCGCCTGAATCTGTTCGGTTGGCGTGCTTGCGAAAACCTGGCCCTGCCCCAGGCAGAAGGCCAGAGCGAGGCCCAAAGTGAAACGATTTATCGTCTTGGTCATAGCCCCTCCGTAGATCCAACTGCTTAATCGCAAGCGCAAGGCCAATCTCAGATTGGTTCGGAAGGGTGCATTGAGCCCTTGATATTACGAGATTTTCACTGCAGGGGAGAGTTTGCTGGAACCGCTTGCGAGCCAGTGATTTGGCAAAAATCGGCGAATTGAGCGAAATATGAACGGCTTGGCCTGGAACGGCAAAATCGCCCGTATGGCTACTTGACAAAGAACCGAAGAGATTCGCTGGTGTACTGCGCCAACGGGTAAAAGTAAATTCCGAGAACGATGGTCAAAACCGTGAGCGGAATGAGTAACGTAAAATTGTTTGGCGCGACGGAGACCGCCGCGTCAGTCGGCTCGGGGAAGTCGAGAAACATCGTCTTTACCACCTTGGCATAATAGTAAAGCGATATGACGCTGTTGATGATCGCCACCACGGCCAGTAAAACAAAGGCGCCGCCTTGTTTCAGCACCGCCGCGAATAGGAAAAACTTACCGATAAATCCTGCAAAGGGCGGGAGACCGGTTAACGAGAAAAGAAAGACCGCAAGGCAGGTCGCGGGAATGACGGCGCCGCGCCAGGCAAGGCCACGGTACGTTTCGATTTCTTCGTTGCCGGTAACGTTGGCGATCATGACCACGACGAGAAACGCGCCGAGGTTCATGATCAAGTATACGACGACGTAGAAGAGAATCGCTTTCAAGCCGTCGTTGTTGAGCACCGCCAGTCCCATGAGCATGTAGCCCGCGTGAGCGATGCCGGAGTAGGCCAACATGCGCTTGAGATTTTTCTGATTCAAAGCGCAAAGATTACCGAGCGTCATAGTAATCATGCTCACGAATAGAACAACGTGGGGCCATTCGACCCCGGAAACAACGGCCCAATCACCTGCGGGAACCATGCTCGAGACCGCTGGGAAGAAAAACCGAATCATAATGGCGATACCCGCGGCATTGGACGCGACTGAGAGGAACGCGGTGAACGGCGTGGGCGCGCCCTGATAGACATCGGGCGACCACATGTGAAAGGGCACGAAGACGATCTTGTAGCCGAACCCGGCCATGATGAAAACCAAGGCCATGTACAAGGCGACTTTATTCACTTGGCCCTGCGCCAGGACTTGGTGGATCGCCGCGTAGTCGAGACTACCCGTCATGCCGAAGATCCAGCTCATGCCGTAAATCATCGTCCCCGAGGCCACCCCGCCGTAAATAAGATACTTTAGCGCCGCCTCGCTCGAGCGCCGGTCGTGAGGCAAAAAGCCGGTGAGCACGTAGGAAGTCAAGCTGACTAATTCCAAAGAAAGATAGGCCGTCAGCAGATTGCTCGACGAGGCCATGAAAAACATCCCCAGGGCGCAGGTCAAAAGCAAGGTGTAATATTCGCCCTGATGAATTTGACGTATTTCATTGCTGCCGAGCGACATCCAGATAGTCAAGATCGTCGCCGCCAACGCGAAGACCTTGAAGAAGAGACTGAAGCCGTCGAGGATGATCATGCGGTGAAACAACCAGCCCTGCTGCGCGCTGTAAAGATCAAGGGTCGCCACCAGAGATGCCACGCACCCGACGAGCGCCAAGACCGCCAGAGCGCGCTGGCTCCGAACCAGCAGATCGAGAACGATGAGCAATAAAATCGTGCAGGAGAGGATGATCTCCGGATAGAAGAAAGTCAGGCTCGCGAGGTTTTTCAGATCCATCGGTATTCTTACAAGTGAAGATGCGGCACAACGACCTGGTTGATTCCATCTAACGACGTGCGCAGCAGATCGAGCACCAAACTCGGATAAACACCGACTAGGATCACGATCGCTCCCAAAGGCACCAGGGTAAACATTTCACGGCCATTGATCTCCGGAAGCATCTTATATTTTTCGTTCGGCGGACCCAGGTAGATGCGCTGAATCGTCCATAACAAATAGCCTGCGGTCAGAATCACGCCGCTGGCGCCCAAAATCGTCAGCACCGGAAATTTCTGCCAAGTCCCGAGCAAGACCAATACTTCGGAAATAAATCCGGACAGGCCCGGCAAGCCCATCGAGGCAAAGAAGGCCAGCGCGGTCACACCGGTATAGACCGGCATGATAGCGGCCAAGCCGCCGAATCCATCGATGTCGCGGTGATGCGCGCGGTCATAAACCACACCGACCAAAAGGAAGAGCATCCCGGTGATGGTTCCGTGATTGAACATCTGCAGCACGGCGCCGTTAATGCCCTGCGTGGTAAAACTCGCCATGCCCAGCATCACGTAACCCATGTGGCTGACGCTGGAATAGGCGACGAGCTTCTTGAGGTCCGTTTGTGCCATCGCGCAGAGCGCGCCGTAAATGATGTTCCACGCTCCCAATGCGCCCAGAAACCAATACGCAAGATCAGCGGTGGCAACGGGCAGCATGGGATAGTTGATCCGAAGGATTCCATAGGTGCCCATCTTGAGCAGCACGCCCGCCAGTATGACTGAGATCGCCGTGGGCGCTTCGACGTGAGCATCGGGCAACCACGTGTGAAAAGGAAAGGCCGGGATCTTGATGGCAAAGCCGATAAAGAGCGCCATCCAGACGAGATGCTGGAAGCCCCAACCTAGCTGATCAAACGGCCAAAACGGCAAGGGCTGCGTGCCGTACTTGTTGGCCTGCGCGATCATCACGGTCATATCGAAAGTATGCGGCTCGCTGTTGAAGTAGAGGGCGAGGAGAGCGAGCAACATCAAAACGCTGCCGAAAAGCGTGTAGAGAAAAAACTTGATGGCGGCATATTCGCGTCGCGGCCCGCCCCAGATGCCGATGAGGAAGTACATGGGCAGCAGCATGAGTTCCCAGAAAATGTAGAAGAGGAAAAAATCCAGGGCGACGAATACGCCCATCATGCCGGTATCCAGCAAGAGGAAGAGCGCAAAGTATCCTTTGACAGCCTTGTCAATTCCCCAGGAGGCGAAGATGCAAAGGAAGCACAAGAGCGCCGTTAAGAGCACCATGGAAATGCTGAGACCATCGATGCCCACAAAGTATTTGATGTTGTAAGCTGGGATCCACGCCACTTCTTCCCTAAATTGAAACCCGGTTTTCGCAGGATCGAAATTGGCAAAGAGCCACATTGCCATGATCAACGGTGGCGCCGTAAACACCGCGGCGACCCAGCGGATCAGATTATGGCTTTTGCCAGGCAGAAGCAGCACAACGACTGCACCGGCAAGAGGAATAAAGGTCATGTAACTGAGGACGTGTTCCATCTTCTACATTCTCCCGTCAGAATCAGCTCCAGTAACGCAACTTGACGATGATGGCGAGAACCACGGCGATGAGAATCCCATAGAGATAACTGTTGATATTACCGGTTTGCACTCGACGAAATTGGTTGCCCGCACCGAAAGTAATATTGGCAATCGCGTTAACTATGCCGTCGATGATGTAGTTATCGAATAGACCATTGAGCCACGAGACGAATCGAGTCAGGCTCGCGGAGCCGTCGACGATACCATCGATGACGTATTGATCGAACAACGAGCCCAGGCGCGCTAGCAGCAACGCTCCGTTGACGAAAATCACCTGGTAAATTTCATCGAAATAGTACTTGCGATCAAACAAACGATAGAAGAATCCGCCGGCGAGACCGGCAAAGCGCTCCGGCGAAAACGCCGCACGGTAGTACATGAGGTACGCGATAAAAAAACCGAATGCCGCGACGGTGATTGAGACCGCCATCAATCCCAGCTCAAGCGCGTGGGAGGCATGTTCCTCGCCGTGAGCCGCTATGACGGGTTCGAGCCAGCGAGCGAATTGGCTTCCACCGAACACCGTCGGCAGGCCAACGTAGCCGGCAAAGACTGCGCCGATCGCCAACACGACCAGCGGCAGAGTCATGACTTTCGGCGATTCATGCAGATGCTCTTGCGTGTGGTGATCGGCCCGGCACTCGCCGAAAAAGACCATAAAGAATTGGCGGAACATGTAGAACGCGGTCATACCCGCGCCAAGAACTCCGAGGAGCCATAACATGGGTGAGCCATGCTCGCTGGTAAATGCCAGCCACAAGATCTCATCTTTGGAGAAAAATCCCGAGAAGAAAGGCGTGCCGGCGATGGCAAGGACTGAGATCGCGAAGGTCCAAAAGGTATAGGGCATGGAGTCTTTGAGGCCGCCCATTTTCCGCATGTCCTGCTCGTGATGCATGGCATGGATAACGCTCCCAGCGCCGAGGAACAAACAGGCTTTGAAAAAAGCATGGGTCATCAGGTGGAAAATCGCCGCGGCGTAGCCGGCGACGCCGACGCCGATGAACATGTAGCCGAGTTGGCTCACCGTCGAATAAGCCAGCACTCTCTTGATGTCCGTCTGCGTCAGCGCGATGGTGGCGGCCATCAATGCCGTGCCTGCCCCGATCCAGGCGATCACGTGCAGAGTCTCGGGCGCCGTGGAAAAGAAAAAGTTGAGCCGCGCCGTCATGTAGACGCCGGCGGTCACCATGGTCGCCGCGTGGATCAGCGCGCTGACCGGCGTCGGCCCGGCCATGGCGTCAGGCAACCAGACGTGCAGCGGAATCTGCGCCGACTTGCCGGTGGCGCCGACGAAGAGCAACAACGTGGCCAGCGTGATAACGCTGATTCCCCAGAGCTGTTGGCCTTGGAGAGTCGACGCCCATTTGGCCATCTCGCGAAACGTCAGCGTGCCATGCCCCTGCGCATCAAAGGACCAGAACAACAGAAACATGCCGAGCATAAAGCCGAAGTCACCGACGCGGTTGACGATAAAGGCCTTGTTGCCGGCCCGAGCATTGTTGTGGTCTTGATACCAGAAGCCGATCAGGGCGTAGGAGCAGAGACCCACGCCCTCCCAGCCGACGAACATGAGCAACAAGTTATCGGCCGTGACCAGGATCAGCATGGCGGCCGTAAAGAGATTGAGAAAAGCAAAGAAGCGCCAGAACGCTTTGTCCTCGTGCATGTAGCCGGTGGCGTAGATATGGATCAAGCCGCCGACACCGGTGACCACCAGGATCATCACGGCGGAAAGCGGATCCACCCAAAAAGCCATATCCACTTTGAGCGATCCGAGATTGATCCAGGTATAAAGCCTGTCGATGAGAAACCTTTGTTCGGCTGCAAGTCCCTTGAGGGTGAGAAACGCATACACGGAAAGTCCGAAGGCAAGGATGACCGGCGCGCAGGCAATGAAGCTGATCGCTCCCTTGCCCATCCGTTTTTGAATCGCGGAACCCAACAGGCCGTTGATAATGGCCCCGATCAATGGGAGGAAAACAATCCAGCGAAGATAATCTGTCTGTATTGGATGATCCATAATTAACGTGCCTCGTGATCGTGGCACGTGCCCGTAGAACTAAGCCGGCAATGAATGATCACGAACACGTTCTCACTCTTTCAGCGTTTCCGCCGCCTCGACGTCGATGGTATGGAAGATCTGGAAGATCGCGAGCACAATGGCCAAGCCCACCGCGGCCTCCGCGGCAGCCAACATAATGACAAAAATCGCGTAAATCTGACCTTCCAAGCCGCCGCTGCTGTAATGCGAAAAAGCCACATAGTTGATGTTGGCGCTGTTCAGGATCAGCTCCACGCCCATGAGCACGCTGATGGCATTGCGCCGAGTGAGCACGGTGAATAGTCCCAACGAAAACAAAATCGCGCCGATAATCAGATACGAAGAGAGCTCGTTGGGCGAGAACATGTTATTCCTTGATTTCCTTACGGGAGAGAACTACGGCGCCAATCATGGCGACGAGCAATACGAGAGAGGCGAGCTCGAACGGTAAAAGGTAATTCTCCAGGAAAAGGTCGCCGATTCTTCCGGTCGTTGCCGCGTAGGTGATTTCTTTGGCTTTCACCCAGGGAGTCTCCTGAACGGTCTGAAGCAATAAGTAAATCAGAACTCCGATGACGATCAGCGCCGGGATACGACCTGCCGCGCGATTGGTGACTTCGACTTCGGTGATGCGATGGGTGAGCATCACCGCAAAAAGAATAAGGATCAGGATGCCGCCGACATAAATCAGCAGCTGAACCGCAGCGACAAAATCGGCCCCAAGGAAAACATAGAGTCCCGCGACGCCCCCGAAGGTCCCTAGAAGTGAAAACGCGGAGTAGATGATATTGCGCGAAAACGCCACCATCACGGCAGAGCCTACCGTGATGATGGCGATCAGATAAAAAACTGCCGTCGAAACGTTCATCGATTGCTAATTTTAGGGATCTCAGAAAGCTGAAGACTTTCTGTCAATTACAGGAAGATCCGTTTCGGATCAAGGGGCAGGAGGATGATTCTCTTACCGCCCCTTTGCGGGACTATCCCTCCTCTGCGGCCGCCCCTCCATCCGGTGTGGCAAACTCATCGAGATACTTCAGTCCAATATCGACCTTGGTGGCCAACTTCGGATCCGTCTCACCGCCCTTTTTCGGTTTGTAAAGTGGCGCCGGTTGCGTCACAAAATGGCGCACCAATCCGGCCGGGTCGTAACTCGCCCCTTCGAATTCCTGGGAGTGCCGGATAGATCCGGTCGGACACGCCTCCGAGCAAAGCCCACAATACATGCACTTGCAAACGTCAATATCGAAATGGGTAAATTTCCGCTGCTTTGTCTCCTTGTCCATTTCGATGCCGATCGTGATGCAAGTAATCGGACAGTCTCTCTCGCAAGCTAAACAGCCCGTGCAGATATCGAGGTCGACTTCGAGGATGCCCCGATACCTTCGCGGCAGAGTCTCCTGGATCGGCTTCGGTATCTTGTCCGGATACTGAATCGTCATCGGACGGCGAACGAGATGAGAAAAGGTGATCGACATCCCCTCGAAGACCGATGTCAGCGTGTCCTTTATATCTCTTGCGTAACTCGCAACACCCATAATTCCTCAATTCTTCAGCCACTAAATATGCGGCTTGAAATAAAGCTCCGGCCGCGCTTGGCGGATTTGAAATACCACGCGTTTGCAGAAATAGGCCAGGATAATCAGCCCGAGAACGAACATCGCGACACTAAAAATCTGATTGCCCTTCGGGAATGCCAGCATCCAGCAAAGCGTTCCCAACAAGCAGAAAAACGACAGCGGCACCATATACTTCCAGCACAGCGCCATGAGTTGATCGACGCGCACGCGCGGCAAGGTCGCCCTTACCCACATGGCGACAAAAACCCAGAGATAGGCCTTCAAGAAAAAAACCACGAATTGAGCGACACCTAAAAGAACGGGATTGTTGTCGAAAATTGACCATGCTGGGACTTGCCAACCGCCCAGAAACAGCGTTGTGGCGACGGAGCCGATAACGTATAGGTTTCCCCACTCGGCAAAAAAGAAGAACAAAAAACGCATGCCGCTGTACTCGGTCACATATCCTGCCACCAGCTCGGATTCCGCTTCCGGAATATCGAACGGCGTCCGGTTGCCTTCAGCGAGGGCCGCCGTGAAGTAGAGGAAAAAGGCCGCGAAGGTAAACGGATTATTGAAGAGAAACCAATCCCACGGCGCCGCGCCTTGAGCTTTAATGATACCCTGCATGCTCAGAGTGCCGGCAAGGAAAACGATGGTTAAAATCGACACGCCGGCCGGAATTTCATAGCTCACGATTTGCGCCGCGGAGCGCATGCCGCCGAGCAAGGACCATTTGTTATTCGAGGACCAACCGGCCATAAGGATTCCGACCACGACGAGCGAGGTGACGGCGAGAATATAAAGAATGCCGATGTTGAGATCCGCTACGATGAGCTGGCTCCCGAAGGGGATGGCGACAAAGGTGCAAAGAAAACCCATGAAGACCACGTAAGGGGCCAATGAAAAGAGCGCCTTGTCGGCAGCCGACGGGATTAGGTCTTCTTTGAGCAGATTTTTGATACCGTCCGCGAGCCACTGGAGAATCCCCTGTGGGCCAACCCGGTTCGGGCCAATGCGGGACTGCATTCTGGCCCACACGCGCCGCTCCAGCCAACTCGTCACTCCGGCAAGCGGGGCGACGAAAGCCGAAAGCACGATAAAGGCCGCCAAGACCATCGCGATCGCGTACACGACCTCTTTTGGTGTGCCGGCAAAGTAGCCTTGTTGTATCAGCTGGTCGATATAAGCTTGCATGATTGACTCAAAGTTTCTGTTTTACCGATCGATTTCCGGAGCGTCCACGTCCAGGCTGCCGATGAGAGCGATCAGATCGGCCACCATAATTCCCTTGCTGAGCTTGTCGATGATGCTCATGGCGGTAAACGAACCGGTGCGGATGCGAACGCGGTAGGGATACTCGCTCCCGTCGGCGACGACATAGAAGCCCATGTCGCCCCGAGGCGCCTCGACGCGCGCGTAACACTCGCCCGCGGGCGGCTTGAATTTGCGCGCCACCTTGGCGATCGCCGGCCCCTTGGGCAACATTTTGAGGCACTGGCGGAGAATCTTGCAGCTCTCGTGCAGCTCGCGAATTCTTACCCAATACCGGTCGTAGCTGTCACCGAGCTTGCCCACTTGAGCGCCGCCGATGGGAACCTCAAATTCCAACTCCGGGTAGACCGAATACGGTATATCGCGCCGAATGTCCCACTTGATGCCCGAGCCGCGCAGATTGGGCCCGACGAGGTTGTAGGAAAGCGCCTCCTCCCTGCTGACAACTGCCACGCCTGCGAGCCGCTCGATAAAGATCTTGTTGTAAGAGAGCAGGCGATTATATTCGTCGACGAGGGGCTCGAAGTGATCGAGGAACTCGGTGATGCGCGTGCAGGTCTCAGGAAGAATATCGTAGCCTACGCCGCCGATCCGGATATAGTTGTAAGTGAGCCGCGCGCCGCAGATCTCTTCCATCAAGTTGTTGATGGTTTCCCGCTCCCTAAGAGCATGAACGAACGGCGTCATCGCGCCGATGTCTTGGCCGAAGGTGCCGACGGAGATCAAATGACTGGCGATGCGGTTGAGCTCGCAGGCGATCACCCGGCAGAACTCGCCGCGGCGAGTGACTTCGACGTTGCCGAGCTTTTCCGCCGCCATGCAGAATCCCTGGTTGGCGAACATGGCCGCGAGATAGTCGGCGCGATCCGTGTACGGCACGTAGCCGTGCCACGTGACCTTTTCACCGATCTTTTCAATCGAACGGTGCAAATAGCCGACGTCCGGGATCGCTTCGTTGATAACTTCACCGTCCGTCCTGACCACGAAGCGCAGCACCCCGTGGGTGCTGGGATGTTGCGGCCCAACACTGATGGTCATGTCTTCGGTATAGAAGCCGGTTTCGACCGGAGCCGTCTCGTTCATAAATTCCTATCGAAGCAGTTTTTCGACGAGTGGAGCGCGTTGCGTGCTGATGCCGTCGTATTCTTCCTGCTCCACGTAGTCCTTGCGCAAGGGATGACCCACCCAATCTTCCGGCAGCATGATCCGGCGAAGGTCGCTATGTCCCTCAAAAATCACGCCGAAGAGGTCGTAAACTTCCCTTTCAAACCAGTTGGCCACCTTCCATACCCCTTCGGTAGTGGCGACTTTCGGATTGTCCCGCGGCAGATCCACTTTGAGCACCATCTGATGTTTTTGCGCGTATGAATAGAGGTGATAAACCACCTGGATCTTTTCTTCCTTGGGCCAATCGAGTCCGGTTAGATCTGAAAGCACTTCGAATTTCAGGCCCGGATCGTCGCGCAGAAATCGGCAGACTTCGACAATCGCCTGAGCATCGACTTTGCAGTACGGCTCCTGCACGTCTCCCTTAAAATCGGCGACTTTGCCCGGAAATTGCTGTTCCAGCCGCCCGTAAATGTCTTTGGTTTCCATTACTTAGGCTTGAGCCGCAGCTTCTGCCGAACGTGACGGTTTGACCAGCCACCGCTCACGCATCATCTTGTCTTGAATCCGCAGTAGACCTTCGGTGAGCGCTTCGGGGCGCGGAGGGCATCCCGGCACATAGACGTCCACAGGAACGATCTTGTCCACGCCTTTGCAAACTGAATAGGCCAGCTGAAATAGCCCACCGCAATTCGAGCAGCTCCCCATAGAAATAACATACTTGGGATCCGGCATCTGGTCGTAAAGCAACTTGGTCCGCTTGGCCATTTTATAGGTAAGTGTTCCGGCGACGATCATGAGGTCGGACTGGCGGGGCGTCGCCCGCGGCACCGCGCCGAAGCGATCCAAATCAGCCCGCGGTCCGCCCGTTTGCATTAGCTCAATGGCGCAGCAAGCCAGGCCGAAAAGCATATACCACTGTGAGGAAGCCCGCCCCCAATTGAGTAGGGAGTCCACTTTAGTCGTAAAAACTGTTTCCGGTAATGAGTTGAGTAACGGTTTCATTCAATGCCTCCAAAATAGCAGAGCCTCAGGCCTTGACCTTTTTCACCCATTCCAAATCGCCCTTGGCCCAGGCATAAATCAAACCAAGGAAGAGAATGCCAATAAAAAGAACAATCTCCACGAATGCAAACAGCCCCTGCCCGGTTTCGATCCAGCGGCGAAATACCGCCGCCACCGGAAAGATGAAGGCGATCTCGACTTCGAAGATAATAAAAATCAGGGCAACAAGGTAAAACCGGATGTTAAAGTTAACCCAAGCGCTCCCGGTGGACGGCTCGCCGCATTCGTAAGTGGAAAGCTTTCGCACTTGCGGATTCGACGGCCGTAGCAGGCGGCCGATTAGCAGGTTAACCCAGACGAAGCCAAGGCCCAGTACGGTAAACACCAACACATTAGCGAAATCAAATAACATCGTGAATTTCCAGAATTAAACTAGGAGAATCGCTTATGTAACCTTTGTCACAAAAGTCCGCGATAATCAACCGGTGCAAGCACTCAACGGCCTGATCTTGTGTTTGCCATCATCCCCCTTTTTGACTACAGTCGAGCAAGCCAGATTGACGTGAAAAAAATCGCCAGAGCACGGTCGGGTTTTATCTCTTATTTAGCATTTCGTCGGCGACTGCCCAAACTCGGCTGGTACCGACACGCGTCGCCTACAGCGCGTTATCGGCCGGAATTGGCACGCTCTGGAACCCATGAACAGGGAATCTTTCGGAAACACGGTCTCGATTCCAACCTCGTGTATATTCGCAGCGGCACAACGGCCGTGCAGGCTTTCCTGGCCGGCGAGATTCAATTAGATCCCACGTCAGAAAGGAGACCGAGCTATGACTATGAGAGTGGAAACAGAACGAAAAATGAAACGCTGGCGCGAACAGAGATGGATTTTGGATCAGATCATCCAGACACGCGGGATCGACTGGGATCAAGGCCGCACTGGAAAGATTCTCCGCAACTGCGGCCCGGGCGTGCAGAGCGATCTTCAGGAAATCACCCGGCGGATTCAAAAATTTGTCGACATGCCGCGCGAGTTCGCACGGGTGGCCGCGCGGCGCGAAGAGCTGGCCAAAGAGACCGAGAAAGCCGGCCATCTCGTTGAAGCGCGCGAGCACTACTACATCGCTGCCACCTTCTACACCAACGCCATGTGGGCGATCTATGAAGACGGCAATCCCAAACGAATCGCCTGGCAAGAAAGAAAACGCGCCTGCTATGATAAGTTCATCCAATACGCCGACCGCCGCATCGAGCGTGTGGAGTTTCCCTACGGAGGAAAACTCGTTCAAGCCCTTTTGCATCTCCCATCCGGTATTAAATCCGGCGAGAAAGTTTCTTGCGTGATGTACATTCCCGGCATGGACGGCGTCAAAGAAGACACTCCGATGAACAACGATCCGCTGCTCGAACGCGGGCTCGCGGTCCTTGCCGTCGACGGCCCCGGTCAGGGAGAAACGCGCGAGCGGGGCATTAAATGCACCGCATCGAACTATGAAGACGTGGGCAAACTCGCCTGCGACTATCTCGTCAAACGTCCTGAGATCGACCCTGATCGTCTCGGGGTCATGGGTTCGAGCATGGGCTCGTATTGGGCGCCCCGCGTGGTTGCCGCCGCGCCGCGTTTCAAAGCCTGCGCCGTCAGCGGCGTCTGCGTGGAGCCGGGACAGTACGCGATCTTCAACATGTCGTCGCCGACCTTCAAGCTCAATTACATGTACATGTCCGGCTACGACGACGAAGCCGCCTTCGACGAATTCGCCAAGACCCTCACCCTCGAAGGCGTCGCTTCTAAGATCACCTGTCCCTACATGATCGTTGCCGGCGAAGACGACGAACACTGCGACATGAAATTCGTCTACGAATGGATGGAAGAGATGCGCGGCCCAAAGCTGCTCGTCGTTTACGAAGGCGAGAAACATTCGATTCGGAACCCGCGCGCCCGAGTGCTGCTGATTAACTGGCTGGCCGATCGTCTTGCCGGAAAACCGTTCAAGTCGGAGAAAATCTACGTCGAGACGAGCGGCAAGGAAGTTCACTCAGACTGGTAACCATCCGAACCCCTCTTCAATGAGAATCGCCTATGGTGATCTGATCGGCGGAGTCAGCGGCGACATGTTTGTCGCCGCCCTGCTGGATCTAGGCCTTCCCATAAAAAAGCTCACTGCGGAGCTAAAAAAGATCCCGACGCTCCAGTTCAAGCTTCAAGTTACAAAAAAAACTGTCAACGGCATCCGCGCTACCCGCTTTCGCGTGATCTGTCCGCAAAAGGAATCGGCACGTTCTTGGAAGCAAATACGAACTCTAATCAACCGCAGCCGGCTGCGCGCCGAGGTAAAAGAAACCGGCATCGGCATTTTTAACCGCCTGGCCGAAGTTGAGGGAAAAATCCACGGCATATCGCCCGATCAAGTCCACTTTCACGAGATCGGAGCCACGGATTCCATCGTCGATATCATGGCCGCGGCCATCGGCTACCGCGAGCTCGAAATCGACTCTCTTCACTTTTCTCGTATTCCCCTGGGGCGAGGTGTGACCGGTTCCCGGCATGGAACACTGCCGGTTCCCGCCCCGGCAACCCTGGAGTTGCTCAAAGGTATTCCTGTTCACTGCCTGGATGTCGAAGGCGAGACCGTTACGCCCACGGGCGCCGCCATTGTGAGCACATTGGGAACAAGTTTCGGCGAGCAGCCAAGCATGACGCCGCAAAGAATCGGTTACGGCGCCGGACAGAAAGAATTTCCGGGAAGACCCAACTTGTTCCGCTTAGTCGTCGGCTCGGCTGAGACGAACTGGAAACAAGAAGAGATGCTCGTCATCGAAACCAACATCGACGATATGAATCCCGAGTTCTACGATTACGTCCTCGACCGCCTTTTTGCCGCCGGCGCCCGCGACGTTTTTCTTTCACCCATCCAAATGAAGAAGAATCGCCCGGCTACATTGCTTCGCGTTATTGCAGAACCGGCTAAACGAGATCAGCTGGCCGAAATTCTGTTTCACGAAACTTCCACCATCGGCATCCGATATTACCCGGTGGGCCGCATGATCCTTAGCCGAACATCGGATACGGTCAAGACCCGTTTCGGCACGGTTCGCATCAAAATCATCGAAGAGTCCGACGGCACCAAACGAGCTACGCCGGAATACGATGACCTGAAACGCATCGCGGCCGCCAAGAAAATACCTCTCCGTCTCATTCACGAAGAGGTGATGAAAAACTTCACTAAGTGAAACCCAGTAATCCGATTCAAACTGCCGAAGATCAATTAGACAGCCAGCAGCAGCACGCATCGCTTCGGCCGTGGGCTTCGTTACGATATCGCGACTACAGCCTGCTCTTCCTCGCTTCCCTCTTCGTCACCACGGCCCAGCAAATGCGCCAGACGCAAAACTTCTATCAGGTCTACGAGCTGTCCGGCTCCGCGTTCCAACTCGGACTCACGGGCCTTGCTCAGGGAATTCCCCTATTCGTTGTCGGCCTCTTCGGCGGAACGCTCGCCGATTTTGTCGACCGCCGAAAGCTCCTGCTCTTGACCATCGCCGGGAATTTTCTCGTCGCCGCCGGGTTGGGATTTCTGACCACCACCGGCGCCATTCGAGTATGGCACGTGCTCGTCGGCACGGCTCTGACTTCCGGACTGAACATCATTCTTAACCCGACTCGAATGGCGCTCATCTCCAGATTCGTGCCCCGCTCCCACTTGACAAATGCGGTCTCCTTGAACTCCAGCGTCTCGCAAAGCGCCCATTTTATCGGTCCTATGCTGGCGGGCCTGAGCCTGGCTTGGATGAGCACCGGTTACGCTTATTTATTCAACGCGCTTTTTTACGCTCCCGCAGCGGCGGGAATTTTCCTCCTGAAGATTCCTGAAATGCCGCAACGGCTCAGGGAAAATTTCTCTATGCGCAGTTTCTTGGGCGGTTTTCGATTCCTGTGGCGACAACCCGTCGTGATGACCTTGGTTCTGTTGGACTTCACGATTGTCGGCGTGGGCTATTACCGGCCGCTACTGCCGATTTTCGCGAAAGAAATTCTAAACGTGGGACCCGCGGGCTTCGGCGCGCTTTCCTCCGCCCCGGCTGTGGGCGGGATGCTCGGAACTCTACTCTTGCTATGCATCGGCGATATTGAGCACAAAGGGCTGCTCGCCCTGTGGTCGTTTCTTTCCTACGCCGTTGGGCTTGGCCTCTTTGCGCTTTCAGGAAACTTCTGGGTATCGCTCTTGCTGTTAGGAGTTTTGGGACTTGCGAACTCGCTGCAAGCGGTCATGCGCCAAACCAGCTTTCACCTTCTCACGCCGGACCATTTGCGTGGGCGGGCCTTCGCCGTTTTCAACATGTTTTCGCAGGGGGCAAATTCAGTCGGCGCCACTGAGGTAGGATTCTTGGCCGCGCTCATAGGCTCGCCGGGGTCTTTACTCTTCGGCTGTGCCGTCGGCGGAATTCTTACGTTAAGTTGCTGGGCGGCTTTGCCGGGGCTGAGAAAATTCGGTTCCGAAAAGACGCGGCGAGCGGCTATCTCTCTTTGACGGGTTTTGGGACTGTTCGCTTTAGCTCAACAATTTTCGTGCTACGAGACTGTCGCGGGATAACGGTTGAAATTAATGCAAGATTCTACTTCTTGCCGCCAGTTTTTTAAGCTGCAACCCGGAGCATTGTCATATCCATGGCCAGGTGTCCGCGTTTCATGATTGACGGCCAAAGCGTTGAGCGGCGGCCAGCCGTTGTCGTGGCACCACTCTGCGATCTCCCGTAAAAATGTTCCGACTGTTGGGTTGAGATGAGGAACTCCGGCGCGCTCGCATAAGTCGCCGTACGCGATGAGACATGAATCAAGGTTGCGCTTCTGACCGCTTTCAAGCGAGGAAAACTGCTTGTGGTGATCAAGCAGCGCTTGGGCGAGCGCTCGCGCCTCTGGTGTCAACTTCTTCACCCCTCAGGATTCTGTGGTTTCCGCGCGACTACAGTAACGAACTCCTTCACGGTTTGGCCGGGTGCTGGGAAACTGTCGTGACGAAATTCCAGAACTTCCCAATCTCTGAAATGTTCGCGTAGTTCGCTCTCGGAAAAGAGGTAGTAATGTCCGGGCTCGAACATGTCGAGATAGGTGGTCCCGCCGACGAGGACATTCACGATGATGGCGCCGCCCGGAAGAACGTGGGCTTGGGCATCGGCCAGAAGTTCGATGGCACGTTCCCTGGGAAAAAACATGAACAGCCCGATAGCAACTACGGTATTGAACGTGTCTGCAATTGCATACGAGTCGAAGTCGACCTGCTCCGCAGTGATGGACAGTTTCTCGGTAGAGGCTACTCGCTTGATTCGCGCGATGGCGTTCGGACTCGCGTCGAGAGCGAGCACTGCGCAGCCACGCCGCGCCGCCTTGATGCTCAGATTGCCGAGACCGCAGCCCAAGTCCAAGATTTTGCCGTAAAGATATGGCAATGCCAGTCTCTCAAACGGATTGAGCGCGAAGTCTCCTTCGCGTACCTGGCGCTCGAACTGGGTGTCGAAGAAACTGATTGTCTTGTTTCCATTCATCGTCGCCATCCAACCGGCGATTGATGATGCGCTCACAACTATTGCGTTATTGAAGCCGCAGTTCCTTTTGCAACTCTCTCAGCAAAGAGAAGTCTCTTTCGGTTCTCCTCAAGTGTTACGCAAGAACTCAGCGTCAAGTACTGTTGGCCCGATGTAACAATGGCTGTAAAATCCGAAAGTCCAGTCGCTCCTCAATCAGATCGACTCTATCAAGCCGGGATGCTTCAAAGTATGGGAGTTCTCCCGCACAAGGTACCCCGGTAAGCATAGACAGCGCCTCGCGGTTGGTTTCGGCCGCTACAGATAACTCATTTTCCATTTGGTTCAGGACATAACCAAGCACATGCAGGCCGCGACACGCGGCCTGCTCTAAAGTGAGAAGCAGATGGTTGATGGCACCGAGGCGATTGGCAGCGACGACTACTATCGGGAGCTTCAGCACGCGCGCGAGGTCGGCAAAAGTGTAACTCGGCAGCAAAGGCACCAACAGCCCGCCGGCGCCTTCAACCACCGTAATGTCGTGAGTTGAACTGATCTCGTTGTAGACGCTCATGAGCCGATCGATGTCTATTATGAGACCTTCTCGTTCGGCGGCGACACTGGGCGCCAAAGGTTCCCGCAGCTGATAAGGACAGATTTTTTCTAAAGGAATTTCGCAACCCGAGGCTTCTTTGAGCGCCAATGCGTCTTGCGGCATGAGTTTGCCGTCGCTCTGATCGCAGCCGGTCTCGGCGGGCTTCATGACGCCGACCTTATAACCGGCCTGTTTCAGCAGCTCGACCAGCGCGCAGGCAAAAAAAGTCTTACCGACGCCGGTATCCGTCCCGGTGATGAAAATGCCGCTACCCATCTGAATCCGGAACTGAGAATCGAAGATCGAGGATTGAAGATCGACCTTCCATTCGCGATCCTCGATCCTCGAAAGTTTTAAGCGAGTCAGAACTCATCAACCTTCTGTGACGGCCCGAATGCCGTCATAAACCACGTCCAGAAGTAATTTGAGTTCGTCGTCTGTGACATTCAACGGCGGCATCAGGATGAGGATGTCGCCGAGGGGTCGAATCATCACGCTTCTCTTTCTGGCCTCTAGATTGACCTTGTGTCCGATCCTTTTTTCGGGCGGGTAGTTCATGCGGCTATTCTTCTCTTCAACCAGCTCGATGCCGACCATAAAACCCCACTGCCGCACATCGCTGACGTGAGGGAGCACACAAAATTCGTCGCTGAGCCGCTGTTGCAGATACCCGATCTTGGCCTGCATGCGCCCGATTATGTCTTCACGCTCGAACAAATCGAGGTTTGCCAGCGCAACCGCACAGCCGAGCGGATTTCCGGTATAGGTGTGACCGTGAAAAAAAGTTTTGAACTCTTTGTACTCGCCGAGAAAAGCGGAAAAAATCTCTTCGGTGGTGAGGGTCGCGGCAAGCGGCAAGTATCCGCCGGTAATTCCCTTTGCCAAGCAAAGAATATCCGGCGTGACGCCTGCATGCTCGCAAGCGAACATCTTGCCTGTGCGGCCAAAGCCGGTGGCGACTTCGTCAAAGATCAAAAGAATTCCGTTATCCCGGCAGATCTCACTCATCGCTTTGACGTAGTCGACGGGCTGCGACCACATTCCCGCCGCCCCTTGCATCAGTGGCTCCATCACCAGCGCCGCCAATGAATCCTTGTTCTGAGATATTTTTGCTTTCGCTTCATTAATCGCCGCGTTCAAAGCGGCCAGTTCGCCCGTGCGTTGGTAGTAGCGAAAAACGTGCGGCGGCGTCAGACGCAAAGCGGGAAAAAGGAGGCCTTTGTGAAAGCGGTGGAAGGTCTCCGAGTAACCTATGCTCATGGAGCCGACCGTATCCCCATGATACGACTCTGCCAAGGAAGCAATTTGTGTGCGCTTGGTTTCCCCTTTGAGCTGCCAATACTGGATCGCCATTTTTAGCGCGATCTCCACCGCCGTGGCGCCGCTGTCGGAATAAAAGACGCGTTGGAGACCATGGGGAGCGATTTCGATGAGCTTCTGCGCAAGCTGAATACCAGTCACGTGACTCAGGCCAAGAAAAGTCGAATGGGCGATCCGTTCGAGCTGGGCTCGGATCGCGTCATCAAGTTCTTTGACCCGATGGCCGTGAACGTTGCACCAGAGCGACGAAACGCCGTCCAGATATTTCCGCCCGTGAACATCGATGAGGTAATGACCGTCGCCCCGGGTGATAATGCATGGGTCGTCGGCCATCCATTCCTGCATCTGGGTGAACGGGTGCCAAAGGTAAGCGTGGTCTAATCGCTTGAGAGTGTCGTAATCGATGACCATGGCTAGATAATCGATGATAGAGGATCGAAGATCGATCTTTTATCTTGCAACGTCAATTCTCAGCTCCCGTGCGGCTTCCTTGAAAACTTTGACAGCTTGCTCGATGTGCTCAGGTGTGTGCGTCGCCATCAACGTGATGCGCAAACGGGAGGTTCCCGGCGGCACTGTCGGCGGGCGAATCCCTTGTGCAAACACGCCGTGTCGCAACAGATCTTCCGAGAGTTTCATGCACCGGGTGGCGTCACCGATCATCAGCGGCAATATTTGACTCTGGCTGTTTCCCAACGAATAACCCAACGACCTCAAACCGGCTCGCAACACGTCGCAGTTGTTTCTAAGCGCTTGCCGCCTTTCCCGCTCTTTTTTCACCAGATCGATAGCGGCGATCGCCATCGCCATCACCGCGGGCGGCAGCGAAGTCGTGAAGATAAAACTCCGGCAGCGGTTAATTAGAAGTTCCCTGAGTGCCTTGCTACCGGCAACGTAGGCGCCGAATCCGCCCAGCGCCTTCCCCAAGGTTCCCATCTGAACCAACACTCGGTCGCCCAGACCCAGGCTTGCGACTAGACCCGCGCCGTTGGGCTCGAACACGCCGGTCGCGTGCGCTTCGTCGACCATAACCATGGCGCTATGCTTCTCGGCCAAGTTGACGATTTCAGTGAGGGGAGCCTCGTCGCCATCCATGCTGAACAGCGACTCCGTGACAATGAGCTTTCGACTCGCAGGTGGGGAATCCTTCAAGCCTGTCTCGAGCTGATCCAGATCGCAATGACCGTAGACGGTGATCTTAGCGCGCGCGAGCCGGCAGCCGTCGATAATGCTCGCATGATTGAGGACGTCGCTCAAAATAACATCGCCCTCGCCCACCAGTGTAGGAAGAATTCCCGTGTTCGCCTGGAATCCGGAATTGAAAACCAGCGCCGCTTCGGTTCCCTTAAGCTCGGCGATCTTGCTCTCCAGCTCTTCGTGCAGGGTCATGTTGCCCGAGATCAGCCGCGACGCGCCGGAGCCGCAGCCGTAGCGGTCGATCGCCTCTTTCGCGGCCGCGCAGAGCGCGGGATGATTGGCGAGGCCAAGGTAGTTGTTGGAGGAAAAATTTATAACCTCATGCCCGTCAAGACGCAGCGTCGGTCCTTGATCGCCTTCCACGCGGCGCAGGCTGCGGTACAGTCCGGCCTCCTTCACTGCCTCTAGTTCGTGGCGGAGGAAATCGCTTCCCACGCCGGTAGATTGATATAAGGGTATAATATTTGCAACCGACGAGTATGACCGGGCTAAAGGATCTTACTTGCGCTTCCAAGCCATGTAGTCTAGCGGAGGGTCTGCTGAATTCTTTCGAGACTTGCTGGCAAAGCGCCGCAAGCTAAAATGCTCTCGTTTATGGGGTGCTCAAGGGCGAAAACGGGTTTGTTTTGTTCGATCACGGACTGGGCGAGCTTGAATGTGCCACTCCCTTCCGGCGCGGCGAGCACCAGCAGAGCGTTCGCTAACCCCGCAACTAACTGGTTTCGCTTGATCGAGGCATTCCTGCTAATTCGCTTGGCGTTTGGCGTGCAATGGCTCAGCACCAGGGCGCGCTCCTGATTAAGCAAGGCTTCTATGTCTTGGGAGGGCTGGTATCGATTTAGGCTTTTTGCAAGACAAATGACAATCCGCTGTTCCTGACGCAATAAAATCCCCAAGCAATCTTCCTCAAGCGGGGAATGCCACCCGCCGACGAATCCTACTTTCAAAACGTTGAGCTGTTCTAAAAATACAGAAGTTCTCAAGGTTAATTCTGGTTCAATTTCGCGAGCAGCAACAATCCCCACAAGGGCACCGTTGAGAAGGGAAAGGTTTCCACGATACCAGAGCCTGGATGGCCTTCTATCAAAAAAGGACATGGCTTGCGGCGGCACATCCAGTGTTCCATTTTTAATTTCCGCGGGTTCGGGAATCATATTGACCAAAACCGAACGTATCGTAGTCCGATTACTGCCGCTGGCAAGGCTTTCTCTTCGCTAAAACCGCTTCTGGACCATTTCATCGACCCGCCGATTATTGCACCAACGAGGCAATTATCAACTGGCGCCGCTTTCTTACCCTTTTCGGATGTTTCCTGTTATAAAAGGCGTCATCATGGCGAAAGCTCGAATCGTCTACTCCTGTCAGAGCTGCGGTTATCAGTCTCCTAAATGGCTGGGCAAGTGTCCGGACTGCAATCAGTGGAACAGCTTGGTGGAGGAGAGACAGGAGCGCGTGTCGCATCCGCGCGGCGAACTCAGTCTTGGAAGCAAAGAAGATCCGTCACCGATCCACGAGATCGACACGGAGGCGGAGGGCCGAGCGCTCACCGGCATCGGCGAGTTCGATCGCGTGTTGGGCGGTGGATTGGTTGCCGGATCGGTCATTTTAATCGGCGGCGACCCTGGCATCGGCAAGTCCACGCTTCTCCTGCAGGCCTTCGCAGCCATCAGCCAGCAAGGGCTGACGTGCCTCTACGTATCCGGCGAGGAATCGCAGCGACAGATCAAGATGCGCGCCGAGCGGCTGGACATCGCCGCACCGAATCTGCTTATCCTGAGCGAAACGTCCCTCGAGCGTATCCTCGATCAGGTGAAGAGAACCAAGCCCGCCGTCCTGGTTATCGATTCGATCCAAACGATTTTCACTTC
>Ga0137381_10000559_pt1 | contig 24029 bp, 30 predicted proteins | sample SagtaG_16_FD_104808 | JGI IMG/M metagenome (GOLD analysis project Ga0137381, IMG submission 104808) | Vadose zone soil microbial communities from Sagehorn Ranch, Mendocino, California, USA - Sage2_L_115_16 metaG | ecosystem: Environmental > Terrestrial > Soil > Vadose zone | place: USA... | reverse complement strand
CTAGTTCCACCCAAGACCAGCCGGTCGCTCTCACGAGTGCTGTCTATAAGTATCTGCATCGCATATATCATCGGCGCCTACTCTCATGCCGACATAAAAACCACGATTGAAGTGATGATGTTTTGTGTACTTCCCATGGGTTGCATCTGGTTTCCCGAACCGCTGGGTGATTACGTTGGGTTTGTCAGCTCCGGCCGGTTCATCACAGAAGCATCACCAGCCGGGGCGGTAGCCTTCATGGGTTGGGTACTGCTTCTTCTTCCCGTTGCCGCGTACGTGGTCGTACGCTTGATGGGTGTGAAGGTCGATGTGTTCTGACGGTCACCAACGGTCTAACAACAGGTTGCAGGCGGCGGTGGGCGGGTTGGGAGGTAGTTGGCCGGCGCGTTGGGCGTTCGCCCACCGCTGAACCGGGGCGTTAGCGGGACAGTGTCATGTCTGACGAGATGACGAGGTCACGCGGGAAGCAGAGCCTTCCCCAAGGCTGGAGCTATCCTTTGTCTGCGCGCGATGTTGAATGCCAACTGCAAGGCGTGCGAATCCCGCCAGAACTCACCTTGTCGTTCCATTGGCGTTCCTTCGGGCTACGCGCGTCTGAGCATCTCGCTTTGGTTCGGGCTGGCAGCGCGCTACCCGTGCTCGAGGCCTCTTATCTCAACGTGCGCTCGAGAACGCCACCAATGGCCCTCGGGCGCGAACTCAAGTCATACCTTCGACCTTATTGGTCGATCTGCGTTTATGCTGTTCCGCGGTCAGCGCGAGAAGCGTGCCGCGAAGCACTCTTGGCGACTGGCCTTCCGGTCCTGTGTAAATGGTTGTCCGCTGATCGCCCCGACACTTGGTATGAGGGACATCGGACATTCTCCGTGCTCTTCGTCCTCGCAACAGGTGCACTAACGGTCAGAGAGGCGGCATGAATCGCGAGGTGCCCGCTAACAACCGGTTGCAGGTGCCGGTGGGCGGGTTGGGAGGTGTTGGGCCGGCGCGTTGGGCGTGCGCCCACCGCGCCTGAACCGGGGCGTTAGCCAAATGAAGACGCAATCATGCCGCAGACATCTAGGCCAGGTGCTTGTCGCATCCGCCATCGCCGTCCAGACGACAAGCACCGTCGCTGCGCCGCCTTGGGACTTGCCACCCGCCGTGACTAAGGTGTCGGACACGATCAGTTCCACCTATCTCGGTCGTGATGTGACGACCCATCCGTTAGCTTGGTTGATCCAATATGACAGGCGTGAGCTAATAATCGAGGGCATGCTCTTCTGGACAACCTATCAGACCTCGGCCGGCAAGCGCTGGGCCCTCGTGGCGATTTACAGACATCCAGAAAAATCATCGCCGTGGACGGTTGAAGATGTCTGCCATTACACGCACCACTCGCGTGAACAGTATGACCACGCCCCTTCGAGCAGCGAGATCGGGGAGTTTGCGAGTAGGTGGTTTAGTGTGTACTCGGACTTCAGGTTCTTTGGTGGCGGTGTGAATGAGCTCGACTGGCGGAACCTAGTGGGCGATGATCCGCCCGAGATTAGAGAGTTCACAGCGCAGGATCGGCCCGGGCGCACTGGCTAACAACCGGCTGAAGCAGACGGCGCGCGGGAGGTCGGAGTCGCTGCGGCGCATGCGCGCCGCAGCTTAGCCGGGGCGTTAGGCGGCTGGCGGTCAATTGCCATGTGCGACACCTCTGTGACAGTCTTAGACGCAGTCTCTCACTCAGGCTGCTGGGTGTGCTTGAACGAGTCGGTGAGGATCATGGTCTTCTGGACATGAATCTCCACATTGGTATCGTAGCCCACAGCGCGGAGGGCGCGACACTGTGCTACCGGACGATGTGGCTGGAGGGCATTCGCCGCCTTGGTCCCCACAATCATCCTGAGATCACGCTAACAGGCATCGCCATGCATCACTCGCTCGCAGCCTGGGAGAGCGGCGACCTTCACTTCCTGCGGAGCGTATTCATGAAGGACGTGACCAAGCTGGCCGCCGTTGGGGCCGACTTCTTCGTTCTTCCGGACAACACTGCGCACATTGCGTTGGAGGCGCCCGGCGTTCCGTTTCCGCTCCCTTGCCTCCACATTGCCGAGGTATTGGCGGACCAAGCGGAGCGCGATTGTCGCAGCCGCATTGGCATTCTCGGTACTGAGTGGACAACGATGGGACCGGTGTATCGAGGTGCATTCGGCCGACGTGGTCTCGAGTTCGAAGTCCCGGACGAGACTGACCGTCGGATGGTTCACAAGATCATTTTTGAGGAGCTATGTCTCGGCATCTTCCGCGACGAATCCCGAGCCACCTGCGTTCGCATCATTCAGAAACTTGGCGCCCGTGGCTGTGATGCTGTAGCACTTGTGTGTACTGAGATCCCGTTGCTGGTCACGGCGGGAGTCTCTCCCCTCCCGACGCTTGATTCCACACGCTTACTTGCTGTTGCTGCGATTGAAGTGGCGTTGAGGGAGCGGGCGTTGCCAAAATGGCGCGGCGGACCCATGGTGCCGCATGAACAACCGCGTTGACCTAGTTGCAGCGACTGGCCAGGAACCGCTGGGAGGGCGTTGAAGGAGGGCCGCCTATCAACCGGCTGAAGCAGGCGGCGCGCGGGAGGTCGGGGGCGGAAGCGCTGCGGCGCACGCGCGCCGCAGCTTAGCCGGAGCGTTGGGCCGACTAACGGAAGCGATGCCCATGGAAATAATGACTCATCTTCGGATGACGGTTCGTCATCTCCTGAAACACCCCGGCTACGCATCGGCGGTCGTCCTCATCCTTGCGCTCGCGATCGGAGCCAATGGCGGGATCTTTAGTGCGGTCTACGCCATTCTGCTTCGGCCGCTGCCACTTGGCGCTCCGGACCGTCTCGTCGTCTGCTGGGGGAGGGATCTTGCCCGTAGTGCCGAAGTCGTCGAGCTCTCGTACCAGGACTTTCGCGATGTACAGGCCGGAAGCCGCAGCTTTGACGGTATGGCTGCAATGGGATCGGCGATCTGGACCATGGTCATGGACGGGCGCGACGAGCCGGTCCGGCTGCCGTTTGCGGCCGTTTCGGCGTCGTTCTTCGACGTGCTTGACGCCAGGCCGATGCTTGGGCGCGCCTTCCGTGCGGACGATGACGTGGCGAATGCGGCCGGTGTGGTCGTGCTGAACTATGGCACATGGACCAGGCGGTTTGGGGCGGATCCGAACATCGTGGGGAACACGGTGACCCTGGATCGAAAGCTGTACACCATCATCGGGGTCATGCCACGTTCTTTCGATTTTCCGCGCGGCGCCGAGTTCTGGACGCCGGTCGTCCCGGTCCTCATCGGATCCTCGGCTCAGTTGGGTCCGGACGTTCTGACGAACGTCGGCGTGCTGTTCGTCGTCGGACGATTGCGCGATGGCGTGACGCATCTGGCCGCGAACGAAGACCTGGATCGAGTCCTCAGCAGATTGCGGAAGGGCACGTCGGGATTTGGATCGGCCGTCAAGGTCACGCCATTGTTGGAGTATCTGTTCGGTCCCGTGCGGCCTGTGCTCTGGTTGCTTTTCGCGGCGGTCGCAGTGCTCCTCCTCATCGCTTGCGCCAACATCTCGGGACTCATGTTGACGCAAGCCTCCCTGAGGCGTAAAGAGCACGCGATTCGAATGGCGCTCGGAGCCACCACGCTGAGCCTCGGCAGGCTCTGGTTCTTCGAGACGTTCACGCTCTCGCTCATCGGCGGCGCGCTCGGTCTGATGACGTGCTGGGCCATGACCGCGGCCATCGTCGCGCTGGCTCCCGACGACATCCCGCGCATTGCCGACGTTTCGGTCAGCCTGCCGGTCGCCGCATTCACGGCAGGCGTGGTGTTCCTCACCGCTCTGATCTGTGGCATCCCGGCGATCCGGCAGACGAACGCGGCCAACATGCTCGAGGCTCTCAACGATGCTGCCCACAGTACGCCCGGAAGACACTCGCGTCGCACACGCTCGGCGCTTCTCGTGCTCCAGATGGCCCTGGCGGTCGTCCTGCTCATAGATGCCGGTCTCGTCGTCAGAAGCTTTGCCAGCCTTCGCGCGCTCGACCTTGGGTTTTCGCCCCACGGGGTGCTCACGATGCTCGTCATTCCCCGGTCCCCGAAGCCTCCGGCAGATGAGTGGTTTCGCGACTTGATTGCGCGAGTCGAGGCGCTTCCGGGGGTGACGGCCGCAGCCGCGATATTTCCTCCACCGCTTGCGATCGGCACCGTCGGAGAAGCGACCTGGTTCATGGCTGAGGGACAGTCCGACACGCCCGAAGTGCTGGCGTCCAACCCAAGACTGAATTATGAAGTGGCGACTCCGGGCTACTTCAGGGCGATGGGCATTCCGCTGCGACGCGGTCGTCTGTTCGACGCGACGGATGACAGGCGTGCGCCCAGGGTCGTGATTGTCGGAGATACCACGGCGCGCCGGTTGTGGCCCGGTCAGGATCCTATAGGAAAGCGTCTATGGATGCCGTCCTTCGCGCTGGGCTCGCAGGAAGGCGTGTGGCGGACCGTCGTCGGTGTGGTCGGCGACGTCTGCTACCAGGGGATTGACGACGGGTCGCTTGACGTCTACGACCCCGCGCGGCAGTCCGGGTTGTCAGCGGATTATCTGGTGGTACGGACAGAGGACGATCCCCCGGCGATGACCACCGCCGTACGGACGATCGCCAAGTCGCTCGATCCTCGCGTCGTCATCGATCGCGTCACGACATACGAGACCCTGGTCGCGCGCATCGTTGCCCCGTGGCGCCTGAGCGCCTGGATGTTCACGCTGTTTGCCGCGCTCGCCTCACTTCTGGCCGCGGTTGGCTTGTTCAGCCTGGTTAGCCTCGACGTGGCAAGCCGTCAGCACGAATTCGCGATTCGGATGGTCTTGGGGGCGCTGCCACGCGACATTCTCCGACTCGCGGCGGGCTCCGCTCTATGGCAGGTTGCAATGGGCGTGTCCTTGGGTCTGCTTGTCGCGCTCGCGGCTACACGCACGCTGCAAGCCCTGCTATTTGGCGTTGAAGCCCTCGACGGGCTCACCTATGTCGGCGTGGTCGCCCTCGTGCTCAGCATGGTCTCGATCGCGGTCTATTGGCCGGCTCGGCGAGCAGCCAATGTCCAAGCGTCGATGCTATTGCGCAGGGAATAGATGTTTGGACAGAGAAGGAACGTCCGCTGATGCTCTATCCGAGCAGAGATATCACATCAGTCACATGGATTGCTGCCATTGTCACCGGAGTCTTGGGTTGCGCGCATGCGCCTTTTTGCAAGGGCGAGTCCGAGGCTTATCCAGAGAAGCCCTTCACGCTCGATGTCAAGCTGGCTGCGGGGCGGGCCGAAATCGGCCGCACGCTCTCGGTCCAGTACGTTCTGACGAATACTGCCGGCATTGCCGTGGGAGCGTGCCTGGACGGTTGGGACAACTTTCACTTGATCGGTAGCCATGGTAACAAGGGTTCCATACAGATAAGTACCGCGGTTGCTCTCGACGACGTCATCAGGCTGGCTCCCGTCACCAGCCTCGTTTGGGAGCGGCAGGTGCAAGTCCCAGACGTAGGCGTGGGGAAGGCCCAGTTTATCGGCATCGTCGAATCGCGCTGCTGGCTATGGGCTGGTAGCGTCAAGTCAACTCCAGTCGAGATCGAAATCGTAGCCGCGCAATGACCAGACGAGGAGGTTTGGTGGACACATACCACATCCGGCCAGCGACCCCGCAAGACCTTGAGGTCGTGCTCACCCACCGGCGACGCATGTTCGAGGACATGGGGTTCACCGAGCGACAGGCGCTTGATATCATGATCGCAGTGTCGACTCCTCTGATCCGGCGCGGTCTGATGGACGGAACGTACCGGGGTTGGCTGGTCGAGACCACAGGGGACGCAATCGTCGCTGGCGGAGGAGTCATCATGCTGCAGTTTCAGCCCCACCCCCTTGACGCGCGGCCGCAGCGTGCTTGGGTTGTGAATATGTTTACTGACCCGGAGCATCGACGTCGGGGGCTAGCGCGGCGCCTCGTGCAGACAATCGTCGAGTGGTGCCGTAAGGAAGGCATGCGCTTTCTCTATCTGCACGCAAGCGATGATGGTCGTCCTTTGTATGAGAGCATGGGGTTCAAGTCGACCAACGAGATGCGCCTTGCCTTGTAGGACTCCGCCGCGCCGCTGAGTGCGAGCGTTGGGCCGACGGGAGAAGACGTCATGAAACGCACCTGGACGATCATCGGCGTAGGCGATGTGCCGAGTAGCTTCAAATGGTACCAGTCGCTCTTCGGCCAGCCCGGGACACGACCGGACCATGCCTATTTTGGTCAGATCGTCGATTCGGACGGAACTGTCTTGCTCTGCCTCCACCAGTGGGGCGCGCACGAACATCCGTCGTTGATGAGCCGTGACGAGGCGACACCTGGCAACGGGCTCCTCTTGTTCTTCCGCGTCGACGATTTCGAAGAGGAGCCGCACGCGAACCCGAATACTCGGACAAGGGAGTTCTCGCTCCGGGATCCGGACGGATACTACGTCACGATTAGTGAGCTCTCTTCGCTCGAGTTAAGGGGCCACGCGGCGCCGGCCTAACAAACGCATGCAGCCGACCCACCAGACTCGAATCAAATGTGCTTGCGCAAATTTGCCGCCAGGCGGCGCGACGAGGAGGGAACGCGTGGCACTCGTGGTTCTTCTGAGAGGGGTCAACGTCGGCGGTCACAGGACGTTCCGACCCTCGGCACTGGCCGAACGACTCAAACACCTCGATGTTGTCAACATCGGCGCGGCGGGCACCTTCGTGATCCGGCGGCCAGTCACCCGGGCGAAACTCCGCGCCGAATTGGCACGCAGGCTTCCCTTTGAGGCGGAGATCATGATCTGCCACGGTCGCGAGATTGTCAGGCTGACGTCTCAGAATCATTTCGCGGACCAGGCCCTGCGACCCGATATCGTTCGTTTCGTGAGCATCCTGTCCAAACGCCCCCGCTCGATGCCATCGACGCCCATCAGCTTTCCTTCCGGCGGCAGGTGGCTGGTGAAGATCCTCGCGGCGGACAACCGGTTTGTCTTCGGCGTTTACCGACGCCAGATGAAGGCCATCGGCTACCTCGGCAAGTTCGACCGGCTCTTTGGGGTCCCGGTCACCACGCGCAACTGGAATACCATCACCACGATCGCCAGGGTGCTGGGTAACGGAGGGCTCTGATGGTGGCGTTGTCGCGCGCGCCGCGCCGCAGCTTACCCGGGGCGTTAGCCGGACGAGGATGAAACGTCGATGATCTGTGCCCAAGAAGCCCTCGAACGCTTGCGCGAGGGGAACCGCCGATTTGTGATGGACGTTCGTCGCAGTGACACACTCACTGGCCAGACGCGTCGCCGCGAGCTGGCGGCAGGCCAGGAGCCGTTTGCCATCATTCTCGGATGTTCCGATTCGCGGGTGCCGGCGGAGATCGTCTTCGATCAAGGACTTGGTGACTTGTTTGTCATCCGTGTCGCCGGGAACATCGTCGCCCCATCTCAAATCGGGAGCGTCGAGTTCGCCGCGGAGCGTTTCGGAACACGTCTCGTTGTGGTCCTGGGTCACACCGAGTGTGGGGCTGTTCTGGCAACCATCGAGGAGCTTGGGCGTCCCTCGGAGGGCCGGTCACGGAACCTCCGATCGATCGTTGACCGTATCCGGCCATCCGTGGAAGCGCTGTTGGTGGCGGAATTCCGGGATCAAGCGGATGCTCTCGTGCGGAAGGCCGTTCGGGCGAACATCCGCGTCTCGGCCGACCATCTGCGACATGGATCGGAAGTCCTTGAGCAGTCCATCCAGAAGGATGGGCTCCTCGTCGTCGGAGCCGAGTATTCGCTGAACACTGGAGTCGTTGACTTTTTCGACGGTGTACCCGGAGCCGGCCAACAACGCCATACTCAACGTGTGACGGGAGGCAGTCATGGCAGACACGAAGAGCAATCGCTTTGGGCTCGGTTGGACGCCGATAACGGCCGTGGGCCTGGGGGCCGGTATGGTTGCGGGCCTCATCCTCGGGGGGCCCATCGCAGCTGTCGTTGGCATGATGCTCGTTACGCCGGCTGTGACCTGTTTAGTCGGTGGCGTTCTCGGTCTCAGCCAGTTGCACCACATGCGGTCCCTGGTGGCTCGGCCGTACCAGTGGGTAGTCGCAAGCTGCGTTGGGCTGGGTGCAGGCCTGGCGCTGGGAGTGGTCGTGGTGGAGCAGGGTGTGCGTGTCCTGACAGGGCATGCAATGAACGTCGCGCGCGTTGGAGTTCTCGGGAGGGCTTTGAGCTTTGCCGTCGTGGGCACTATCAGTGGTCTCTTGTTGGGCGTGACGCAGTCCTTGGTTTTGCGGCGCAGCGCGGTCCGGGTCCATGGTTGGGCCTCTGCGACAGTTTTCGCGCTCGGCCTGGGCTTCCCGTTGAGCTCGCTGGCGGTTGACACGCTGTTGGGTGGCGTGGTCTCGCCGCGGGGAGTCGTCGCGTTCGTGCTTCTCGCTGATCTGTTCCTTGGCGCCGTCACGCTGCGACCGCTGAGGCACGCCGCAGTGTAGCCGGGGGCTGAATTCATGAGACCTCGTTGGGTCACCTCGGTCGGCGTATCGGGCATCATCCTGGGGAGTCTAGGCATCCTGGGTGCCATCCAGACTCATTACCTGCCGCAGATCATCGTGGCGCAGTCGCGCATGCTCTCCCAGTCGATCGATCGCGGTGCCCGCTCGCCGGTGACGGACGCGATGCAGCAGCTTATGACTAGCCTTGTCGATAGTGTAACGGTCAACGCGCCGGCATGGTTCGGGACCTGGCTGGCATGTCTCAGTGTTGCGATGGTGCTTGTTTTCTCGATTTATGTTTATGCGTCGGTGAGTCTCCTGAAGATGGAGCCCCACGCAGTCAGGTGGTTTGTGGGCGCAACGATTGCCGTGTGTGCTTTGAAGATTGTCCAGGCGATCGTGGGCGCGCTGGTGTTGCCGATATTGAGACTTGTGGCGATTCCCCTCATTGTATTCAGTCTCATGATCGATATCGTGCTGTTGGCTGTCGTCCTGGCAAAGAGCAGCAGGTCAGCCATGCAATACCCGCCTCCGTTACCTGGGGGGCGGATGGGAGGTTCTCAATGAGGGAGAACGCACGTGATGCCCCACAGGGGCTTGTTGGTTCCTGGAGGCTTGCCTCGTACGAGGACAGGCCGGCCGCAGGTCCCGCAGTCTTTCCGTATGGCACCGAGCCGAAAGGGTTTCTTGTTTACGACGCGACCGGGCACATGACGATACAGATCATGAAGCAGCCGCATCCCAAGGTGGCCTCGGGCGATCCGTACCGAGTGACGCCTCAGGAGAAGGAAGCGCTCCTTGATGCCTACGCGGCGTACTTTGGCACCTACCGCGTCGATGCCACCAGGGGGATCGTGGTTCACCATGCTGAGGGCGACCTGTACGGCCTCTTCATCGGCCGCGACGAAGAGCGACCGTTCGAGCTTACGGGCGACCGCTTGGTTCTCAAACCCCTCTGGTCCAAGGACGGCCAGAAGTGGTCGGGCATTCGCGTGTTCGAGCGGGTCAAATAGGTCGAGGCGCGTGTGACGCGGAGCGTTAGCCACACTTGAGGCTAGAATGAGAAGACGATAGGCAACCAGAGCCGAATTGACATGAATACAAATCGTCCATGGGTGCTCAGATGGGACATCCCCCTTCTCCTGGCGATGTTCTACGCGGCCTTCGCCGGCCGGTTTCTGCAGTTGTGGTGGAGCCCGTGGAAACCGCGCGGGTGGCGGCTTTGGGGATGGGTCATAGTAAACTCGCTGGGTTGGCTGACAGGCGATTAGCAATGAGAACTGTCGAGGCCGCGATCGAGATTCGCGCGAGGCCTGAGGCGGTTTTCGATCTCATTCACGATTACGCGCGACGGCTGGAGTGGGATCCTTTTCTGAAGGAGGCCTGTCTTCTGGAGGGAGCGGAAGCGGCCGGCCCCGGGGTCAAGGCTCGATGCACGGCTCGAAACGGGTTCGGGGGCCTTGCCATGGAGACGATCTACCTATCCTTCGATCGGCCGGCCGTCGCTGCGGTGAAAATGACGAAGGGACCGGCCGTACTCGAGACCTTCGCCGCCAGCCTCCGTCAGGAGGACGTCGGGTCTGGACTGACCCGCGTAACGTACCGGTTCAATTTCTCCACCAGGCCCCGCTGGCTTCGGGCACTTGCAGGCCCAATCGCCTCGGTTCTCTTCCTGCGCGAGGTGCGACAGAGGCTCGAGGCGCTCAAGTCCTACATGGAGCGGCGCTCGGACGACCTCTACTCGCTTCCGGCGGACCTTCCCGCACCGACGGACGACGGGGCCTGCGGCCATCTGCCGGGCCTCGAGGTCCCGCCGCTCGATCTGCCGAGCACCGACGGCCGCTCCGTCCGTCTGGGCGCTTCTCCGACGAGGTGGACGGTGGTCTATGCGTACCCGCGCACCGGGGTCCCGACCCAGGACTCGCCGCCAGGCTGGGACGAGATTCCAGGTGCCCGGGGCTGTACGCCTCAAAACTGTGCCTTTCGTGATCACTACGCGGACCTCCAACGCCTGGGAGCGACCGTCTACGGTCTCAGTACTCAGTCAACCGAGCATCAGCGGGAGATGGCTGAGCGGCTCCACCTGCCCTACCCGATCCTGAGCGATGCCCGCCTCGAGCTCACCCATGCCCTGCGGCTCCCGACTTTCCGGTACGGAGACTGGACGCTCCTCAAGCGCCTGAGCCTGATTCTGGAGGGGTCACGAATTGTCCACGTGATCTATCCCGTATTCCCGTCCACCGCTGATGCGCCCGCAGTGACTGCCTGGCTCCGCGCACGTGTCGGTTGACTACCGCGTGCATCCGAAAGGAGACTGAGCGCGAATGGTCGCGAAGAGGGACCGGGATCCGAAGCCTCCTCCGGAGGTCATGTCGTATTACGAGCGATTTCCCGAGGAGTCGCGACTCATGTCGGGACCGTTCCGCCTGGAGTTCGAGCGCACCAGGGAGATATTGTCCAGGGTTCTCCCGAAGCCTCCGTCCGTGGTGGTCGATGTTGGCGGTGCCGCCGGGGCGTACTCGTCCTGGCTCTCCGGGCTGGGCTATGAAGTGCACCTCGTCGATGCCTCGGCGCGACTCGTCGAGGAAGCGCGGAAGCGAAGTGCCACTCTGACGAAGCCGATCTCCTCCCTGCGTGTTGGAGATGCCCGGCGTCTGCCGCAGGAAGATGGGTCCGCCGATGCCGTGTTGCTCATGGGCCCTCTGTACCACCTGCCGGCCGCCGCCGACAGGCTTCTCGCTCTCCGCGAGGCCTCTCGCGTCCTCGTCCGGTCTGGTGTGGTTGTGACCGCCGCGATCTCGCGGTATGCGTCCGCGCTCGACGGCCTGGCGCGAAGACTGTCCCAGGATCCGCGCTTCGTGAAGATGAGGGATCGGGATCTCGAGGACGGGCAACATCGGAATGATACGGATGATCTGAGCTACTTCACGACGGCCTACTTTTACCGACCCGAAGAACTGGTCCAGGAGCTTGAGTCGTCAGGATTCCAGGACGCGCGTGTGTTCGGGGTTGAGGGCCCGGGATGGATACTGCCGGATTTCGACGCGCGCTGGGAGGACACGACGCTCAGAGTGGACCTCCTCGCTCTTGCGCGTGCCCTCGAGCGCGAACCATCCATCCTTGGCGCAAGCGCCCACTTGCTAGGGGTGGGTCTGAAACGATGATCCGCTCGCCACAAGTGTATGCACGAGTCGGCGGGGTGCTCTACCTGATCATCATCGTCGCCGGTCTGTTCGGTGAAGCGTTCGTCAGAGACAGACTCATCGTGTCAGGCGATGCTACAGCCACGGCCAATAATATTGTGGCTTCTCAGTTGCTCTGGCGCATCGGAATTGTCGGCGACCTTGTCATGCACGTGTGTGATGTGCCGTTGATGCTGATTTTCTATGTTTTGCTCAGACCGGTACACAAATATCTGGCGTTGCTTGCGGTGTTGTTCAATCTGATACAGAGCGCTGTCATGGTCGCCAACAAGCTGGCTCTCCTGGTGGTTTTGTTCCTATTGGGGAGCGCGGATTATCTGAACGCATTCGAACCACACCAGCGACATGCTCTGGCGTACCTGTCTGTCAAGTCGGATGGATACGGTTTTGGCATCGGGTTGATATTCTTTGGTTGTGAGTGCATTGTTCTTGGATACTTGATTGTGAGATCGGGCTATCTGCCAAAGATTCTGGGCGTTTTGATGCAGGTTGCCGGAGTGTGCTATCTGACGAACAGTTTTGCGCTGCTTCTGGCCCCCAAGGTCGCGAATGCGTTGTTCCCCGCCATTCTGGTTCCTGCCTTTATTGGGGAATTGTCACTGTGCCTCTGGCTGCTTGTGAAGGGCGTGGACGTGGCAAGGTGGCGAGAGCGGGCAAGCCATGGGTGATCTCCTCAGACTCCTGCTCATGGCGGTCCTGTTCGCTCTCGGCGCCTGGGCTCATCTCGAGTTCGAGGCCCCTTCGATCCGGGCCGCCAGGGTAGCGGTGCTGTTGTTGCTTTCGTTGTGGGTCATGTTGTTCGTGACGGGGCTCACGATGCGAAGCGCGGGCCCGCACCGGTTTCTGGCGCATTTTCTCGGGGGCGCGGCGTGGGTGCTCATCCCTTTCGCGATCGGTGTCGGCGTTGCGGAGGGCGTGCGGTCTCGAGACTGGTCGAGAGCGCTCCACGTCGGTGCGCTGGTCCTGGCCCTGGGGGCGACAGTGGCGGCATCGAACACCGGTTATCTTGGGCGCCTCTCCGACCGATCGGTCGATGTGCTTCGCTTCAGGCTGGTTCACCAGGTGCTTACGCCCGGAGTCCTTGCCGCGGCTCTGGTGAGCTGGCTCCGACTGAATAGGGTCAGCGGGTGAGGACCGACGAACCTTACGACGCGCGCGTGGCGCGGACCTTGGCGGACCTGGGGATTCCTGCTTCCTACGGCGTGGACAGACACATGCCGTCGTATGCCGAGGCCAAGGACCTCGTGTCGGTCGGCGTGGACATCTACGGACGGGACCGGCAGCTTGCGCCGCACGCCGCCGGCCGGTGGAGCGGGCTCCGGGCCGCGGCGCAGCAGGATGGCGTCGCGCTGTTGCTCGTCTCGGCCTTCCGGAGCCTGGAATACCAGCGGCAGATTTTCGAGCGGAAGATCAGAGCCGGCGAGGCACTCGAGGGCATTTTGAAGGTGAACACGCCTCCGGGCTACAGCGAGCACCACACGGGCAGAGCCGTCGACCTCGCGACGCCAGGCTGTCCGCCGCTCACCGAGGAGTTCGAGACGACAGCGGCATTCACCTGGCTCGTCCGGCACGCACATCGCTTCGGTTTCGCCATGACGTATCCGCGCGGGAATCGGTTTGGAATAGCGTATGAGCCATGGCACTGGGCCGTGCTGGAAGAAGCCGGCTGACAACCCGCCGCAACAGAGTCGGGGCGCAGGGTTATACTCGGGGACGATCGACGATTCAGCGCGAGAATCAGCGCTGAGGAGGGCGGTCCGCGGTGACCGGACGGGACGCTTTGACCTTCGTCAAGAAGCACGGCGTCGTGCTCATGGCGGCCCGCGGCGCCGTCCCGAGCCTGGCGGAAGCGATTGCCGGCGAGCCTGTCCGGGGCAGCTGGTGGGGGCATCCGATGTCGCGTCACATGTATCAGGTGTTCGACGCGCTGCGCGACTCGGAGCAGGTGCTGGTGTGTCGGCTTGCGGGTGGCAAGGTGACGTTCGTGCATCGGCGGCTGTGGCCGGCGCTGGTGCGTCTCGCGAGCCGCTTGCCCAAAGGCGGACTGGCGGCCATCCGCGAGGAACACACGACGCGAGGCCATCATCGGACGATTGTGACGCCGTTTCCGCGTTGGGTACCGAAGGACGTGCTTGCCCGCTCGAAGCGACTGAGCGTCGAGGCGGCCGTGTCGAAGGTCGGTGCCGGGTTGTTGCTCAAAGTGTCAGGGCCAAAGTTCGAGCGGCGTGCCTAGGAGACCGCGGGAGATTGAGGTCTTGGGAATCCACCGGCATTGGACGACAGGCGCCCTGTTCGAGGCCGGGTGGGCGCCCGCCGCGGTCTTCGTCCTCCACCTCCTGCTGTCCCGGGTGCTCCGCCTCTACGTGGCCCACCCGACCGCCGACATTGCCATGCACCTTCTGGGTGGACTCGCCATCGCCTTCTTCTTCTGGCGGGCCAGCGTTCTTGCGTCGGAGGCCGGGGTCATCGGCGGGATCAACCGGACCGGCATCGGAGTCGTCGTGTTCGGTCTCACCTGCGCCGCGGCGGTGTTCTGGGAGTTTGCCGAATACCTGTCGGACCATTATTGTGGGACGAAGTCGCAGCTGGGACTGTCGGACACCCTGGGGGACATGTTGTGCGGCATCGTTGGCGGCAGCGCGTTCGTCTTTGCGATGGGCCTCTTGGGCGGCGGGCTGCCGCGCTCGCCTGGCACGGCCCGGCCTGGACGTGAGGAGAATCGTGATGGAGGAAGAGGACAATGCAGATTCTGACGAAGGCCAGGGCCCCGCGCTACTGCAGGCCGGAAGGGATCACTTCGTACCTGCTCGCGTCACCCCGGACCTCCCAGGCCCATCACCTGACCACGACGCTGGTCCAGATCGAGCCGGGGGGAGAGCAGCGGGTCCACAGTCATCCGCCCGAGCAGGTGTATTTCATCCTCGAAGGGGGCGGTCTCATGACCGTCGGGACCGAGACGCAGACGGTGGGCACGGGTGACTGCGTCTTCATCCCAGCGGACACCCCCCACGGCATCCGGAACGAAGGGCAGGTGGTCCTGCGGTATTTCAGCGCGGCTGCGCCCGCCTTCGACACGAGCGAGCTGCTGTCGCTCTGGTCGCTGGGGAGCGAGAGCGAAGAGCTGGGTCGACCGGAGTGAACGAGCGGGTCGCGGGAGAGTGTCGTGGCACCGGTTCAATTCTGGTTCGAGTTCGCGAGCACCTACTCGTACGTCGCCGCGCTGCGGATCGAGGCGGTCGCCGGCTCCCGGGACGTGCCTTTCGAGTGGAAGCCGTTCCTGCTCGGGCCGATCTTCCGGCGCCAGGGATGGAACGACTCGCCGTTCAACCTGTACCCCGCGAGGGGCCGCTACATGTGGCGCGACGTCGAGCGGCTCTGCGGCAAGCACGGTCTGCCGTTCAAGAAGCCGACTGTGTTCCCCAGGAATTCCGTCCTGGCCGCGCGGGTGGCGTGCGTCGGGGCGGGCCAGGGCTGGCTGCCCGGGTTCGTCCGCGGCGTCTACCGGGCGAACTTCGCGGACGACCGCGACATCTCGGACGCGACGGTGATTGAGGAAATCCTGGGGACGATCGGCCAGCAGGGCGCCCGCGTGATCGGGCTGGCGATTTCGGCCGAGAACAAGGAGCGGCTCCGTCGCGAGACCGAGACGGCCTGGGACCTGGGGATCTTCGGCGCTCCGACGTGCGTGGTCGGAGGTGAGCTGTTCTGGGGCAACGACCGGATGGACAATGCGCTCGACTGGTACACCGCAAAAGGAGGAGGAGGAGCATGCCCAAATACGTGATCGAGAGGGACATTCCCGGCGCCGGAAAGCTGACCGCGCCGGAGCTGCAGGCGATCTCCCAGAAGTCCTGCGGCGTGCTGCGGGAGATGGGGCCGCAGATCCAGTGGGTCCAAAGCTACGTGACGGACGACCGGGTCTACTGCGTGTATATCGCGCCGAACGAGGAGGCCGTCCGCAAGCACGCCCAGAAGGGGGGCTTTCCCGCGAACCGCATCTCGCAGATCCGGACGGTGATCGACCCGACGACGGCGGACTGAGCCGGCGTGCGGCGGGCGCTCCGGGTCGTCGTCCTGCTCGCGGCCCTGGGGGGGCTCGGCCTGGCGCGGGCCCGGGCCGCGGAGGCATCCGTGCCTGAGCGGGACATCGTCGTGCTGCTCCATGGTCTGAGCCGCTCGCCGCGCTCGATGAAAAAGCTCGAGACGGCGCTCGCGCGGGACGGCTACGAGGTCGTCAACATCGGCTATCGCGCGGGGCGCAGGAGGATCGAAGACCTGTCCGGCGACCTGGATGCGCGCCTGACGGAGCACCGGCCGACCGGGGACCGGCGGGTGCATTTCGTGACCCATTCGTTCGGTGGGATCCTGGTTCGCTATTACCTGAAGGAGCATCCGCTGCCGAACGTGGGAAGGGTCGTGATGCTCAGCCCTCCGAACGGCGGGAGCGAGCTCGCCGACCTGCTGCGGAAGATCCCGCTGGCCCGCAGGGTCGCGGGGCCGAACCGCCCGCGGATCGGGACGGATCCCGACGGCCTGCCGGCCCGCCTCGGTCCGGTCGCGTTCGAGCTGGGCGTGATCACGGGCAAACGGAGCATCAACCCGATCTTCTCCGCGCTGATTCGCGGGCCGGACGACGGTTTCGTGGGCGTAGAGAGGGCCAGGGTCGGGGGAATGACCGACTTCCTGGTCGTCCCGCGCACGCACGCCTTCATCATGAAGAGTCGTGGAGTGATACGGCAGACCCTGAAGTTCCTGCGGGAGGGATCCTTCGATCACCCGAAACGCGCCTGAGGAACGGCGCAGGAGGAGCGCGATCATGGCACGCGCAGGGAACGTCCTGATCCTGATGGCCGTCGTCATCGTCGCCGTGGCGGCCGTGCGAGCCGCGGACAGCGGGCCGGCCACGCGGGAAGAGATCCAGCGGTTCGTGCGGGCCTACATCGACGCCAACAACGGCGCCGACCCGACCGCCATCCTGGACATGGTGAGCCGGAAGCCGGAAGTGTCCATGGCCGAGATGGGGTCCATCAATCGCGGCTGGGATTCGATCCGCGCCGAGCTCGACAAGCTCGCCTGGACGCAAGGAACGCACACGGTGTCGCTCGGGACGATGGACATCACGCCGATGGGCCCCGGCTACGTCCTGGTCGTCGCGTCCATGAGCGTCGACCTCGCCGCAGGCGACAACCAGGCGCAGCTGCGGGGCGCGATGACTCTGGTCCTCGAGAAATCGTCGGGAAAATGGAAAGTCCTGCACGAGCACGACAGTCTCCACTTCCCGATGGGGGACGTCCTGGGCGACGGCCAGGACTGAGGGCGGTTTCATCGACGGATGTTGCGGTCGCACTCCGGCGAAGATATCCTCCGTCCGGGAGGGTCCATGGTGCTGTCGGGGCTTTCGCGATCGGTGGGCGGTTGAGGGGGGATGAGCGCCCGCCGGCTTCTGTCGGGATTCCTCAGCGTGGTCGTCGGTCTGACGGCACAGGGCTGCGGCTTTGAGCGAAGTGCGCCAGAAGGCCCCGTCTGGCAGCGGCTGTACAGGCACTTCTACATCAGGACCTCTCAGGACGGGACGGAGTTCAGCGACGGGATCGATCCGCTTCTCTGGGACCAGACGAAGTACGTCCTGCAGGGCCCGACTCATCTTAAGACCCTCCAGCTTCTCGATGAGTTCCTCACGACTCGAGCCGAACGATCGATCGCCGATCCTGTGGAACGGGCGATGCTGCAGCGTGAGATGCTGGCGGTGTTCGACTGGACGGCCAACCTGTTCGATAACAGCACACCGGAATGCCTGGCACTGCAATCCAGGCTGGGGCAGGTGATCAAGCGTCTATCGCTCAGTCCCGAGGAGATCGCCCGGGTCCCGGACACCTACGGTCGGAGCGTGGCGGCGAAAGCATTCGCGCCCGGACCTCGGCCCGATCGGCCCGATGAGCCTTTCCTGCCCTCGGATCTCCTCCAGGACGGCGGGTCGTGGGTGTGCCTGCAGAGTCCATCGTATCACCCGGTCGCACTGACTCACTTCGAGCAGTTCAATGGACGATCGACATTCCTCGTCTTCATGCGATTGCCCCAGGGACGCCAGGCGACCCTGGACTATCTCAAGAGGCTCCAGGAGTATCACGATACGTGGACGCCTGGTCTGCGGCGGCCCCGACAGGCACAACCGGATCCGAGGCCTCCGCAGTTCCCCGCCGGGACCGCCGTCGCGCTGGTGCGCCGGGCGATGCTCGTGGACAGCGGGGGAAGCCTCGTGCCGAGTCTTCTGACCGAAACCGTGCAGATGAGGGTTTATCGGATCGTGCCCGATGGAGACAACGTGGCGAATTCGTCGGGAGATACCCAGCAGGACGTCTACGAGTTCAAGCTCGACCGCGCCAGGCTCCTGGCGGGGGACGCGGCGAGCCTGCGGCCCCTGCCGCGTGACGCGGCGGAGCTCCCGCTTTTCATGACGCACGGCATGGATCCATTCGAGGAACCGGACGGGCGCGCTGCCGAGCTGCCGCGACCGCAATCGGTCTTCAGGCGTTGTCCGGGATGTCACCAGGGTCCTGGAATTCTGTCGGTCCAGAGCTATCAGCAGGATCGCCAGCTTCTGGCCTGCAGTGTGGCGGACGGGATCGGCACAGACGCATACTCCAAGCGACGGCGGTACGATTGGGGATTGTTGCAGGGGATCTGGCATGCGAGCGAGAAGGTGGGACGTCGATGAACGCAATTGCGGTCACGCGATTCGAGAAGGCGGACGACAGGCGCGTCTTCGAGAAGGGACGTTTCGACCTGGTGACGATTGGCGGCGTGACCGTCGGCCGCGCCAGCTACGAGCCGGGCTGGAAGTGGTCGGTGCACGTGAAGCCGATCGCCGGGACGCCCTCCTGCCGGGTCGAGCACGTCGGCCTCGTCGTGTCCGGCCGGGCGATGGTCGTCATGGACGATGGAGAGGAGGTCCTGCTGAAGCCCGGAGACCTATTCGCCATCCCCCCGGGGCACGATTCCTGGGTGGTGGGGGACGAGGCGTACGTGTCGCTGCACCTTCTGGGCGCCGACGCCTACGCGAAGCGAGCCACCGAATGACGGAGCGAATCAAAGTGTCGAGCGGGACGCGCTGGGAGCCGCTGGTCGGCTACTCGCGCGCCGTCCGTGTCGGGCGGCACGTGCACGTCTCGGGCACGACCGCCACCGACGCCGAAGGACGGATCGTGGGCCCGGGGGACGCGTACGCGCAGGCGGCGCAGACGCTGCGGAACATCGAGTCGGCCCTGCGGCGGACCGGGGCGCGCCTGGACGATGTCGTGCGCACGCGCATCTACGTCGTCCACATGGACGACTGGGAGGCGATCGGGCGGGCCCACCGTGAGGTCTTCGGATCGGTGCGCCCGGCCACGAGCATGGTCGAGGTGCGCCGGCTGATCTCGGAGGAGATGCTGGTCGAGATCGAAGCGGAGGCGATCGTGCGCGGCCGCCGGGTGGAGGAGGGGTCCTGAGACGGATCGCGGGAGCGGCCGCCGCCGGTCTCATGATGACCGTCGCCGTCGCCGGCGTGACCGCGGAGCGCCCGTCGCCGCCGGGCGCCGCCGCGCAGAAGAAGCAGCCGGCCCAGTCCTGGAACTCGCTCGAGCCGGGTCTCGATCTGGGAGAGTTCCCGGCCACGCACCCCTCCGAGCGCGGCGACTCGATCGTGAGGGTCCTGCGCGTCGATCCGAATCGTTTCGACCTCCGTCTCATGAACGCGTCCGCCCCGGATCAGGAGCGGGCGATGACCGCGAGGGACTGGTGCGTGCGCGGCGGCCTGGTGGCCGCCATCAACGCCAGCATGTACCAGACCGACCACCGCACCAGCGTGTCGCTGATGAAGACGACGACACACGTCAACAACCCGCGCCTGTCGAAGGACCGCACCATCCTGGCCTTCGATCGCCTCGACGCCTCGGTGCCGTCCGTCTCGCTGATCGACCGGGACTGCGACGACTTCGAGACCCTGAGGGGCAAGTACGGCACCCTCGTGCAGAGCATCCGGATGATCTCCTGCCGGGGGACGAACGTCTGGACGCAGCAGCCGCGGCGCTGGAGCACGGCGGCGATCGGCCGGGACGGGCGCGGACGCATCCTGTTCATCCACGCGCGCTCGCCCTACAGCACGCACGATCTGATCGACATCCTGCTGGAGCTGCCGCTGGGACTCGCGCGCGCCATGTACGTCGAGGGGGGACCCGAGGCGCAGCTGTACGTGAACAGCGGGGGGCTCGAGCGCGAGTGGGTCGGCGGCGACGAGAATCGCCGCGCCTGGCCGGTGCCGAACGTGATCGGGATCGCGCGCCGGGCGGCCCGCTGAGCGTGTGCTAAGATCCCCGCGCCACGCGTGAAGGAGAACCCCGAATGTCCGACCTGCTGAAGCTTCTTGCCGCCCTGGGCGTGGTCGTCCTGGGCACGCGACTCTCCGCCTGGGGCGAGGAGATGCCGAAGGGCGGATCGAAGGTCTTCCCGTACCCCGTTAACGTCACCGTCCTCGAAAACGGACTCAAGGTGATCGCCGTGCCGTTCGACAGCCCCGGCCTCGTCGCCTACTGGACGGTCGTGCGCGCCGGGTCGCGCAACGAGATCGAGCCCGGTAAGTCGGGATTCGCGCACTTCTTCGAGCACATGATGTTCCGCGGCACCGAGGCTTATCCCAAGGACAAATACAACGCCATCCTGAAGGAGCTCGGCGCGGATCACAACGCCTTCACGACCGACGACTACACGGCCTATCACGTCCTGGCTCCCGCCACGGGCCTCGAGACGATCATGACGATCGAGTCGGACCGGTTCAAAAACCTGAAATATACGGTCGAGGACTTCAAGAAGGAGGCCGGCGCCGTCCTGGGCGAGTACAACAAGAACGCCTCGAACCCGTTCCAGACGCTGAACGAGAAGATCCGCGACACCGCCTTCATCACGCACACGTACAAGCACACGACAATCGGCTTCCTGCGCGATGTGAAGGACATGCCGAACCAGTATGAATACAGTCTGCAATTCTTCGATCGCTACTACCGGCCCGAGAACTGCTCGCTTCTGGTGGTGGGGGACGTCGATCCGAACAGACTGGTCGAGCTGGCGCGCAAGAACTACGGCTCGTGGAAGCGCGGCGCCTACCAGGTCGAGATCCCCGCCGAGCCGCCCCAGGCGGAGGGGAAGCGGACCGGGGTGGACTGGCCGAACCCGACTCAGCCGTACCTTTATGTCGGCTACCACGGACCGGCGTTCTCCGACACGCAGATCGACATGCCGGCTCTCGACCTGGTCTCGCAGCTCCTGTTCTCGGAGGCCGCCCCGCTCTACCAGAAGCTGGTGAACGAGGAGCAGGAAGTCGACCTGCTGTTCGGCGCGGCGTCCGACCACCGCGACCCGTACCTGTTCGAGATCGCGGCGCGCGTCAAGAAGCCGGAGCGCGTCGCCTATGTCGAATCGACCATCACCGCGGCGATCGAAGATCTGAAAGAGACGCCGATCGCCGCCGACCGCCTCGACAAGGCGAAGTCCCACTTGAAATATTCCTACGCGATGGGCCTGAACACGGCCGGCTCCGTGGCGCGCGGTCTGGCTCACTACATCGCCCTGACGGGCGACCCCGAGGCCGTCAACCGGGTGTATGCGATCTACGATCGGGTCACGCCGGAGGACGTGCGGGCGGCGGCGCGCAAGTACTTCGTGAGCAGCGGCCGCACCGTCGTGACGCTGAGCCACAAGGAGGGGGCGGCCGCGGGCGCTCCGGGCGGAGCGGGCGCGGCCGTGGCGGCCCGATGAGGCGGCGCCTGGTGCCGCTCGCCGTCCCCCTCGCCGCGCTTCTCGGCGTCCTCTCTGCGGGGGCGGCGGACTCGAAGGAGAAGAAGACGATGAAGCCGATCTCGAATCCAGCCGCCGGCTCGCCGCTCAGGACGAGTCTCCTGCCGAGTCCCGCTTCGCCTCTCATCGCGTTCCGCATCCAGTTCCGCTGCGGGGCGATCAACGACCCGGCGGGAAAGGAAGGGCTGAACGTCCTCACGGCGATGACCATCGCCCAGGGGGGGACGAAGGACCTGACCTACAAGGAAGTGACCGAGCGCCTGTACCCCATGGCCGCGACCATCGATGCCATGGCGGACAAGGAGGTCACCACCTTCATCGGCAGCGTGCACCGCGACCACGCGAAGGCGTATTACGACCTTCTCACGTCGGTGCTGCTGCGCCCGCGCTTCGACGAGAGCGACTTCAAGCGCAGCCGCGACGACTTGGTGGCCGCCATCGAGACCAACCTGCGAGGCAACGACGACGAAGGGCTGGGGAAGGCGACCCTCGACTGGACGATGTACCGGGGGCACCCGTACAGAAACCTCGACATCGGCACGGTGCAGGGGCTCAAATCGATCACGCTCGACGACCTGAAGGCGCACTATCGGAAGTCCTACACGCAGGGGAACGTCGTCCTGGGAGTCGCGGGCGGCTATCCCGACGGTATGATCGAGTCACTCAAGACGGACTTCGCCACTCTGCCCCAGGGCGCGCCGCCACTCGTGGCGCTTCCGAAGCCGAAGCCGCTCTCGGGCATGGAGGTGACCCTGGTCGAGAAGCCTGCCCCGGCGACGGCGATCTCGATCGGTTTCCCGATCGGCGTGACGCGCGCCGACAAGGACTTCTACGCGCTTCTGGTGGCGAATTCGTACTTCGGCGAGCACCGAACGTTCAACGGCCGACTGACGAACAGGATGCGCGGCGATCGCGGTCTCAACTACGGAGACTACTCGTACACCGAGAGCTTCATCCAGGACGGCGGCAGCACCTTCCCGCTCACGAACATCCCGCGCCGGCAGCAGTTCTTCAGCATCTGGATCCGCCCGGTTCCGCCCGTCAATGCCCTGTTCGCGCTGCGTCAGGCGACGCGCGAGCTGAAGATGCTCGTGGACCGCGGCCTCAGCGCGCAGGACTTCGAGGCGACCCGCAAGTACCTCCTGAACTACTCGCGTTTGTGGGCGCAGGACCAGAGCCGCCGGCTCGGCTACCAGTTGGACTCCGAGTTCTACGGCACGAAGTTCTTCATCGACCGGGTCCAGGAGGAGCTGCCGCGTCTGAAGCTCGAGGACGTCAACGCTGCCGTCAAGCGCCATCTGCAGGCGGCGAACCTGGCGGTCGCCATCGTCACCGAGAACGCCGCGGCCCTGAAGGAGACGCTCCTGTCCGGAAAGCCGACGCCGATCACCTACCAGACCCCGACCACGAGCGAGGCGCTCCTCAAGGAGGACAAGGAGATCGAGTCGTTCCGTCTCCCCCTGAACCGGGAGCGCCTGCTGATCGTCAAGGCGCAGGAGCTATTCGAGAAGTAGTCGTGAAGAAGAGCGCGCCGGTCGCCTTCGTCTTCCACGAGGACTGCCTCGGGCACTCGAACGGGGCCGGGCACCCCGAGCGCCCGGAGCGCATCGCGGCGATCCGGGATCATCTGAAGAGACACGGTCTCCTCGACCGGCTGCTCGTCATCCGACCCGAGCCCTGCCCCATCGACGTCATCGCGCGCGTCCACACCCGCGAATACATCGAGTCGATCCGCCGGGCCTGCGAGCGGGCCCCCGTGCAGCTCGACCCCGACACCGCCGTCTCCTCCGGGTCGTGGAACGCGGCCCTGCTGTCGGCAGGGGGCGCCGTGGCGGCGTGCGACGCGATCGTTTCGGGGACGGCGCGCGCCGCGTTCGTGTGCACCCGGCCGCCCGGGCACCACGCCGAAACCGACCGCGCCATGGGCTTCTGTCTGTTCAACAACATCGCGGTCGCCGCGCGGCACCTTCAAGAGAGGCACCGGCTGGGGCGCGTCCTGATCGTCGACTGGGACGTGCACCACGGCAACGGCACGCAGCACATGTTCGAGGACGACGACAGCGTCTTCTATTTCAGCACGCACCAGTACCCGTTCTACCCCGGGACCGGCTCGGCCCGCGAGAGCGGCACCGGGCGCGGCGCGGGCCACACCCTGAACTACCCGATGCTCGCCGGCTCGGGGGACGAGGAGTACATCCAGGTGTTCCGGGAGGTGCTGCGCCCGGAGATCGACCGCGTGCAGCCCGAGGCGATCCTGATCTCCGCCGGGTTCGACGCGCACCGCGACGACCCGCTGGCCGGCATGGCCGTGACCGAGAAGGGGTACGCCGCCATGACCCTGATCCTGAAGGAGGCCGCGGACAGACACTGCGACGGCCGGATCGTGTCCCTGTTGGAGGGCGGCTACAACCTGGTGGCGCTCGGCGCCTCGGTGGAGGCGCACCTGCGCGCCCTGGGGGCGTTCAACGGACCGCCTCGCCCGGCGCCAGCGTCCTG
>Ga0137381_10000538_pt1 | contig 24226 bp, 17 predicted proteins | sample SagtaG_16_FD_104808 | JGI IMG/M metagenome (GOLD analysis project Ga0137381, IMG submission 104808) | Vadose zone soil microbial communities from Sagehorn Ranch, Mendocino, California, USA - Sage2_L_115_16 metaG | ecosystem: Environmental > Terrestrial > Soil > Vadose zone | place: USA... | reverse complement strand
CCCCGTCAGTCTCAACATCTGTACATAAAATACCCGTGTCGTAGAAACGGGCTGTGGCGAAGGTAGCTGCTTGATGTTCCGTAGCGTTCCCGAGTTTTCGGTGAGTACGGAAAATAGAAAAAGTGAACTGATTGAAAGGCAGTAAGTAGAAATGTCCTTGAGCCGAAGGCTTAGGAGACCCCCGGGAGTCTACCTCCCGAGAGTCGACGAGACCCCGGAGTCTGTTGTGTCGGACGAAATTGCGCTCAATACTGTTCGTGGGCGCAAAACGGTGCTAATTGTGGAAGACGATGAGGCCGTCAGGGCCCTTGCTTCCGAATTTCTGGAGTCGGCTGCTATTCCCGAAGAGGATACCACCAAGGACTTTTCGGCTTTAGCATGCTTGTATGTACCTATCAAGTTCAGTTGATGCGAACAACACACGTACCATTGTGAGTTATGGCAGCCCCGTCTAAGCTTCGCATACGGGAAATCGGAAAGGGGAAGCTAGGAGGCTCGGAGTGGCTCCCAACAAGTGGAAAGAGTTGTTAAGTGTCATCGAGGATGCTCGACGCTCGTCCGACACAGAGAGCAACCCAAGACCGTACGTTATCGAAGGTAACGCAAGCTCTTCGAGACCTGGTAGGGCCAGTAAAGATAAGGCGTTGGGTGGGTGGCGGCGCAGCGAGCGCGTCCGCATCGCAATCCCCTTAGACGTTTACGTCCTTATTTAATCCCCGTTTGTCTCCATTCTCTTGGAGGATTGCAAGCCGGCGCATAGCTCCGACGACGTCGCCTTCACTGAATTCACTAATTTTATCAGCAACGCCTTGTCGCTCCAACCACAAACAGAATAAGAAAACGCAGTCCTAGATTTCGCCTGGATAGGATGGGACCAAGTGTGGCCTTCGCGCGAACTATGGGTTGTGCGCCGCTCGGCCCTCGGTCAATCGGGAGAATGAGAAATCTCAATAGTGAACTAAGCGAAAGTATCGCAGCGCGAACCGCAAAAGAAGATCACTAAGACGGCGCGCCTGACTCAAGTTATGCGGCTCGCGTGTCTCACGGGCGCTTCTACCAAGTGCCCGACGAAATCCCGCCGGGGAGCTGATTGATTTCAGCTCCCATCGCGCGAGATGTGTCAGCATCGACAATTCATTGGCGATCAGAAATAGAAGCGCAGCGAAAGCTGCAGGTTGCGCTCACCGTTTCCTGAACTGCCGCTGCCCTTCGTGAGTACTTTGCCGAAAGTGCTGAGGTTCGCGGGATTAAGGCTTGGATTGTTCCAATTGGGGTGGTTCCAAACGTTGAAGGCCTCGGCGCGGAACTGGAGCCCGTAGCGCTCAGTGATCGGAAAGCTCTTGAAGAGTCCCATGTTCCAGTTCTCGAGTCCGGGTTGATAGAGGACGTCGCGTACACGTTGGGTGACGAACGTTCCGGCAGCTGGTTTAGTGAAAATCGGGGATCCGTCGGGATTGGTGGTGGAGAGCCACTGGCCGTTCGGGCCGAACGTCTTGACAAGATGGGGAGTACCGTTCATGGCCCAAAATTGGCCGTTATTGCCGCAACCAAAGTTGGCGTCCTGGCCGACGCCAGCGAAGTCTTGGCCGCTCTGGATCGCATTACAAGGAGTTCCGGTCTGGTACTGGACGATGCCGCTGATTTGCCAGTCGCCCAGAGCCTTGCCGAGGAAGCCGTTGTGTCCATGAAGGAACGGAAGCTGGTACAAGTAGTTAGCGACGAAGATATGACGGACGTCGAATTCCGACGGCCCCCACAACATACTTATGTCGTAGGTATCGGGGACGACGTCGCGCTGGTTCGAGCCACTATCCATACTCTTGGACAGAGTATAGGAGGCGCCGAACTGGAGGCCGTTTCTGAAGCGGCGGCTCCAGTTCACCTGAAGCGAGTTGTACAGGGAGTTCGCGACGTTGTCTGTCCGGCGGATGGTGCCGAAACCCTGGTACGGCCGGACGGCATTGATGTTGGCGGTGGGGTTGGCAGCCCGTTGGGCGAGGGTTGGCTGATTGATATCGGCCTCGCGCTGCTGATGCAAACCTCGGTGCGCAACATAGCCAACGCTGACTATGGAATTCCAAGGGAGTTGGCGCTCGACGGTGACATTCCATGCCCAGGACTCGGGATTCTTGAAAGCTTTGCTTTGGGTGGTCACAACCAGCGGAACCGCATTTGTTCCGCCCCCTCCGGGGTTGTCCACGGAGCCAAACGACACGCTGGCGTTGGGCTGGAAGGGCGGGTTGCCGCCGAGGAAGATGGAGTCGCTGACGCCCAGGCGAGTGAAGAAGCGACCTGCGCCGGTGCGGATCACGGTTTTGTTGTTGAGCTGATAGGCGATACCCACGCGCGGCTGGATATCACCCCACTGAATGTCCGAGTAGTGGTCGGGTACGCCTCGAAACAGGCCATTGTAAAGACCGGAACTCGCTTCGGGGAAATGGCTAGATGCATTGGACGGGAAGCCGCTGCCGGGAATCACCATGCCGTTGTAAAGCTGAGCGATGGTGGGGGTTCCGGTAATGAGTCCGGTCGTCGGGCTGACAGTCGGCGCCAAAGTCGAGTCATAGAACGCGGGGTCGAAGACGATCATGTTTCCCCAGGTGGCGTGATAGGGAACGATTACTGAATATCGCGCGCCCAAGGTGAGGGTTAGGTTCTGCTTGACTTTCCACGTATCCTGACCGAAGCCCTCCCACATGCTGCCGCGGAAGATGGTGTAAGCGCGGTGGCCGATTTCGGAATAGGTGTCAAACAGGCCGAGGGCGGCGTTGGCAACGGCGGCATTCGAAGTCGCAGCCTGGTATCCTGGGCGGATGAATTTTCCGCCATTGTCGCTAAAACCAAATTGGCCATTCTGGTTGTTCGTGCAGGTAGAGCAGGCTGAAACGTTGATTTCGTCGTTATCATTTTCACCGGAGTGCTCATATAAGCCACCGAACTTGAAGGTATGATTGCCGCGAATCCAGGTGACACTGTCAGATATGTCGAAGATGGGACCCGTGGAATGAGACGGGTAAGGCCCACCGTTCAAGGTAGAGAAGTTCGTCATATTGACCGAAGGAATGCGGGTGGGAAGCAACTTTTCGCTAGCCGGGAAAATGTACGGGTAGTTGAGGCCGAAGAATCCCGGACCTTGCGCGGCGCCTTTTGTGCGATCCAGAAAGTGTGCAGCATCAATGGGGATATAGACCTGGTCCAAGCTAAAGGTGAACAAGACCTCGTTCACCTTGTTCGGGCTGAGGGTCCAGACGTGGTCGATGGAGTTGGTTTGATTTGGGCGATTAAAGTATTTAGGAGTTTCGTTGGTGTTGCCGTCAAGCGGCTGATACTCCCAGAAAGTGAAATACGTACGCCGGAACTGAAGGCGCTGCTTGCTGCTCAAATTGAGATCGACGGCGTAAGTATCTTTGCGTTGATTTTGCGGGTGTGAGGCGGAGAAGAACCAGTTGAAGGTGCCGATGGGCGTAGTCAGATTTGGTACAGGCCAAGCGTTGAGGATTCCCAGCCCATTTGGTGTAGCCGTTGAACCGGTGGTAGCTGTACCTGGCGCGGGGATAATGTTCCCGGGAAAAGGCAGGTTCGTTTTCGGATCGACCAACTGCACGGGGTCGCCCGTGAAAATGTTTTTGACCAACAATTCGCTGAAATTGCCCTGGCGCATCAGCAGAGTCGGGACGGTCTGAAGCTGAGTATCGGTGAAAACATACCTCACCCACTCCTGGCCCCAGTACCAAAAGACTTTGTTCTTGCCAGTGTTGAAGTGGTTAGGGATATAAAACGGCCCGCCGATGTTGTATCCAAACTGGTTGTAATGAACGGGGGCGGTGATTTTGGTGAAGAGCGGGTTGGCATTGCGCTGCCAGGGATTAGCGTTGAAGATGGTATTTCGCGCGTACTCGTAGACGGCGCCGTGGAAGTCTTGGCCTCCCGCTTTGGAGACGATGCGAATCTGCCCGCCGGAGGACCTGCCGTATTCGGCACCGTAATCGGTGGTCAGGATCTGAATTTCCTGGGTGGAATCCACGTCGGCGGACCCGAGGCTGGTTCCATTCGACCGAGTACGAACGGCAGGAGCGCCGTCAAACGTAATCAAACTTTCCGGCGTGCGTGCGCCGTTGATGTTCGAGGGTCCCTGGCTGAAGCTGAAACTTAGGTTGGCGAGGTTGCCGCCGCGCGTTCCGGGCACCAAGTTGGCCATGAAGATGGGGTTGCGGCCGTTAAGCTCGAGGGAATCGATCTGTTCGCGGGTGACGAGCTTTTGGACTGTGGCAGATTCCGTTTGCAGAGTGACCGCCGAGGCTGACACTTCCACTGTTTGGCTCGCCACTCCTACCGTCAGCGACGCGTCGATCACCAGGTCGGCGGCTGGGTCCAGCTTGTTGTCCTTGCTTTCGAACTTCTGGAATCCTGACGCTTCCACTGTCAACGTATACAGCCCTGGCGGAACGTTCGTGATGACGTAGTAGCCCGATTCATTAGTGGCCGCCTGCCGTTCCACGCCGCCATTGTTACTTCGCACGGTGACCTTGGCGTTCGGAACCGTCGCCCCTGACGGATCTTTTGCGAATCCCGAGATCCTTCCGAGGTCCGATTGCGCCCGCAGAATTCCTGGCGTGCATACGACCGCCCAAAGCGCCAGCACGCCCGCCAACACAACTAGCCACGAAACACGTCCGTTTCGAATCATCACCCCTCCTCAAACGGCTTCAGCCAACGCTCGCATTCGCGATGCATGCAGATTTGGTTTCACTCGGAATACACCCACTTGCTCGGACAACCAAAAGGGCAGCGCCGTCTTTTGACCTGCCCTCGCCGGAGCCTGAATGGACCAGCGACGAAGCAAGGCACTCTTACACCCAGACGCGCACCAGGTCAATACCCGAAATGGAAAATTCAAGAGGCAGAAAACACGATTTTACATTTTGCGACAGCGCCAATGGCCAGTTACGCAATCGCTCCAGCAGAGCATGCTACCCGCGCCGGTGAGTCTGTGGGATTCCGCTAAGAAATAAATCAGGTAAACACCAAATTGCTTCTCAGGTGGCTCCCCGGATGTGGCAAGGCTGAGGAAATGCACAGCTCGCTGAAAGCTATTGAATTTCAGCACACGTGAAAACTCCCACTCGCTGAAAGCAACGGGTTGTTGCACTTAGCCGAGCGCCGGTGCGCAGGACTCGCAAACTGCTTCGAGAACCGCAGCGTCGAAGAGTCCGGGGTCCCCTTTTTCCACAGGCCTCTCCAGCATCGAAAGCCGATGGCACCCAAAAACCGACGGAGATCCGGTCGCTTACCGAAGTCCGGGAGGAATGGAACGAATCAGCGAGTGAATCGGCTCGCCGCAAGCGGCAGCCTTTTTTACGGACGGCGTCTCATTTGATTCGTCGCGGAGCGCCCGCTCGTCAGTTGCGTAAAGTCAGCCACTTGACTGTCGCGCGCGGCGCAGCGTCACGTCAGAACGACTTCGCGAGTGCTGGGGCGGCGCTTGCGCTTCCACTCGTAATCCTTGCGCAGTTTCTCTTGGTGCTTTTTCACCTGAGCTTCCAGGTCGCTGAATGCTTTCTTGCAGCTTGTGCGCACCGTGGCGGCTTCGCCGGTGGCGCGAAGGGTCCCCGACGGCAGCGAAAGCGTCAGGGCGCAGCAAAGTTCCTGCGTGTGGGGGTTCACAGAAAACCCGCCATGCAGCTGGACCAGGTCGGGGGAGTAGCTCTTTAGCAGTTTCTGCAGTTTGGCAACGTGGCGCTCGACTTCAACTTCCACCGGCTTGTGCGATTCGACATGCTTGTAATTGATGGAGAGTTTCATGTTTGCACCTGTAGAACTTCTCAGGAAGGGGCAGGCGAACGAGGTCTCGCAAGTTGGACCGCATCAGCCACAGCATAGCAGCCTGTCACCTCCGGGGCAACGGTGTCTATCACTGCCATCACTCCTATCACTCCTCTGGGATTTTGTGTTACCTCACGGTTGCCAGCTGCCGCGTGCTGATCGAATCAAACGAAAATCGCCAGCGACTGCCGCCCGCGCCGACACGGCGCAAGCCGTACATTGACACTTCTCTGCCCTTCTTACTACTCTGCTCGCGGCGCAAACCCATTTATAGTCAGGCAGTAGTAGCGACGTACGTGTATATAATGACCAGCGGAGCACCCATGCAGCCGCGCAAACGCAAAACCTCATTGCCCGCCAGGGTGTTTGCACCGAGGGCGCCTAACGAGGCGAACACAGGCCCCGATTCCCTTCCGCATCTCGGCGCTCACGAGCCGCACGCGGCGCCGGACAACGCCTCCCGGCACATGCTCCGCATCGGCCCCGCGGGATGGTCGTATCCGGACTGGGACGGTTTCGTTTATCCCTCTCGGCGGCCGCGCGGCTTCCATGAGGCCGCGTATCTGTCCGAGTTTTTCGACACCATCGAAATCAATACTTCGTTTTACCAGCCGCTCAAACTGGAGACTGCCAAGCAATGGGTTGACCTCGTCTCCGGTAATCGCAGCTTTGTTTTTACCGCGAAACTTTGGCGGCGCTTCACCCACGACATCGCTTTCACCACCTCCGGCTCGGCCGAGGACGAGCGCGCCGTCCGCGCCGGCTTCGACGTGTTGTGCGCTGCCGGCAAACTCGGCGCCGTACTACTGCAATTCCCTTTTTCCTTCCATCGCACCAAGGAGAACATGGCGTATCTTTCCGCGGTGCTGCTGCGCTTTCGCGATTATCCGCTGGTCGTCGAAGTGCGCCACGATACCTGGAACGCCCCCGAAACGCTGGCCCTGCTGCATGAGCACGGCGCCGGCATTTGCAACATCGATCAGCCCATCATTGGGCGTTCGCTCGCGCCTTCCGCGCAAGCGACTTCGCCTGTCGGCTATGTCCGCCTGCACGGCCGCCGCTACGATACTTGGTTCACCGACGACGAAAATGTTCCGGCGCACGAGCGCTACAACTATCTGTACTCGCCGGAAGAGCTCGAGCCGTGGATCGCGCGCGTCCGCAAAGTCAGCGAGCATACGCAGCGGTCGTTCGTCATCACCAACAACCATTTTCAAGGGAAGGCCGTCGTCAATGCGCTCGAGCTCATCAGCATCCTGAAGAACCAAAAAGTGAAAGTGCCGGAGCCGTTGCGCCAGCATTATCCCGAACTCAACGCCATTGCCGACCAGCCTCCCGCCGAACCCCTGCTGTTTGTTTTGGACCGACCAAGGACACCATAAAGTAAAGACGCGTGGCTTCCGGCTCGCGAGTTAAAGCGCCTGGGCGTGCTCTCGGTGCCAGGGTTCTATGACCACCTTCGCGCTCCCATCCACGAACGGATGGTTCTCCGAGCCCCCCCGACCATGCCGTAGCCTCCTCGGCAAACATCAGCTGGTAGCCGCTCTGTGGTCGGGCTACAGCAGGCTCCAAGTCGCGGATGGCCTGCGTCCCACCAAATTTGCGCGCCATTACCTGATTTATTGCTGCGACCTAGACCACGCTCAGGTAGGGTGCCACTGGGCTAGTCGCCGGAGAATTTCCGAATCTTCACGTTACAAGGGAGTCCGAGGCGGCCCGAAACCTCAAGGCGGGCCGCGCCTTTTGCTGGAAGAAGCGAATGAATCTCTCGACGGCTGCGGCCCTTCGGGGGACAAGTTGGCAACCAACGTAGAAAAGCCTTGAATCGACATCTTAACGCCTCCTACCGTCGCGAACGCTTCTTGCTCTTCGGCGCCTTTTTGCTGGCCGTTTTGGCCCGGCTCGTGGCCTTCATCCACTGCTGCTCGGTCGGCTTGCCGGCAATCATCTTGTAATCGGTGAACGCCACATCGCCACCCACCAACTCGGGCGAATACACGGACTCAAACTGGCTCACCGCAGCGGACGCTCCGTGGCGTGCGTGCGCCGCCTCATCCTCAAAAATAAACAGGTGCAAAAAGCGCGTCGGATCATTCTTTTCCTGCCAGGCTAGATACATCTTTGTTCCCGGCTCATTCTCTTGCACGTAACGCACAAACACCTTGATCGCCTGCTTGACTTTGCCCACCGCAGACGGTTTTACTCGATATCCCCCGGTCTGGTAGATAGCCATTGCCACTCTCCTGATGTTTTGAAGCGTTTTGAAGTGTTAAACCCCTTTGCGGGTAGAGACTCCCAAGGGGCTTGGACTATTCCTGCCTTTGTGATGCGTGACCAGTGACCCGCTGAAGAGGAGCGGCCGCGTCGGGATGCGGGGAACCAAGGTAGGGACCTTCGATTGACCGGGATCATTTGGATGCCTCCTTAGGGAAACGACAGCGTCGGAGCTGTTCAGCGCCGGGGAATGTTCCGCACCGGCGGGAGCGGCGTAGGGGCCGTCGCGAGTGGCCAAGTTCTCGTAAAGGGCGCGTTCGGGATCGTGGACGCGTTGCGCCTCATGGCGTTCCGTTGGCACAGTTGAAATCAGTCACGGTGCCTCTGGCCTGAACCAAGCCTTCGAAGCGTGGGTACGGAAACCGTATTGTGCGGGTAGGAGGCCCAAGTAGGCTTCGGCGCGCGAAGGGCGGAATGCCTGCCCGACGAAGAGAAACGAGCCGACCTGACAGGTCGGCTTCTGCAAAGGAAGGACACGGTCTACGGTTCTCCTGCGAAACGACGAAACCTCCGTGCAGAAGCTCCAATGCATCCAAGGGAACGAAAAGGAGGCCTCCATGCCATACGTTACGGTAGGTAAAGAAAACTCAGGTGACATCCAACTCTATTACGAAGATCATGGTTCCGGTGACCCCGTTGTTCTGATCCACGGCTATCCGCTCAGCGGCGCTTCCTGGGAGAAGCAGGTTCCCGTTCTTTTGGAAGCAGGTCACCGCGTCATCACCTATGACCGCCGGGGATTCGGCAAATCCAGCCAGCCCACGACGGGCTACAACTACAACACCTTCGCAGAAGACCTGCACAAGGTGGTGATCCGTCTCAAGCTGAAGAATTTCGCACTTGTCGGCTTTTCGATGGGCGGCGGCGAAGTGGCACGCTATATCGGGAAATACGGATCGAAGGGCGTGAGCAAGGCGGTGATTATCGGAGGCATTCCGCCGTACTTGTTGAAAACAAACGACAACGCCGATGGCGTGGACGGCAGTGTGTTCGAGGGGATTCAAAAAGCTATTACTGCGGACCGTTATGCGTTCTTCACCGAGTTCTTTAAGAACTTCTTCAACGCGGATGTCTTCCTCGGCAAGCGCATCAGCGAACAGGTCGTCGAAGCCAGTTGGAACGTAGCCGCCAGTGCCTCTGCCACGGCGAGCCTCGCCGGCGTCCCCACATGGCATGAGGACTTCCGCAAGGACGTCCCTCGTATAAACGTACCCACTTTGATCATTCACGGCGACGCCGACCGCATCGTACCGATCAAAGCCTCGGGCGAAAAGACCGCCAAGCTGGTCACGGGCGCCCGCTTGGCCGCCATAAAAGATGGGCCGCACGCCGTAAATTGGACGCATGCCGACGAAGTGAACGCGGAACTTGTGAACTTCCTCGGGAAGGGTGCGGCGAAACGAGCGTCCGCGAGGTCTTCGCGTTGATCCCCCGCGCCAACACAAGGATGGGCGCAGCGCTGCTGCGCCCAGACAAAAGAAAAGGCAAGAAGGAAATGGGAAAGCAGGCATCAGAAAGCAAAAGTTGGGATGTGGAGATGGAAGGGCGGGAATTGAAACAGGGGAGCCGCGGCCGGAGTTGAGGCGGCTCCCCTAGTGCGGTGAGTGAGCTACAGCAAGACGTTCTTAGCTGTGAACTTTGGCTTTGTGCTTGCCCTTTTTCTCCCAGCCTTCATGCTTGCCGTGGCTCCGGCCGTCTTTGGACCTATCCTTGTCACCCTTCTTGTTCTCGTTCTGAACCTGCTCAGCACGGTCCTGGCCGCGCTGCTTACCGGCACCACTATTGGCGCGCCCTCTCCTGCGCCGCAGCGGGGATCGCGAGCAGAGAAACGGCAACCAGAGCCAAGCAGGGGTTTTTCAGAGTCTTCATGCAAGCCTCCATCGAGCCGTGTGCCTTTGACCACGCCTAGGCCCACGGGCGTGTGGAGATCGGGCGCAAATCGCATGCCATGGTGTAATTCGTTGTTCGCGAAGGAGTTAGGAGTGACAAGCCGCAGGCGGAGGCTTCCGGACGTGGTTCAAAATGTAACCAGGCGGCGAAAGATTTACGGTAGGACCTGCGAGCGAAAAGAAACAGGACCGACAATCCCGTAAAGAGGGATCTCGCGCTCCCTCGAAATGACGCGTGGCGTCCTTACAAGGCGGAGGACAGGCACGAATGGCTGTCCCAGGGGATCGAGCCGACCTGACGATCCTTCGTTCTGACTAACTCAAGCGAAGGTCGCCCGCTGCAAGAGAGGCGGAGAGTATAATCGGGCCATGATCACCATGACACGAAGAGAGACTCTTGCGGGAGCCATTGCATTGCTGTCCGGATGGAGCGCGGCCGAAGTCCGCGGGCGAGCCGGAATAACCGGTCAGCGGTCCGCATCGGGATCGGAAACCGCGCCACGGTTGCAGTCCGCCGGGCAGTCACGAACTTCTACGCGGACGCAAAGCGGGGAGCGGGCGGAAGCGGGCCTGGTTTTTGAGCACGACTTGCCGAACCTCACGATGGACGACTGGGAGGTTACCGTCAGTGTCGTGGACTACGCGCCGGGAAGAGTGGGCAAGGTGCATCACCATGCGGGATTCGTGCTGGCGTACGTGCTGGAAGGAATGATCGTGACCAAGATTTCCGGGCAGGAAGAGAAAACTTATCAGCCGGGAGAGATGTTCTACGAGCCGCCCGGAAGCACGCACGAAGTATCGCGCAACGCGAGCGAAACTCAGCCGGCAAAGCTGCTGGCGATGATCTTCGCGAAAAAAGGTGTTCCGCTGACGATGCCCGGGCCGGCGTGAGGTTTGGCCAACCAAAAGATGTCCGAAAGGCTTTGAGACTACTGTCATTCCGCAGGCGAAGCAAAAAGGCGTCTCCTATATATCTTCGCGAAATCCAAAAGCAGATCCTTCGCTGCGCCCGCGATGAGATAGAGAGATTTCCGCGATAACAGGTGAGAAGAATTTATCCGCAAGCTCCTAGCGTTTTCTCCGGCTAATCCTTTGGCGCGACGGAGGCGTAGATTTTCGTTTCGGGATGGAATTCCGACCAAGCAAACCAATATTCCGGCTCCAGGATCAGCGATTCGAGCTGTGAACCCTTCAACGGACCGGAAAGGCACTTCCCGTAAGCGTCCCAACGCGAGCCGGTTTCCTTGTCGGTGAGTTCGGTGGCGTCAGCGTTGGCGGCGCGGAATTGCAGGGTCTTCCCTTTTGCGCGCGCGATGAAGGCGGTGGTGGTGTCGGATGACGGCTGATGGACGATGAGGATTGGCTGGCCGCCGAGATGGTCATGAATGACGCGTGTTTCGCGGAGAACGGATAGGGGAAACGCTTCGCTCGACTCGCCCACGTCGAGGCCGAGGATCATGGTGCGCGGCTTGAGCCGGTCGTCCAGGCGGAGCACTCCGGGAGGCGCACTCCCTCCGCCCGAAAGGCCGCGGCGAATCATTTCATTTTTTTCGGGGATGCGGTCGGCATAACCCGGCAAAGGCTTGAGGACCAGCGTATCGGGATGCAAGCGGCGCCATTCGTTCCAATCGGTGAGAAGAAAAGGATACAGCTCGAGCCGTTCGCCTTTGAGCGGCCCGGAAATCGCTTGCAGGCTGGACTGCTGCCAGCGACTTCCGGTTTCGCGGTCCTGGAAAACCTCGTTGCCACCGATGACGCCGGCATTGTCCATGTACAGCTCGCGCCCTTTGCTGGCGGCCCTGAACACGAGGGCCGTGTTGCAGTAGCTTCACCAGGTGACGGCGATGGGTCCGGAGGGCGATTGATCTTCGACAAGGCCGTGTTGAGAGAGAATGGCGGCGGGGTAAGCTTTGGCGACGGTTCCGGCCATGACGCCGATGACGCGGTCCGGGTCGTGCAAAAAGTTGGCGGACGAAGCGGGAATAAATTGCGGATCGTGGACCGCGGTGTAGGGTAAGAGCGGCTCTGCTTGCTTCTGCCGAGCGCCGGTTGCGCCAAGGGCAAGGGCCAGCCACACCAAGGCGAGGGCACACCGTCTCTTCATGAGCGAGCCTTCTTCGGGTTGAGAATTCCAGCACGTGCAGGCTCCATTGTGCACAGAAACAAAGCAAAACGCCACTTCGCGAAGACTTTGACGCGAATGAAAGGAATGAAAGAAACGGACGATTCGGCCAAACAGCAAAGCACCGACAGGAGGAAGCTTGTAGCCAAAGCGGGTGAGGAGTCGATTGCTTAAGCAGTAAGGGCAGACCGGAAAATCGAGAAGTAGAAATTCGAGATAGGGAGGAGCGGGAAAAGAAAGGGGTGGCCTATGACGAGTACCGGGGTTCGAACAGCGGAACATCCGGAGAGCAACGGGGATTGCATGACGGCGGTGGCGTCGCTGCTGGTGGGCGCGGGATTTTTTTCGTTGTGGTTCTGGCTGTTGCCGGGCTGGCTGGGGTTTCATGTGGAAACGACGGGCGCGGCGCGCTGGCGGTGGATCGCGGCGGTGCCGTCGGTGCTGGGATTTGCCGTGGCATTGCGGTGCGTGTGGGACTTCGGGCGCACGGGACACGGAACGCCGGCGCCGATCGCTCCGCCGAAGCGGCTGGTGGTGGTGGGATTCTACCGCTACGTGCGTAATCCCATGTACGTGGGATTCCTTGCGGGATGGACCGGGCTGTGGGTGGTGTTCGGACGGTGCAACTTGGCAGCGATCGCGGTGGCGTGCCTGGTGGTGCTGGGAGTGCACCTGTTTGTGCTGGGATACGAGGAACCGACGCTACGCCGGATGTTTGCCGCGGAGTATGAGGAATACTGCCGGAATGTGCCGCGGTGGCTGCCGCGCGTGCGGCCATGGGAGAGGGCAAGAAAAAACCTGGATGGAATGGGGGTGTGAAACGTTCCAGAAGAAGATGCCAGGGCAGAAAGTCAGAGACGCAGAAGACAGGAGAGAATAAGTTTTCCAGTCTGCAGACACACAGGCTGCACGTGGGTACCACGCCGATAGTACCGAAGGGCCATTACAGCGAAATATCGCAGAATTCATGATAGTTGACCCTAGCCCTCTCATGCAAACGCCACCGGAAAATGACGGTTCCACTGGGCACGAGACACATGTCCCCGAGGGCCGAGCGAGCGGGCGCCCAAGAAACCAAGCAAGAAGACCGAGGCTGGTTCGGGTGACCGTTGAACGAACCCAGGAGTTCGCGGGGCAAATGAAACTGCGCAGCAAGTTCTTGCTCTCGCTGGTACTGGTCATCGCCACGATGACCGGCGGCACGCTGCTCACGGTGCGCCAATCGATGCAGGCGCAAGTGCAGCAACAAGTCGGAGAGGACGCGCGCAATTCCATCCTAACCTTTCAGGTCATGGAGCAGCAGCGCCGGCTGGTTTTGGGCCGCAAGGCGGAGCTGCTGGCCACGCTCGCGTATATGCGGAACGGTGATCCGACGGTGATCCGCGAAGTGAGCCAGAACCCGTGGCAGTCGGAAGAATGCGACCTGTTCGCGCTGGTGGACAGCAAGGGCAAAATTACCGCGCTGCAGAGCAGGATTTCGGACTTTCCTGCGGATGTGTCGGGCGAAGGCATCAAGGATCTGGTTGGAGGCGCGGGCAGCCGGGACTGGTGGGTGAATGGGAAGCAGATCTATCAAGTGGTGGTGAAGCGGTTCTTTAAAGACCCGCCGATCAACAGCATGCCCATGGGGGCGGTAGTTGTGGGCCGGGAAATCGATCCCGCGCGAGCGAAGGATTTGGGGCGGATTCTGGCGAGCGAAGTGGTGTTTGAGGCCGGAGAGGACCTAAGGGTGAGTTCGCTCTCGGCGGTGGGGGAACAACAAATCGCGGCTCAGCTCAAGACCGGAGACAAGCCCGAGGAGGCGCGACTCGGAGAGAAACACTTCTATACCAGCTCGCTCGACCTGCTGCCGGGCGCCCAACCGAACCTGAGTCTTATCGTACTGAAATCGGATGAAGAAGCGCTGGCGTCGCTCGGGCGGCTCAACCACACGCTCGTGGGCCTCGGGCTGATCGTGGTGCTGGCGGGAGTGATGCTCGTGTACGTGATTTCGGATACGTTTACGAAGCCTCTGGGCTCGCTCGTGGATGGCGTACGCGCGCTCGAAGAAGGAGATTTCCGCTACCCCCTGACGGCGGCGGGCGGTGACGAAGTGGCGCGCGTGACGCGCGCCTTCGAAAGCATGCGCGACACGCTCGAACGGAACCAGGAGCAGCGGGAACAGCTCGAGGAACAGCTTCGGCAAGCGCAGAAGATGGATGCGCTGGGACGGCTGGCAGGAGGCGTGGCACACGACTTCAACAATTTGCTGACGGTGATCAAGGGAAACAGCGACCTGGCACTGGAGCGCCTGAAGTCGACCGATGCGGTGCGCGGGAATTGCGAACAGATTCGGCGCGTGGCGGACCGGGCGGCGCTGTTGACGCGGCAGTTGCTGGCATTCAGCCGCAGGCAGATGCTGCAACCGAAGATTTTGGACCTGAACGAATTGATCGTGGAGATGGGCAGGCTGCTGCAGCGGCTCTTGCGCGAGGACATCGAATACAAGGTGCAGCTGGGCAAGCCGCTCGGGCGCGTGCAAGCCGATCCGGGGCAGATGGAGCAGGTGCTATTGAATTTGATCGTGAATGCTTCCGATGCCATGCCAAAGGGCGGAACGCTGACCATTGAGACGGAGAATGTTTGTGTAGATGCACGGTACGCGCAATCGCGCGCGCCGCTGGCCCCGGGGGATTACGTGATGCTTGCGGTGAGCGACACCGGCTTTGGAATGGACGCAAACATCAAGGCGCGGATCTTCGAGCCGTTCTTCACGACCAAGGAACCGGGCAAAGGCACGGGGCTCGGATTGGCTACCGTGTACGGCGTAGTGAAGCAGAGTTCCGGCTATATTTTAGTGGATTCCGCACCGGGGGCGGGAGCGCGCTTTGAGATATACCTGCCGCAGGTGGCGGACAAGGTGGAGACCGTTCCGGCGGAGGAGCGCGCCGCCAAGGTACGCGGCGGACGAGAGACGGTGCTGCTGGTCGAGGATGAAGCGGATGTGCGAACGCTGACATGCGAATTCCTAAACGCAGCCGGTTACCAGGTGTTGACCGCAGTGGACGGTGAAGATGGCCTCGACATCGGACATAAATTCGCGGATTCAATCGATGTCTTGGTTACGGATGTGGTCATGCCGCGAATGCGCGGCCCGGAATTGGCAAAGCGGCTGAAGCGGCGGCTGCCGGACCTGAAAGTGGTTTACATGTCGGGGTACACGGAAGAATTCAGCGAGGGGCAGAGTCTTTTGGAAGGGGCGTCCTTCCTACAGAAACCGTTCTCGCGCGATGCGTTGCTGCGGCAAATCCACGACACTTTGAAGGGGAAACCTGCCGAGCAAGTCGAGCGCCCCACCTTTTCGTTGCGGATGAACTGAAGTCCGGCTCCAGAAGACACTTACCGCCCTGCGGTCAGATCTCTCGCGCATCTCGAGCAGTCTTATCAACGCGACCTCAAGAACCGTACAAGAAAAGACGAAACGCCGGCAGATCCTGGGACAATGCCCGGAAAACCACTCCCTCGTGGTCGGCAGGCAGCGGCGTCCGCAAAAGAGTCGGGGATTCCGACACGAGCGGCGATTCGATCAAGGGAGAGACGCAGTACCTGTTCAGCGCAAAACCAGCGTTTTGAGACTGGGGGCAGGAAGAACAGCGGAGCGCGCGTTGGCAGATATTGACACCATGAAGAGTGATGGTCATAGTGCGGGGCTATGTTCCTGGGGCGTTTTGCGGTGGCCATGGCAGGGAAGAAGTTTGCGTCGACGGCGTCGCTAGGCACGCTGGTATTGTCCACGCAATTCGCCGATTGCCTTTGGCCGGTACTGCTTCTCCTGGGCATCGAACAAGTGCGGATTGTGCCGGGGACCACGCGGGTCACTCCGCTCGATTTCATCTCCTATCCCATATCGCATAGCCTGTTGCTGCAGTTGGTGTGGGGTTTGCTGCTCGGCGGAGCATATTTTTTCTGGCGGCGCGACCTTCGCACGGCGCCGGTGGTTGGCGCACTGCTCCCGACACATTGGCTGCTGGATTATTTTGCCCATCGCCCGGACATGCCGCTTTATCCCGGGGGCCCAAAAGTCGGGCTGGGAATGTGGAATTCGCTTCCCTTAACTTTACTGGTTGAATTTGGGCTCTTCCTAATCGGCTTGCTTGTCTATTTGACCGCAACGCGTTCGAAAGGCCCCAGGGAGCTATGGTCTCTGGTCCTTTGTCCTCTTTCTGGCCGTGGTCTATGCCGCTTCCCTGCTCGGGCCACCGCCTCCCAACGTTCGCATGGTGGCCCTGAGCGCGTTGGCGCTATGGCTGACGGTTCCTTGGACTGCTTGGGCGGACCGCCAGCGCGAACGGAGAATCGGCTAACGTCTGACCATGAAAAAAACATTTTGCAGCAAAATGGATAAGCGGCCTTTGGGGGTTTTTTCGATGAAGTTTTGGCGCGTTGTCAGGGCTGGTCTTTGTGCTGCTGTGGCCTTGCCGGCAGCGGTTCGGCTGACCATGCGAAGGATCCTGCGGACTTGATGGTTTCTCGGCGCCTGCCCTGGCCATTGCGAACGGCTCGCAAGCTGGTGGACGACCCGGCGGCTGAATTTCAAACCGAGAATGGAAAGTCTTTGTTTCGTCGGAAGCTGACGGGGGATGGGATTTGGATTTTGGAACTGGAAGGCCGGTGAAGCGCGTTCCGTAAGACACGCGTCGGTTGGAGGTGAAAGGATGCGAAAGATCGCCACGGTTGTGCTTTGCGTTTTGGGTGCGGTAGCGCTGGTAACGGGGAATAGGCTCCCGGCAGCCGACGAGGCCGATGAGAAGGTGGACGCGTTGGTCCAGGGCGAGCTCGCAAGACAACGCATTCCGGGCGTAGAGCTGGGAGTGTATCGCGACGGAAAGTTGACGAAGGCACAGGGCTACGGAGTAGCGAATGTGGAGTGGAATGCGGCGGTAACACCGGACACGATCTTTCAATCGGGGTCCGTCGGGAAACAGTTCACGGCTACGGCGGTGATGATGTTGGTGGAGGAAGCCAAGGTGGGACTGGATGATCCCATCAAGAAATACTTTCCGGATGCGCCCGAAACATGGAACGACATCAAGGTGCACAACCTGCTGAGCCACACTTCGGGATTGAGCGAGTACGAAACGGGAGCGCGCACGAAAGCAGGCGGCCCGTTTTATGTGCGTCTGGACTACACGGAAGACGAGCTGTACAAGAAAATCACCGAGATGCCCATGGATTTCAAGGCGGGCGAGGACTGGGCTTACCGGAATACGAACTACGTGCTGCTGGGCATCTTGATTCACCGGCTGACCGGAAAATTTTACGGCGATTTTCTGCAAGAACGGATCTTTAAGCCCCTGGGGATGACACGCACGCGCATCATCAGCGAAGAAGACATTATTCCGAGGCGGGCTGCCGGGTACCGGCTGGTGAAGGGCGAATTGAAAAACCAGGAATGGGTTTCACCTTCGCTGAATTCGACGGCGGACGGCGCGCTGTATTTCACGGTGGAGGATTTGCAGAAATGGGATGGGGCGCTTTACACCGAGCGACTGCTGACGAAAGCGAGCTTGGAGAGGATGTGGACGGTCGAGAAGTTGAACAATGGGAAGCCGAACAAAGCGAATTACGGGTTCGCCTGGGAAATCGACAGCGCGAATGGACATCGGGTGATCGCGCACGGCGGAGCATGGCAGGGGTTCACCTGCTACATTGCGCGATACGTGGATGACCGACTGACCGTCGTGGCGCTGACGAATCTGGATTCGGGGCACTCGAATCCGAAAAAGATCGTGACGGGAGTGGCGACGATCTATAATCCCGCGCTCAAACCAGCGGAAGAGAAGCCGATAAGAGATAAAGAACCTCAAGTCACGCTGATGGTGAGGGGGCTGCTGCGGGACATTGCCGATGGGAGAGCCAAGCCGGACGGGTTCACCGAAGAGCTGCAGAAACAGCTTTTTCCGGACGAGATCGCAGCGCTGGGGCCGGCGCTGAAGGAGTTTGGACAGGTGAAGACGATGGAATTGATGGAGAGAACAGCGGAAGGCGGGCAGAGGAATTACCGGTATCGGGCGAGGTATTCGCAAAGGACGATCATGCTTTCGATTGGGTTGACGAAGGATGACAAGATTGCAAGGTTGGATTTTTCGGGGGAGTGAGGAGCCTGGCGCCGCACCGGCTTGCCGTCAATGGGAACCAGGCCGTCGCGGTCGTGCCCCGATGTCTCCCACCTAAGTGACGGCTTTTAGTCTTTGGCGCTGGCGGCTTTGCGTTGCTTCAGTTCCCTTTCGTGTTCGAGATAGGTTTCGCCATTGGTAATCCAGGCTTGTGCAGGCTCGTCCTTCAAGTAGTGGCCAAACCACTGAAATATGCGACGCTGGTAATCGATTTGATTGGCTTTTTTGCTCAGGCCGTGGTCCTCGCCGGCATATTCGATGAGGACAACATCTTTTCTGGCGCGTCGGGCGATGTTGTAGAGCTCGACGCCCTGGTGGAAAAACACGGTGCCGTCGCTGTCGCCCACTTCGATGAGCAACGGCGTAGTCATGCCTGCCACGCCGAAAACAGCGGAGTTTCGTATGTAGGCCTGGAGATCTTCATAAAGAGGAACCTCCATGCGCTGCTGTCCTGTTTCGATGTGGTCGGTTTCGGCAATGCCGGAGCTCCAATGATGATTGCCGTAATTGCTGACCAGGTCGGTGATGGGCGCGCCGGCAACAGCGGCGGCAAAGAAATTCGCGGTGTGGGTGGCCAGATACGTGGTATCGAAGCCGCCCCAGGAATGACCCATGATGCCGATGCGCTTCGGGTCAACAACCCCCATCTGGATGACGCGTTTGGCAGCGGCAGTGACGCAATCGACGGCGGAGACGCCGGGATCGCGGGGTTTGAAGACGATGTCCGGCTCGAGAACGAAATATCCGTGACTGGCCATCGCGCTCAGGTTGTAATAGTTGCGCTCGGAAGGCGGGCTGTAGCGGTGAAGATTGTCGGAGAGCTTTTCGTACATGTAAACGATCATGGGATATTTCCTTGCGGGATCGTAACCGGCAGGATAGAAGAGCGCGCCTTGCAGGCGTCCGCCATGGCTGTTTTTGTACTCGATAAGTTCTTCGCGGCTCCAAGCGTAACGGCTTTGGAAGGGATTGGTTTTTGTGGCGGCCTTCGCGTCCTTGAGATCAGCGGTGGCAATGAAGGCGTTTGGTGATTCCGCAAAAGTTTGCTCGACGTATTCGAAAACATCGGCGTCCTTGGCTTTTGCGAGGTGATCGAGGCTTTTGTCGAGCAGTACCAGATGCTCCTCGGCGAGAGCGCCGGAGGCGCCGGGCCGGAGACGCGCAAAGCCGGATTTTTTTGACCATATGCCGAACAGGCTGAGGTAGATGGGCTTGCTCGTATCGATCCATTCCTCTTCCGGATCAAGCTTTTCGTAGCGATGGCGGACTTGATCGGCCGCACCGTCGGTCAGCCGTACGGCGCGCAAGCCGTCTGGAGCAACCTGCCACAGGTCAAACTTGTCATAAAGAAGGACGGCGGCGTCATCCTTGGTCCAACCAGCGACGCCGAAAGGCGGCTTTTGTTTGATGGTCCAGTCGGATTCGCGATTGACGAAAGCGGTTGGAGCGTTTTTGGTGATATTGACGACCGCGCGCGTGGTGGTGTCGACGGTCCAATAGTGGTCGTCGTGAAAGCAGAGGAGGTAGCGGCCGCCGGGACTTTCTTCGAGGTAGTAGTCATTGTTGAGATGATCCTGAATTTTAGTGCGCGCGCCGGTGGAAATGTCGACGAGAGAAATATCAGCCGCTGGGCGGCCGATGGAGCGGTCCATGGCGTAGGCGGACCAGTCGGCGGAAACGGCGAGAAATTGGTGCTTGAGAGCAGTGACGCGCTCGTCCAAGTCTTTGCCAAGTGGAATGAGAGAGTTCTTCTCGAAGTGCCACGCAGCAAGCATGTTTTTTTGACGGTCGTTTTTTGCGCTGAGCTTTTGTTTGGGCATGACTTCAACGTCGCGCCAGTTCCAGACGGCGACCGACGGCGGCTCGTCTTCGTCCTTGTCTTTATTTTTGGCAGCCTCCGCGTCTTTTGCAGCGGCATCGGAGGCGTTCGAAGCGTCAGTAGACTTTGCGCCGTCGGCAGCAGGAGCGGCGGGCTTTGCGGGCTCGCCGATTTTGTCTTGCCACTTGGCGAGGCCGAGGAAAACGACGCCACCTTCGAGAGCCCATTCCGGCTTGTGAAAGGAAACAGTGCGCTGGCCGGTGGGAAATTTTGCATCGGCGGTGGGGTCATAGCGATGAGCGGATTCAGCGGCTTCGCCGAGATTGCTCCAGGCAAGCGCGACCTGGGTGGGGCCGTCGCGAAGATCGTCGGATTTGGAGCGAAGAACAGCCAGGTCGGCACTTTTCTTGCGCCAGGAAAGGCCCGAATACACGGAGGCGGAGGTGTCGAGAACGCGGAGGGAACCGGTGTGCACATCGAAGATCTGGACGCCGTTGCCGGTTTTGTCATCCGCGTTGATCGTCATGGCGAGGAGAGTGCCGGTTTTCGGGAGGTCTTGCCAGGCGTACTCCGAAACGTTGCCAAAGGAAGTATCGCGTCCGGTGGAAAACTGGCGCACAAGCATGGTGGCGCCGGCGGGAGCATCATCGGCATCGGAGGCGTCTGCGGAATCTTTCTTGTCGGAGTCCTTTTTCTCGGGGGGAGTGCGGCGCATCGCGAGCCACCCGCCGTCGGGACTGAAGGCGAACGATTGGATACCGTCCACGGTGGTTAGCTCGCCGGTCGCGAGGTTGAGAAGACCGATTCTCTTGGGGATGGGCTTTTTGTCTTTTTTCAGCTTTTCTTCCTGCGATTCGGAAATGCCGATGGAGTAAGCGACCCATCGGGAATCGGAAGAAAAGGCGGGTTGCGACCCGAAAGCGATGGTTTTGGTGACGCCGTCGGCGATGCGCGTGACGCCGAGTTCGTTGTTGCGATTCGACCGATTAATGCCATAAGCGAGCCATTTGCCGTCGGGAGAAAGGCCGCCGTATTCGCGGAAGGTGACCAGCGCTTCCCACTGGCCGTAATCGGAGGGTGGAACAGGAGGTTTCGATTGGGCGCGGGCGGAGGCTGAAGTGCAAAGAATCAGTGTCATGACGGAAATGGTGCGTCGCATGGCCGGCCGTCCTTGGAAACGAATCGAAAGCACCCGCGTCGCGCGCCAAGAGGGAGCGCGGGCAGCCGGATTGTGAACTGATTTCAGGACGTAAGCAAGGGCGTGCGCTCCGAAGCGCTGGAGGCTCGGGTCGTGCCGCGGCGGCTGGCACCGGGATGGCCATACTTACGTGGTTGGGAGGAGTGCTCGAATCTCGAATGAGGTTAGACGACGCGGCGGGGGAGCAAGGGATTGAGGTGCATGGTGAGGTCGTAGACCGAGGCACCGCAAGCTTCGGAAACATCTTCGGGACGCGAGCCGGATTGCGCGTCGAAAAGGGTAGCGACGTCGCCGATTTTGACTTTTTCTTCGGCGCCGATCTCGACAATCGAGTGACTCGCGGAAACCGTAGCAATGACGGGATAGAGATCGCCGTTGATGCGCACCTTGGCACCTTTTGCCGCGGCGCGCGGCCAGCCATCGGCGTGCCCCACGGGAATCGTGGCCACCCAAACATCGTCTTTGGCCATGTAGGCGCGGTTGTACCCGGCGCTGTCGCCCTTGCGCAGTTTTTTCGCGTAAATGACGCGGGCCTTGAGGCTGACGGCGGGACGAAGGTCCATGATGCCCATGTGGCGAAATTCGTTTTCGGAATAGATGCCGTAGATGGCCATGCCGGGCCGAACCATGTCGAAGAAAGCATCGGGATGTTGGAAGAGAGGGAAGCTCGAGGCGGCGTGCTTCTTGCCAAGGGCGATACCCTCTTTTTCAAGAGCCGTGCAGGTTTGGTTGAAGCGACGGAGCTGCTCTTTGTCGAAGTCGGGATCTTCGGTGAAGGTCATCATGGTGCCCTCGATGTGGACGGAATGGCGGCCGGCGAGGTCGCCGAGAAGCGCGGCGGCTTGGTGGTAAGGCACGCCGACGCGGCCGATGCCGGTGTCCACGCAGACGTGCAGCGAAACAGGTTTTTGTTGTTTGGCGGCGATTTTCTCGAGAGCGGGACCGAGCGCGGTGTAAACCATGGGGAGGATTTCGCGGGCGACGGCGTCCGCGAGATTTTGCTCATCGAACGGGCCGAGAAGCAGGATGGGCTTGCGAATCCCGGCGTCGCGAAGGGAGAAGGCTTCGTGAAGCTTGACGACGGCGAAGCCGAAGATTTCGGGCTGCGGTTCGAGAAGTTGCGCGACATTGACGACGCCCAGGCCGTAGCCGTTGTTCTTGATAACCGCCAGGATGGGGCGGACGGAAACCCGGCGCGAGATTTCGGTGACATTGTGGCGCAGATTTTCGGCGTGGATTTCAACCCAAGGATCGAAGGAAGAGTCTTGCGAAAACGCGGGTCCCGAGGACCGCCAACCGCCAGGTTCGGGAGCAGAATGCAGCACGGCGGGCAGGGCGAGACCGGCTTCGAGAAAGGCGCGGCGAGAGCACCTCATGGCAGCACTCCTGACAGCACAAGGATATCAAATGTGGTCAGTTTTCAGCTTTCCCTGGAGAAGAGAATTCGAGATTCCGGAGCTCGCAACAATTAGGTTGGCCCGCGCCCTGCTCGAACCGTCGACCGATGTAAGTCTACTGCCCCTCGAGGCGCTACTTTTTGAAGAGGTCTTCGAAGGCCTGGCGCGCGTCGTTCGAGCGCGGGGGCGCCGGTGCAGCGGGGCCTGCGGTTTGCGCGTAAGAAGTGGGCGCGGTGTCTTTCTCAACGGTCATGCGAAATTCGTAGAACGTGCAGTTGTTGCGGGCGTCCTTGGGAGAGATGCGCTCGCGAATCGGCTGGGTGCACTCGAACTGCGCGCCAGTATCGAAGAAGCGGCACTGCTTGCAGCAATGCAATTCGAACTGGCACTTGGGACATTTGCCGTTGGGATCGAAACCGGGAGCAAGCACGGCGCCGCAATTCGAACAGCGCGCGCGTGTGACGGTTCCGACCATGCGGGGGGTCCGGGGGCCGAATTGATCGGCGCCGCGCGGGCCGCCAGCAGGCGGCTTCTTTTCCTGAGAGCGCTCGCGCTTCTCACTTTTCTCAGAATCGCGGTAACCACGATGACTATACTTGCGATCCACAAACGCCTCCGCCCGCCAGTCCTGACGGACTGCAACGGCCACAACTAAACTTCAAGGCAACCGTGTGCCCACTTGGCTTGTATCCATTCGGATTGCTACACTCGGCCGGACTGCGCTATCCCTACATGGATTCGCTTTGCAGAGTGACGTACGTCCGAGAGCAGGAGATGGGACCTCTATGTTTGTAGCGCTCTGGGAGGTCGAAGTCAAGCCGCGTTGCCAAGAACGGTTCCAGAAAGTCTATGGCCCCGGAGGGGACTGGGCCAAACTGTTCCAGAGTGATTCGAACGACCAGGTAACTGAATTATGGCACGATCCCGAGCATCCTGCAATATTTCTGACTTTGGATTTCTGGACCTCGCGGCAGGCGTACGAGAATTTCATGGCATCGCTTGCCGCCGAGTACGAAAGATTAGACGCGGTGGGAGAGGAATTGACGCGGTACGAGAGGAAGATTGGATGGTTTGAGAGCGTGGAGCATGGAGAGAGCCTGAGCAGGGGTTCAGGAGAGCCGAAACGGAGAGCGGCTGACACAACACAAGCCCGCCAAGGAGCCAGGGCTTTTTGCGTCAGAATTCGCGCCGGTGAGAAGCAGGTTTGCCGCCAAGCCACATTTGGATGAAGCCGTCTGGTGCGAGATCGCGCCGTAGAAAAGTCTTTGGGGCGCCGGAAGAGCGAAGAAGAGCCTCGGCAGCAAGGTAGCCGCTGCGAACCGCGCCTTCCATGGTGGCGGGCCAGCCGGTTTGCGTCCAATCGCCAGCCAGGAACAGCCCGGGAATAGCGGTTGATTGCCCGGGGCGCCAACGATCGACGCCGGGCTCAGGCGAAAAAGTGGCGGCCGCTTCTTTGATGACGGTGGCCTTCAGCAATTGTGCGTCACGAGCCTTCGGCAAAGCATGGCAAACCTCGGCGAGACAGAGATCGATGATTTCCTCGCGGGAT
>Ga0137381_10000528_pt1 | contig 24523 bp, 20 predicted proteins | sample SagtaG_16_FD_104808 | JGI IMG/M metagenome (GOLD analysis project Ga0137381, IMG submission 104808) | Vadose zone soil microbial communities from Sagehorn Ranch, Mendocino, California, USA - Sage2_L_115_16 metaG | ecosystem: Environmental > Terrestrial > Soil > Vadose zone | place: USA... | reverse complement strand
TCAAAGGCAAGTGCATCCCGATGACCAACGAGCAGTTCCCGGACGGGAGCATCGCCGGGAAGCTGCTCACCCACAAGATCCACCTGACCGTGCACGGCGTGGTCCAGGGCTGGACCACGGCCCTCGGCGGCAAGCCGGTGGCGGTGGTGAACCAGCGCTCCACCTACAACCACGACGTGGACTCGGTGATCGGTTTCCTGGGCTTCGGGTCGCCCGCCCTGACCCACAGCGCGAAGTCGTGGATGGCAGCCGCCAGCCACATCGACTACACCTTCAACTGGCTCTACGCCGACAGCAAGGACATCGCCTACTACGTCAGTGGCCTGGACCCGGTGCGCCCGGAGTTCGTGGACCCGAACCTGCCCACCTGGGGCACCGGCGGCTCCGAGTGGCTCGGCTTCCTGTCCAGCTCCAGGCACGTGCACCAGGTAAAACCGCCGCAGGGGTTCTTCGACAGCTGGAACAACAAGCCCGCCCCGCTGTTCTCCGCCTCGGACGGGGAGTACGGGTACGGGCCGGTGTACCGGGTGCAGATGCTCACCGCGCAGATCCGGCACCAGTTCTCCGTGCACCACGGGAAGATCACCCGGGCCGACCTGGTCCAGGCGATGGAGACCGCGGCGAGCCAGGACCTGGACGGGCTGACCATCCTGCCGGCGCTGCTGAAGGCCGTCGGCGGGCGGCACGAGCCGGCCGGCGTGGACCAGATGCTCGCCGCGCTGCGGGCCTGGCACGGCACCGGCGCGCACCGGATCCTGTCCTCGGCCAGCGACGCCCAGTACGAGCAGGCCGATGCCGTGGCGATCATGGACCAGCTCACCCCGGCGGTCATCAGGGCCCTGTTCGACCCGCTGTTCGCGGCCGGTGGCACGAACTCCGGCGGTTACGACGTGTTCCCGATGGGCTTCGTCAACGAGCCGTTCAACGGCGGCGGCCATCTCGGCAGCGCCTACGACGGGGGCTGGGAGGGTTACACGATCAAGGCCCTGGACCAGTTCACCGGCACCGGCGTCGCCCAGCCGTTCAGTTCCGTGGTGACCGCGAAGCTCTGCGGCGGCGGCGGGCTGAGCGGCTGCGGCCCGGCGCTGGACGCCGCCCTGGAGTCTGCATACCAGGCGCTGGTGAAGGCCAACGGCGGGTCGAAGAACGTGGCCACCTGGACGCAGGACGCCAACACGGTGGCCGCCGGGCTGACCATGCCGGCCTACGACGCCATCGGCTTCCGGTCGCTGGGGATCGTCGGCCAGCCGAGCATCCCGTGGCAGAACCGTCCCACCTTCCAGCAGGTCGTCTCTTTCCCTGCGCACCGCGCCGGCTGACCGGCCAGTGGCAGAACCGCGCGCCGCAACTTCCAGCAGGCCGTCTCGTTCCCGGCGCACCGCACCGGCTGACCCGGCCCTTAAGTGACTCTTGGCACGATTTGCAATACCTTAGTCCTCCAATACGGGACAGGTTGTCGTGATGGGGGGATGCCATGGCTGCTCCTGGAGATGCCGGCACCGTCTTAAAGGCGGTACGGCTGGGCTGGTGTATTTCCGAAGTGCGGGGCCGGAACCGGCCCAACTGGAGTCCGGAGACGGTGCCCGCTGCCCAGACGGCCGCGGCGCCCGACTGGGGCCTGGGCTGGCTGCCGCTGCAGAACGACCTCACCGAGGATCAGTTGTGCCTTGAGGCCCAGGCCTTGCTCGCCAAGCTGGCCTCCGACCTCAAAGTGAACGATGAAAAGAACACCGCGGGCAGCTATTCCAGCAGGCTCGGCACGCAGGCCAAGGCCCTTGCCGCGGCGGTAGCGGCCAAAGACGGCGAAGCCACCAACACGGAATGGGGGGTTCTGGCCAAGCTGATCCGGGACTTCGACTGGTATGTCCAGGAAACGCTGGTGACGGAATCGGAAACGGTTATCTGCGGGTACCAGCTCGGCCGCGCCCTTGCGGACTCGTACTGGGCGCTGACCCCGTCCCTGATCGATGCCCGGGACCACGCCTCCTGGTCGTTCTTGTTCGGCCAGAGACGCTGCTCAGAGACGGAGCGGCTGCTGGGCCGTCTCACCGCCTATTTCCATCCGTACACGGCGGCGGCGATCGCCGGCTCGGTCGAGGTCTGGCGGAGCGTCGTGGCCGGCGGGGAGTGCAAGGGCTTTCCCAAGCGCTCCGGCCACGGCATGCACAAGCAGGTCCGCCGGTGGTACGAGCTCACCGTCCTTAAGCAGGACCCGACGACGCTGATCCGCCCCTACCAGTTGCTGAAGGACTGGCGCCTCGTGTGGCGGGCGGTCCGCCTGTTCTGGTTCCAGTTGCTGATGGGCCTCCTGGCCGCCGCCGCGATCGGCGGCTTCGCCTACCTGCTTTCCGTGCCGAGCGTCAGTTCCGGGCTCTCCTGGCTCACCACGGCCCTGGGCGCCCTCGGGATCACCGGTGTCTCCGTCGCCGGCCTGGCGGCGAAGCTGAAGAACGACGCGCAGGCCATGCTGGCCAGGATCAAGGAAGACGCCTATACCGACTTGATCGCGGTCGCCATCACCACCGCACCACCGCCGCCCGCGTCTGGCCAGGCGGACACGGCCGACGAACCGGGCCCCGCATCGGGCAAGCGGCAGGCGCAGTTGACGCACATCGTGCAGCGGCGGAGGCTCACTCCCGTCACGCCCGGCTGAGCGCCCGCCCGGAAGGGCTGGCCCGACGGGTCAGGCCCGGGCGGCCGCGTCCGCGCCGAGGGTCGTTGCGCGAGCCTGCAGGTCGCGCAGTGCCGCGTGCGCGATCCCGGTGAATGGCTGCCGGTTTTCTGGCGCTGCCCAGCGCGCATAGGCGGTGCTGAATGCGAGAACGCCCCCTCGGCGGCCAGGCGCGCGGCCACGTCGTCGGCTCCGCGTGCGCGGAGGGCCTCGGCCATGACCGCGGCGAGGCGGGCCCGCTTGAGCAGCTCGCGTTCCTGCAGTTCACTGTTGGCCGCGATCACCGCTCGCCGCTGCGGGGCCAGATCGTGGCGGTCCGGGGTGAACGCGGCGGCGGCGGCCTCCAGCGCCGCGGCGAGGCAGCCGGCGGTCGTCGCTGCAGGCCGAATTCGACAACGGCGACTACTTCACCACGCCCCCGCCGCACGACTAACCGCGCGGGCCCGGCCGTGCCAGGGGTTCAGCTTCCGGTGGCGAGGTCCCCGGCCAGCGCGCCGAGCGGGACGTCCGGGTCGGCCAGCGCGCCCGGATCGACCTTGGCGCCGGACCGGATCAGGGCCTCGACGTCGGCGTTCACGTCCCAGACGTTGACGTTCATGCCGGCCACGACCTGCCCGTCGCGCAGCCAGAACGCGATGAACTCACCGGCGTCCCTGTCGCCGCGGAACAGCACCTCATCCCACTGCGGCGCATAGCCCGAGTACTCCATCCCGACGTCGTACTGGTCGGAGAAGAAGTAGGGGATGTGGTCGAAGCTGACCTTCTTGCCGAGCATGGCCTGGGCCGCGGCGGGACCCTGGTGCAGCGCGTTCGCCCAGTGCTCGACACGGATCTGCCGCCGGTAGACCGGGTGCCAGGCGTTCGCCACGTCGCCCGCGGCGAAGATGCCCGGCGCGGAGGCCGCCAGCCTGGCATCGGTGACGATGCCGTTGCTGACCTCCAGGCCCGCGTCGGCGGCCAGCCCGGCCCGCGGCACCACGCCGATGCCGGCGACCACGAAGTCGCACTCGACCTCCCGGCCGCTGGCGGTCCGGACCCTGGTGACCGCGCCGTCGCCCTCGAACGAGCCGACCCCGTCGCCGAGCAGCAGCGTGACGCCGTGCTGGCGGTGCACGTCCCGGTAGAAGGCCCCGATCTCGCTGCCGAAGATCCGCTCGTTCGGCAGCGGCGTCGGGTCGATGACCGTGACCTCGAGGCCGCGCTGGCGGGCGGACGCGGCGAACTCGCTGCCGATCCAGCCGGCCCCGGCCACCACGACCCGCCCGCCGGCCGCCAGTCTCTCCCGCAGCAGGTCGCAGTCGGCGAGCGTGCGCAGGTAGTGGATGCCGTCGAGGTCCGCACCGGGCACCCGCAGCCGCCGCGGCTCGGCGCCGGTGGTGAGCAGCAGCCGGTCGTAGCCGAGTTCGCGGCCATCGGCCAGGGTGACCCGGGAGGCCCCGGGGTCGATCGCTGTCACCGCCACCCCGGTGACCAGTTCGATGTCCTGCTGCGCGTAGAACTCCTCCGGCTGCACGCGCGCGCTGCCCCGCTCGGTCTCGCCGCGCAGGTAGTCCTTGGTCAGCGGTGGCCGCTCATAGGGCAGCTCCGGCTCGGCTCCGATCAGCAGGACGCGGCCGGCCAAGCTCTACCGCCGTGCGGCGACGGAGGTCGCCGTCAGCCTGCCGCAGCGCAGCTACGAGCTGGCCGGGCGGCTCATGGCCCGCGGCATCGCCGGCGCGCGCGGCGCGGACCGGCCAGTGGTGCAGGCCCTCGGTGACGCGGCCGGGGAGCAGGGCCGTGAACTGGCCGCCGAGGCGCTGCGCCGGGCCGGGCACGACCCGTCCGGCCCGGTGCTGCTGGCCGCCGCGCGCTCGGTGCTCGACGAGCAGGGGTACGCCACGCGCGCGGACGGGACCTTCGCCAACTGCCCGTTCCACGCCCTCGTAGCCGAGCACACCGAGCTGGTCTGCGGCATGAACCTGGCGATCGCCGAGGGCATGCTCGGCGGCCTGCCGCGGCTCCCCGTCACCGCGGTGCTCGACCCGGCGGAGGGGCGCTGTTGCGTCCGCCTGGCCGCCGCCGGCCACGCCGTTCCCTGATCCGCCCGGGCGGGGTGCTGGTTCGCCGGCCGTTGGTGCCCGGCGGGGCCGGGACCGCCCGGCGTTCCGTGCTCACCGGCCAGGCGAGAGCTGGCCGATCCGGCCATCGCTGGGCGAGCCGTGGAGCGGGTAGTCGCGCAGCGTGCCGGTCTTGGCGGTGCGCTTGGCCAGCCAGCCGAACGGGGCCGGGCCCTAGCTGAACGGGGGGACCACCGCCTCGATCAGGTGCGGGCCGGGCTCGGTGAGCGCGCGGCGCAGTTGCGCGGCGAACTCGGGCGCGGTCTGCGCCCTGCTCGCCGGGACGCCCATCCCCTCGGCCAGCGCGGTGAAGCTCAGCCCGGGCCGGGACAGGTCCAGCAGGCTCCGGGCGCTCTGGCCGGCCGCCGGGGCGCCGGTGCGGTCCAGTTCCATGTTCAGGATCGCGTAGCTCCGGTTGCTGAAGATGACCGTGGTGATGTCGAGCTGCTCCCGGGCGTGGGTCCACAGCGCGGAGATCGTGTACATGGCGCTGCCGTCGGCCTCCAGGGCGAGGACCGGCCGCTCCGGGCAGGCCAGCGCGGCACCGGCGGCCAGCGGCAGGCCCTGGCCGATGGCGCCGCCGGTCAGCGTGAGCCAGTCGTGCGGCGGCGCGCCCGCGGTGGCGGCGGGCAGCGCCAGCCCCGAGGTGTTGGCCTCGTCGCAGACGATCGCGTGCTCCGGCAGCAGCGCGCCGATGACCGCCGCAGCGCTGTGCCCGGTCAGGTCACCGTCCGGCAGGCCCGGGCGTTCCGGCTGCCGCGGCGCGGGCGCGGCGCCCGGGGCGGCCAGGTCGGCCAGTGCCGCGAGCGCCCCGGCGATGTCGTCGCCGGGCCCGGCCAGCGTGCGCACGTGGCAGCCGTCCGGGACCAGCGAGCTGAGCTTGCCCGGGTAGGCGAAGAAGGACACCGGCGCCCTGGCCCCGGCCAGGATGAGGTGCCGCGCGCCGTCGAGCTGCGCGGCGGCCATCTCGGCCAGGTACGCGAGCCGCTCGACCGCCGGGGTGCCCGCGCCGCGCTCCTGGCGGGCCGGGAAGGTCTCGGCGATCAGCCGGGCACCGGTGGCCCGGGCGATGCGGCTGGCCGCCGCCAGCGCGGGGCGGTGCATCCCGGCGCCGCCGAGCATGATCACGCTGGGCTCGCCGCCGCGCAGCACCGCCGCGACCGCGTCGATCACCTCGCCGGCTACCGGCGCCCGGGGGCGCAGCGGCGCCGCGGCGGCCGGCTCGGCACCGGGGGACCAGGACACATCGGCGGGCAGGATGACGGTGGCCACCTGGCCCGGCGGGGACATCGCGGCGGCCACCGCCTCGGCCGCGTCCGCCGCCGCGTCGGCGCTCCGCGCGCACCGCCGGACCCACCCGGACACCGTCCCGGCCAGCGCCTCGATGTCGGACTCAAGCGGCGCGTCGAACCGCTTGTGGTAGGTGGCGTGGTCCCCGACGATCGCCAGCAGCGGGGTCCGGGCGCGGCGCGCGTTGTGCAGGTTGGCCAGGCCGTTCGCCAGCCCGGGCCCCAGGTGCAGCAGCACCGCCGCGGGCCGGCCGGTCATCCGGCCGTAGCCGTCGGCGGCACCGGTCGCCGCCCCCTCGAACAGGCACAGCACCGGGCGCATCCCCGGGACCTCGTCCAGCGCCGCGACCATGTGCATCTCCGACGTGCCCGGGTTGGCGAGGCACAGGCTGACCCCGCTGCCGGCCAGGGTGCGGAGTACCGCCTCGGCGCCGTTCATCGTTCCTCCTCCGGACCCGGGTTACCCGACCGCGAACACGCCGCTGGCGGTGGCGACCGGCTTGCCTTCCGCTTCCACCCTGCCGTGGGAGAAGGCCAGCCGGCGGCCGACCCGGGTCACGGTGGCGCTCGCCTCGAGCCAGTCGCCGTCCCGGGCGGACGCGACGAAGTCCACGGTCAGGCTGACCGTGACCAGGCCCGCCTGCCCGGCCCGCATGGCGCAGTTGCGCCCGCACACCACGTCGAGCAGCGCCGCCAGGACGGCGCCGTGCACGAACCCGCGGGTGTTCAGGTGCTCGGCGCGGGCCCGCAGGCCCAGCAGGACCCCGCCCTCCCCGGTGCGGCTGTAGACCGGGCCGATCACGTTGAGGAACGGGCTGGTCCGTCGCGACGGCTCGAAGCCGGCCGGTACCTCGCTCATGGCCTCCCTCACCGTCCCGGGCGGACGCCAGGCACACCGCGCACCCCAGTACGCCCGGGACGATTGTCGCAACCATCACGCTTTCATGTGCCATCAGCTCACGATCTTGATCTTCGTGATCATGACTTCCGTGGGCCTATAGCACCACCTAAGTCATGATCACGAACCTGGCGCGGCAATGTATAGCCGCGGGCGGTCCGGTCAGCGGTAGGTGCCCGGCTGGACGACGCCGGCGTAGGAGAGGAAGTGCGCCCTGGTGTAGCTCCGGTTGCCGGTGATGCTGGTGTCCGGGGCCGGGCCCATCGGGCAGTCGGCGCCGAGGAACGGCGTGAACCGCGGGTAGACCCTGAGATAGCTGGCCGGGTCCGCGCGGAGCAGGCCGATCAGCGTCTCGGCGACGATCCGGCCCGCCACCGGGCCGAGGTTGAGCCCGCCCGCCGCGATCTTGGACTCGGCCAGGATGTAGTACCACAGCGGGGTGCTGGCCGCGAACGGCGCATACACCGCGCCGATGTCGGCCAGGTCGGCCGCGGTGAGCGGCGCCACGCCCATGGCCCGCGCGACGGACTGGCCCGACGGCAGGCTCCAGGTGAGCTGGCGGAGCAGGTTGCGCTGCGGCAGCACGGTGGGCGCGGTCTGGGTGTGCGGCGCGATGGCCGGCAGCGGCAGGGTGAACAGCACCGAGGAGATCGTGGTGTCGATCTTCTTGTTGTTCTTGACCTGGCCGTCGCCGAAGTCGAAGAACGTCTGCCAGCCGACGTAGCGGCGCGGCGCCGGGTAGCCGCCGAGCAGGTCGTCGCGGTCGTAGCTGACGGGTCCGTTGAAATCGGCCTCGGCCGCGTCGAAGACCAGGGCGAAGAACGGGTCGGCGGCCGGGCTGGCCGAGTCGCCGGTGCCGCTGGTGAAGTTGGCCCGGTAGGACGGCCGGAACATCGAGTGGCCGAACCGGTAGCAGGCCGCGCCGAACTCGATCGGCATGAACGCGTCCCCGGGCGGCGGCCGGTAGAACCGGTTGCCGTTCGCGAGCACGTCGCTGACCACCTGCTGCCCGCAGATCTGCGGCAGGTGCTCGTTGACCAGCAGCCACTGGTAGTGCCAGAGCGTCACCTCCCGCGCGATCAGGTACTTCAGGTAGTTCAGCGCGCGGTCCCCGCGCTTGGCCGAGGACAGCTCGCGCAGGCCCGCGCCACGGGCCGCGGGGAACCGGGACAGGTTCATGCCGCCCAGTTCGGACAGCACCCGGTTGTAGAACAGGATGTGGGCGCAGTGCAGCCCGGCGATTATCAGGTTCTCGTCGTTGCGCGGGTCGCCGAGGATCGCGGAGTAGGTGCCGTCGCCGTTGGCGGCCCTGGGCACGTCCTCGTGCACCCCGCCGGACCCGATCCGCAGTTGCGGGCCGGCGCTGCCGCCGGGGCCCGGCACGTACAGGCCCGGGCTGATCGTGGGGCCGCCGCCGAACACCGAGTCCAGGTCCAGCGCCGGCGTGCGGGTGTTGGGCGAGGTCAGCGGGTTGGTGGTCACGCCCAGGTGAGAGGTCTGGTCGAAGGTGATGTCGTGGTCGCTGAACTGGCCGACGAACGTCGAGCCTGCCGTCATCGTCGGGTTGTCCGGGTTGGTCCCGTAGGGGTTATCCGGCGTCGGGTTGCCGTTCACCGCCGGGTCCACGATCAGTTCCTTCGGCCCGGCGGCCAGGTCGTCCTGGGCGTCCATGATGCCGCCCTGGGCGCCGACCTCCAGCAGTGCCGCCTGGACCGCGTCGGTCACCGGCGCGAACGGCGGCAACTGCGGGAAGATCCGGCCGAACAGCATGCTGTTGGCCGGGGCTCCCGGTGGCAGTAAGTGCCCCGCCGCCCCGGCCCCGGTGACCGCACCTCGTGCGGCGGCGGGGCGGATCCCGGGCAGTAACCCTGCCGACGCGGCGGCCAGCCCGGCCCCCGCCGTCCCGGCGCCCGTCAAGAGCCTGCGCCGGGAGAGACCGGCTGGTTTGTCGTCCCCTGTCGTTGTGGCCGCGCTCCCTGTTTCACCTGTGCCTTCTGGCTGCGCGTCCGCTGGCGTCCTGCGTGATTGCATGCTTCCCCCGTCCTTCGCATGAAGCTGCCAGGGGAAAGAGGACGACAGTGTGCTCCTGATACACCGGGGCCGGCCGCCCGCGCGTGTGCCGCCTGTGGCCCGCCCGGTGAACACCAGGGCCGGCCCGGCCGCGCCGCGTGTCTTGCCTGGGTCTGGTTGGGCGGGGCAGGCCAGCTGGCCTGCCCCGCCACACCCCCCGCTGGGCTCGGCCCCGGCTGAGCCCAGCCGTTGTTGCGGTCAGCCGCCGTTGAACGGGGAGACCAGCGGGTTGGTGCTGGAGTACAGGCCCGCCGGGTTCGGGTACCAGACCCAGACGTGCATCGTGAACAGGTCGGGGTGGAAGAAGAAGAAGAAGAACGACGCCCCGGAACCCGGCGCGGTCGCCGGGCAGTCCTGCTGGGTTGGCTCGGGGACGAACGTCCCGTCGTTGTAGTGACAGCCCGCGGGGAAGAAGCCGAACGTGGCGTTCGGCAGCGGCGGCGTCTTCGGCATGGAGGTGAAGACCCATTCCAGGGCGCCGAGCTGCCAGGTGTTGGTCCCGGTGTGCTCGTAGACCAGGATCTGCGGCTTGCGGACGTCGAACCCGCTGATGCCCGGGTTCAGGAAGTGGTACCCCATGTTCGGCATCATCTTCGTGATGATCTTGTAGCCGTCGGCCTGCGCCTTGGCCAGGTTGGTGGCGTACTTGGCGGTCGCCTTCCGGGCTTCGGCAATGTCCTTGGTCAGCACCGAGTTGCCGGTGCCGGTGCCCATTCCGGCCATGTGCTTCGCCGATGGCGCGGCACCCCAGGCCGGGATCAGCATCCACAGGCCGGCCGACAGCACCACGGCGGTGATGCCGGTGAGCCTTATCAGGCGTGATTTGAGTAGCTGCATTGCGCTAGGACCCTTCTTGGACTCGGTAGATGTGGTCGGCCACCGGGCCGTGCGCCTCCCGGTGAACGTCGGCCGCGGCCTCGGCCGACGGCGCCTCGACCAGGCAGAACACCCGCCCGTTTCCTTCATCGACCCAGTACCTGAGGTACCGGACGTCGTGAGCCGCCTGCATTTGCAGGTCGGCGAGGTGAGCCTTGGCGACGTCGTCCATTGTCACGCCGCCGTTGATCTCATGAACGTCCATGAAAAGCGGCACTGACGGCCTCCCTTCGTTCGTCGGAATTTCTCCAGCGACCGTAAGGCGGCCGGGTCAGCGGCCTCATCGGGGAAAGTGCCTGGCTTGACGGCGGCGGTTACCCATATTTGGGCGCGGAGGTACCTACGTTGGCGCGCGCGGGCCGGAAGGCGCGGTTCAGCGGACGGCCGGCGCTCACGGCCCGGGGCCGGCGCCCGGCCGGGGTCAGGACCCGATGCCCAGCTTCGCGGCCTCCCGGGCCGCCGCGGTCCGGGACGAGACGCCGATCTTGGACAGCACCGCGGAGACGTGATGTTGCACGGTGCGCTCGGAGATGAACGGCCGCTCCGAGATCTCCCGGTCGGCCAGGCCGCCGGCGAGCAGCGCCAGGACCTCCTGCTCGCGGGGGGGGGTGCGTATGGCTCCGGGGCCGGGGGAGCGGGTGGCTCTCCTGGATGGCCCCGGACATCCGGTCCCGGTGGGCGGCGGGAGACCGCGGGCCATCGTAACTCATCTTGCAAAGATATCTTTCGAAAGATAGCTTTGCATTCATGGCAGAACGGCAACCGCGATCCGTCAAGCGAATGACCGACCCACGGGCGCTGCGCGCGCTGGCGCACCCCTTGCGGCTGTCCTTGCTCGGGCTGCTGCGCTCGGAAGGGCCGCTGACCGCCACCCGGGCCGGCGAGCTGGTGGGGGAGAGTTCCGCGAGCTGCTCGTTCCACCTGCGGCAGCTCGCCAAGTACGGCCTGGTCGAGGAGGCGGGGGGCGGCCGGGGCCGGGAGCGGCCGTGGCGGGCCACCGCCATGTTCACCGACGTGCCGTCGGTCACCGGCAGCCCGGAACTCGACGCCGCGTCCGGCCTGTTCCGGTCGATCGTCGCCGAGCGCTACTACGAGGAGATGATGGCCTGGCTGGAGGCCAGGGCGGACGAACCGGCCGAGTGGCAGCAGGCCGCGCTGTTCGGGGACATCTGGCTGTACCTGACCGCGGCCGAGCTGACCGAACTCGGGGAGCAGGTGGACCGCCTGTTCGACCGCTATATCGACCGGCTGAGCCGGCCCGAGCTGCGGCCGCCCGGTGCCCGCCTGGTCACCTACATCCAGGCCGCGGCGCCGCGGCAGGGCCCGGGCAGCTCCCGGCGCGGGCCGGCTGCTGGCGGGGATGCCCGGTGAGCGCGGCCGTGGACACCCGCGCGGACCCGGGCACCCGCACGCGCCCGGACTGGGTGCCCGGCGGCCGCCGGGGCCCCATCGGGCGGCGCATGCCCGCCCTGCTCCGGGAGGCGGGGTTCCGGCGGTACTGGTGCGGCCAGACGATCTCGATGTTCGGCGACCAGATCTCCTCGATCGCGCTGCCGCTGGTCGCCGTGCTCACGTTGCGGGCCGGCCCGGCGCAGATGGGCCTGCTCGCGGCGCTGGTCTGGCTGCCGAGCCTGCTGCTCGGCCTGCACGCGGGCGTGCTGGCGGACCGGTTCGGGCACTGGCGCGCCCTGATGATCGTGGCCGACCTGGGCCGGGCCGCGCTGCTGGCCAGCATCCCGGCCTGTTACGCGCTCGGCGTGCTCACCATTTGGCAGCTCTACGCGGTCGCGCTCGGCACCGGCGCGTTCAGCGTGCTGTTCACCGTCTGCCAGCCCACGCTGTTCGTCTCCCTCGTCCCCGATGACGCCTACCTGGAGGGGAACTCGCTGATCTACGGCAGCCGGGCGCTGTCGTTCACCGGCGGCCCCAGCGCCGGCGGTGTCCTGGTCGAACTGCTGGGCGCACCGTTCGCCGTCATCGCCGACGCGCTGTCGTTTCTCGGCTCGGCGTTCTTCCTCGGCCGGATCCGCGTGGCCGAGCCGCGCCCGGCCGGGCCTTGCCCTGGCGCGCTCACCGCGGGCGCGCGGTTCATCAAGGGCTCGCCGGTCATCCGGTGGTCCCTGCTGTCGGTGTCGCTCATCAACTTCTTCAACTTCGTCTACTTCGCGCTGTTCGTGCTCTACGCCACCCGCTCGCTGCACGTCCGGCCGGGCCCGCTCGGCCTGGTCCTCGGCGCCGGTGCGGTCGGCGGCGTGCTCGGGGCGGTGCTCACCAAGCGGCTGTCGGCGCGGCTCGGCGCGGGACGCCTGTGCACCGCGTCCTGCCTGGTGTTCACCGCGCCGCTGGCGCTGGTACCGCTGGCCGGCGGCCCCAAGCCGGTCATCCTGGCGATGCTGTTCGCCGCCGAGTTCGTCTCCGGTTTCGGGGTCATGGCGCTGGACATCTGCTTCGGCTCGATCTTCGCCGCAGTGATACCCGACCGGCTCATGTCCCGGGTGACCGGAGCGTTCCAGGCGGTCAACTACGGCACCAGGCCGCTCGGCGCGCTGGTCGGCGGCTTCCTCGGCACGGTCCTCGGGGTGCGGCCGACGCTGTGGATCGCGGCGATCGGCGGCATGGCCGGTTTCGCCGTGCTGCTGCCCTCCCCGCTGCCCCGGTTCCGGCTGCCGTCCCAGCCATGATCACGGCAATCCGGGTGTCGGGTTAGCGGCCGGGTTCCCGGCGTCGTTATCGCCTGCGTCGTCTCCGGCTGCCTTCTGGGCTTCGACAAGCCGTTCGACGGTCGCCAGGGGGTCGGGGTCGAGGCCGGGCGGGGCCAACTGGGCGTGCAACTGCCCTGCTTGGGCAGCCCAGTCGTGGCTGGTGCCTTCGGCTTCGTCGAGGGCGGCGTGGGCGGTCAGGGCGTCGAGTTCGTGCCAGGGCAGGTGGCGGCGGACCGCCAGCCGCCACGCGGCGTCAGCGTCGTCGCGGCCTTGTGCCAGCGCATCGGCGTTCCCGGTGGCGGTAGCGTGAGCGGCGCGCAGCCGGGCCCGGGCGGCCAGCACGGTGGCCTGGGCGGGGATCAGGGCGCGGGGCGCGGCGATGGTGATCGCTTCGGCCAGGTGGCGTTCCGCGGTGTCCAGGTCCCCGGTGGCCTGGGCGCAGGCGGCCAGGCTGGGGAGGGCCTCGGCGAGGTCGGTGAGGCAATCCCCGTCACGGAAGGCCGTGACGGCGGCGGTCAGGTGCGTCCTGGCGGTGACGGGGTCCCCGGCGGCCAGGGCCAGGCCGCCTAGTACCTGGTCACACCGGGCCGCGTCGTCGTTCCAGCCGTTCTCGCGGCAGATGGCAACGTTACGGCGGATCAGGTCCCGGGCCGAGAGGGGCCGTCCGGTCTGGGCCAGCCACTGCGCCCACCAGACCCCATTCAGCGAGTACAGGTGCTTATCGCGGTCGGTGAGGGAGGTCTGGTCGGCGGTGGTGAAGTGCTGCTCGGCGGCTGCGGTTTCCCCGGCCAGGCCAGCCAGCCACCCGAGATACGCATGCGAGTCGAGAACACCGACCAGGTCGTCAGCGCCTTCGGCGCAGGTGAGGGCTTCGACGGCGGCCGCCTGGGCCAGGTCGACTAGGCCCAGGCGGCCCAGGCTCTCAACCATGTTCCCCAAGCGGATCGCCAGGATATCCATATTCTCGCCGTCACGCTCGTGGCGGACAGCCAGGGTTAGGTAGTCGCGGGCGGTGGCCAGGTCTCCCGCGCGGTTCGCGCACAGGCCGGTCTCGTTCAGGTAGAAGCTGAGGCGGCCGGGGGGGAGGTGGGTGGCGCAGGCGTCGCGGCGGGCGGGGGTGGCCACGAACGCGGTGGCCGTGCGCTGCCCTAGCCGTGCCGCGGGCAGGGTCTGCCAAACTGAGGGGGCGCTGCCGCAGCGGGCCTGGTACAGGTCGTCGGCGGGCTGCCACTGGCCGGCGTCCAGCAGCAGTTCGATGGCCTCGGTCACCCGCAGCGCGTCCGCCCGGGAGGCCACGGTTCCCGCGGGCAGCCCGGTCAGGCTGGTGTCGGCGGCGGTGGCCGCGGCGGGCAGGGCCAGGGGGCGGAAGGTGTCGCGGACCAGGGGGTGGGCGGAGATGGTGGCATCGGGGTGCCAGGTGGCCAGCCCGGCCAGCCGCTCCCGCACCGCCGCCCGCACCATGCCCGGCGTCCACCCGGCCAGCCTCCCGCCGAACGCCTCATGCGCTGCCACCGCCAGCACCGCCTCAACGGAAACCGGCCGGGCGAACAGCGACACCGCCGCGAGCAGGTACCGGTCCGCCTCGCCCAGCGCGGCGGCGTAAAAGCCCAGCACCTTGCCGACCCGGGTATCGGTGCGGGCCGCGGCAGCCAGGTCGTCGCGCAGGGCGGCCAGGTCCGTGGCGGGCAGGCGGGCGGCGAGCAGCCCGCCCAGGACCGTGACGGCCAGGGCGTGCCCGTCCACCAATGCCACCAGCTCCCGCCGCTCGGCCTCGGGCAGCCAGCCGCCGCCCGCGGCGGCCAGCAGCGTCGCGCCCTGCGCGGGGGTGAACGCGGGCACCTCGAGCATGCGGGCGCTGCTGCCGTCGAAGGCTTCCAGGTCGGCGAACGGGAACCGGCTGGTCAGCACCACCAGCCCGGCATGGTCCAGCTGGCAGGCGCCGGTCAGCACCTCGCGCAGCAGCCCGTCCAGCAGCCGCCCGAACCCGTCCCCGGCCGGGCCTTCCTGCACCACCTCCAGCCCATCGAGCACCAGCAGCACCGGCACCGCCGCCAGCACCCCCAGCACCCGCCCCGCCACCCGCCCGGTTCCTGGGACCGGGACGCCGAGGTCGCGTTGCGCCCAGTCCAGGAACCCGGCCGCCCAGTGCTCAGGAGAGGGGTCGGTGTTAAAACTCCATCCGAACACCCCCCGCAACCCCGGCCGCCGGGTGATCCCGCCGCCGTCACCGGCCCAGTGGGTGACCAGGGCGGTCTTCCCCGCCCCGCCCCACGCGCTCACCCCGACCAGGCGCACGGCCGGGTCGGCGGCCCACCGGTCCAGCCGGGCCAGCTCCTCCGCCCGGCCGGTGAAATGCGCCACCGGATCCGGCGGCGGCACCCACCGCACCACGACATCGGCCCGGCCGGTGTCCGCGCTGGTACCAGGTCCGGCCGCCGGGGATGCGGGGCGGGCAGGCGCCTCCGCGGCGGCCGGGAACCGGGCGTCGGCCAGCCCGGCAAACAGGGCCGCCAGCGCGGAATGATCCCCGCCCGGTGCTGGGTAGAGGATGACCTGCGCGCCGTAGGCGATCTCCGCGCGCTGCGCCAGAATCCCCAGGTCGCTGGCCTCATCCGCGGGATCCCAGGCCATGACCGCTACATGCGCTGGCGCGGCCCCCGGATCATGCCGGGTGCCGGACAGCAGCGGCACCTCCCGCAGGATCGCGGCGAGCCGCTGGTCGGCGAAGCTGAACCCGATCCAGCACAGGTGCCCGCCATCGGCCAGCCGTTCCAGCACCGGGGCCAGCTTCCCCGCATATGCCCGCCGGTAGTCGCTGGCGGCCAGCACCACCGAATCGGGCTGGGTGTGCACGCCATGGGCATACAGCACCGGCAGCTCGGCGCCGCCGAACACCCGGCCGGTGCGCCATTCGTCCAGGCCCAGCTCATACTGCCAGGTCATGAACCCCGTCGCCGACGCCCCCGGCCGCACCCGCATCCGCGCGTTCACGATGCCGGGGTCATAGTTCGTGGTCACCACGCCGCGGAACGCACACCGGCACACCAGTTCCTGCACGCCCGTCCACGACCGGCCGGTGACCGGGTCGGTGCGCACCCGCAGCACACCGCGCAGCACCGCGTGATAGGACGGCCCGCCCAGGCTGCGCCGCACGATCTCCACGACCTCCTCCGGCGCGCTGCCCGCCAGCGCCCGGCACGTCGTCGCCTCCGCCTCGCTCAGCCGCCCCGCGGCCGCGTCCACCAGCTCACCGATGAGCCCGGCCCACAGCGGGTACAGCGGCGCCGATACCCCCGCGCCCAGGAACGCCACCGCCTCCCCGGACCTCAGGTAATCACGCAGCGCGGCTAACCCCGGGGCGTTCACCCGCTCCAAGGCTGCCCGCTGATCCGCGGGCAGTCCGGCCAGGTAACCCGAATCCAGATCCCCCACCATGCCCCGAATCCTCCCGCACCTGCCACCGGCAAGCCAGCGCCACGTACGCTGTGATCCCACTTGCTCGTATTGCTGTGTTGGTTCTCTTCCAGCCTGAGCTGGCGGTGGTCCAGCCTGAGCTGGCGGTGGCCTCGGTGTACCCGGGCCATCGCCCTCGTCCTGCGGATAGCCCTGGAACCAGGACGGGGTCTTTGCCGGTGCCGGCGGCGGGGGTAGCGTGGCGTGCGTAAGGGAGCGGCTCGGCGGGTGTTGCGCGGCACCCGGGAACCGCGAAGACCCGCCGACGTGCTGAGCGAAAGGCGGCTCCGCCGGTGGCTGATCATGCTGTCCGTGTGCGCCCCTCGGCGCAGGCCTCGGCCGCGCTGGGCCGGATCCGCTGGCGCGTTCTCGGCGGTGAAAATGTTCGCTGGGCCGTCGTGGGTGCTGACCGCCGTCTACCGGTGCCGCGGGTGGCGACGGTGACGATGGGCGATATCGGCGAGGAGATCACCGAGATCGAGTTGGAGCCGTTGCCCGAGGAGCCGCCCGTGGAGGCGCCCGTCGAGCCGGCGGCGGAGCCTGTCCCGGCATGAGTGCGCTAGCGGGGGAGGGCATCCCGGGGTTCAGCGGCCGCGATCTGCCGCTGGCGGCCGGTTCGGTGACGGCCGCGCGGCTGTGGCACGTGGATATGACCTCGGCCGAGGCGGCTGCGGACGGCGCTCCCGTGGAGGGCCTGCTGACCGGTGTGTTCGGCGGTGTCTGGCGGCGCGGGGAGAACGTGGCGGTCTGCGGCGGCGGCCAGGCATCCCCGCCGTGTCCTCAGGACCTGGTGCCCGCGCCGGACTGCGGGTGCGGGTTCTGGGCGTATTGGGCTCTGCGGTACGCCTGGCGCTGCGACTACTACTGGCATGGCGAAGTGATCGGGGTCATCCAGGGCTACGGGCGGACCAGGATCGGCACTCGCGGATGCCGGTGCGGCAAGGCCCGCATCCTGGCCTTGCACCTGCGCCCCGCCGGTCCCGATGATCAGCCACGCGGCCTGCGCCACCGCGACGTTGCCGAGGTTCTCGAAAGCTACTACGGCGTGCCGTGCTACCCGTCGCTGGCGGAGATGCTGGCCGCCCATCCGCTGACCGCGGACTACCTCCCGGGCCGGCAGCGGCGCCTGGCCACCTCTCCCGCGCTTCGCCCGCGGACACCAGCCCTGCCCGCGCCGGTCAACTGGCTGCTGGCAGGACGGCGATCCCCGGCCACCCCGGCCGCCTCTCAGGGCACCCCGCCAGGCCGGCGTACCGAGAATGACGAATCCGGACGTCAAGCCTCGTGACAGGTGCTGAGCCGGCAATCCTCGCCGTCGTCTACATCGCCTACGCGTGGCGGCTCCGCCGCCGCTGACCTTGCTCCCCTCGCCGCAGTCGGCTGGCAGCATGGGGTTATGCGCCATCAGCCGCAGCGGTATCAGCGGGGCGAGTTGGTCGTCGTGATCGACTGCTCCGACCTGGGCCGCGCCACGGAATTCTGGGCCGGGGTGCTCGGGTATGTCCGGGAGGGCCCCGCCGTGGGCCCCTATCAGGGCCTGATTCCAGCAGACGGTCAGGGTGTGGAGGTCTTGCTGCAGCGGGTGCCGGATAAGAAGCGGGATAAGAACCGCCTTCACCTCGACCTGCGCACGCCAGATCTTGCGTCCGAGGTCAGGCGTGTCCTGGCCGTCGGCGCCGTCCTGCTCACCGCCGAGCCGGTCCAGGAGTTCGGGTGGCGCTGGCATATTCTCGCCGATCCCGACGGCAATGAGTTCTGCGTCATCCAGCCACCGGCCTGACACTGGCCCGCGTGGCAATCGCCTGCCGGTCAGCTCGTCATGCTGGCGAACATGCCTGGCTCGTAGGATCCTCCCTTTTGGCGGACGATCACGCCGAGCCGGTTGGCCGCGTTGATCATGGCGACCAGGCAGACCAGCGCGGCGGTCTGGTCGTCGTCGTAGTGCTTGCGCACCTGGGCCCAGGTCTCGTCGGACACGCCGTGGCAGGCGTCGGCGAGCCGGGTGCCCTCCTCGGCGAGCGCCAGCGCGGCCCGCTCGGCCTCGGTGAACACGGTGGACTCGCGCCAGGCGGCGACCAGGTTGAGCCGGACCGCGGTCTCGCCGGCGGCCGCGGCCTCCTTGGTGTGGAGGTCGACGCACCAACCGCAGCCGTTGATCTGGCTGGCGCGCAGCGCCACCAGCTCCTGCGTGGACTTCGGCAGCGGCGACTGGTAGATCACCAGGCTGGCGTTGGCGAACCGCTTGCTGAACTTGGCACCGATCTCGTTGTCGAACATGTTGAACCGGGGTTCCATGACTTCGCCTCACTCGTGGTGTTGCGTGCTGCTGGACCGGACGAACACGAGATGCCGGCGACCCGATCCCTGTGACAGCGCCGGTTACGTGACGTGCGTCACATGCAGGTGGCTGCCTCGGTGTCACACAACGGCGGGGCCCGGCGTCTGGTGGGTAAGGCAGTCGAGAGTGAAGAGGAGCCCACCCATGGCCGGCATGTCGCGGTCCGCGCCGGAAGATCGCGGCGGGAGCATGAGCCGCGACGGCCGCCCGGACCCCGCAACCGAGGCGTTCGTCGCCCACCGCAACCTGCTGTTCACCGTCGCCTACGAGATGCTCGGCTCAGCCGCCGACGCCGAGGACGTCCTGCAGGAGACCTGGCTGCGGTGGGCGGGCGTCGACCTCGACACCGTGCATGACCAGCGTGCCTACCTGGTCCGGATCACTACCCGGCAGGCGCTGAGCCGGCTGCGCACGCTCGGCCGCCGCAAGGAGTCCTACATCGGCCCCTGGCTGCCCGAGCCGCTGCTGACCGCGCCCGACGTGGCCGAGGACGTCGAACTGGCCGACAGCGTCTCGATGGCGATGATGCTGGTGCTGGAGACGCTGACGCCGACCGAACGGGCGGTGTTCGTGCTGCGCGAGGTATTCGATCTGGCCTATGACGAGATCGCGGCGGCCGTCGACAAGAGCCCGGCCGCGGTCCGCCAGATCGCGCACCGGGCGCGCGCACACGTGGCGGCGCGCCGGCCGCGCGGGATGGTTTCCCCGGCCCAGACCCGAGACGCGCTCGAGGCGTTCCAGCGGGCGGCCGAAACGGGCGACCTGCAACGCCTGCTCGACATCCTCGCGCCTGACGTCGTCCTCCTGGGCGACGGTGGCGGAGTCGCGCAGGCCGTGCGGGTGCCCGTCGTGGGGGCCGGCCGGGTGGCCCGCTTGCTGACCATCGGGCTGGGCAGGATCGCCGCCGCGGCGTCGCTGCAGCAGGCACAGGTCAATGGCTACCCGGCGCTGATCCTCCGGCTCAACGGCGAGATCGACACCGTCATAGCGGTACATATCGACGCTGGCCTCATCACCGGGCTGTACGCCGTGCGCAATCCAGAGAAGCTGTCGCATATGGAGCAGGAGACCGCCCTGCGCCGCTGAGCTTCTCGTCAGCTACCTCGGCTGATCTGGTGACCTGTGACCGCTGCGGCCTACTGCGGGGTCAGGGCAGGGTTGAGCCGGATGAGCCGAACGGGGCTTGTCTCGTCGAGTTCGGCGACGGCCGCCCGTGATTTCACGAAGTCTGAGAATGAGCGGTAGCCGAGTGCCTTTTCGCTGAATGACGGGTCCATGCGCCTCATCTGGCTCTTCACCGCCGAGCTGTGCAGCCAGTCCACGTCATCTTTTTCCTGGCCAAGCCGCAGCGCCCGTTCCAGGAGCCTGGTCGCCACCTCTTGCGGGTCCTCGGAATCGGGATCCGCCTCGTCGGTCACCGCGGCCGCCGGCCGCTTGGCACGCCGCGTGCCCCGCGCGGGCGGGGTGCCGCCGGGCTCTTCGGGTTCGGCTTGCGGGCCGGCCGCCGGTGCGGCTGGCTGGGGGGAGGCGCCGGCCGGGGTGATGCCCGGCAGCGCGTCGTAGGTCACGAGCTCATCACACGCCGCGGCGAGCGCTTTGCTGGTCGATCCCGCGACCCCGACACCCACCACGTACCGGCCCAGGCGCCGGCACCGCTGGGCGAGGGCGATGTAATCGGAGTCTCCGGCCACGATCACCACGTGGGTCAGGTCGGGCAGGCGGAACATGTCCTCCACCGCATCCACGGCCAGCCTGATGTCGGCACCGTTCTTGGCGTAGGCGGCGGCCGGGAACAGCTGCACCAAATCCACCGCCCGGCCAACGAGCTGCCCGCGGTAGCCGGCGTTCACCGCGTCCGACCAGTCCGCGTAGGCGCGGGTCAGCACGAGCGTCCCGAACGACGAGGCGAAGTCGATCACCGCCCCGACGTCCACGCGGGCATGGCCTAGCTTGTCGGCGATCTCGGGATCGGCTGGCCTGTCGGCCCGGGTGAACCCGCGTGTCTTGTCACGCTGGAACTGGCCCCGGCCATGAACCTGGTCATACCGTGAGATCACGATGTTGTCGAAGTCGATGTAGACGGCGACACGAGTGACACCAGAGTCGTTCATGGCTGCTCTTCTCATCCGGCCGCCCGCGCGGCCGGTCAGCCGGGTAACTCAGCGGCAGGGAATCGATGGTCTCCACTGTCGCACAGCGGGCTGGACGGCGCCGCGGTGGTCGCGCTCAACGCCGAGCACGCGGCCGCCGCCGCGGCGGTGACGCCGGACGAGGCCATCGAGCACCTGCGCCAGCGGTGCCGCCTTCAGCGACATGGTGGCCGGCTGCTCGGCCGCCGGGCTGGAGGCCGGCGGCGGCCATACGGCGCGCCGTCGCGGAACATCCGGTCCCACCTGTCCCCGGAACCCGCCCAGGCCACCCCGGGAACTGAACGGCCGTCCGGGACACAACAGTCGCTATCCCGGTATATGCGGACGGGGCTACAGTCAGCGATGAAGCATCATTCACCACAGTGGTCTCGCAGGGGAGCGTGGTCGTGAAATTCAGGAGCAGAGTCGCTGCCATCGGGTTCTCCGCGGCAGTGGTTGCCGCCGGGCTGGCATTGCCCGTCGCCACCGCCGCTGCGTCCCAGACCTGCGGCGGCACAGGATCGGTGACGACGGTCAACGGGAAGCTGGCCGACGGCGCTCTCTTCAAGATCCAATGCCCGGCCGGCACGTGGAACGGCACGCTGTTCCTCTACAGCCACGGGTACGTGGTGCCCGGCACCAACAACCCCGCCACGGACGTCGGTGACCCGCTCACCGGGTCCTGGATGCTCAACCATGGCTTCGCGCTCGCCGGGTCCTCGTATGCCACCACTGGCTGGGCGATCCAGCAGGCGCTGCCCGACCAGATCAACACCCTGAACAGGTTCGCGGGCACCTACCAGCAGCCGGCCCGCACCATCGCCTGGGGCCACTCGCTCGGCGGCATCATCACCGCCGGCCTGATCCAGCGGTACCCGGGCCGGTTCAACGCCGCCCTGCCCATGTGCGGGGTGCTGTCCGGCGGCGTGGCCACCTGGAACACCGCCGCGGACGCCGCGTTCGCGTTCCAGCAACTGATCGACCCGTCGGTGACCGTGGTGAACATCACCAACCCCGGCGCCAACCTGACCGGGGCGCTCACCGCCGCGGCCGCCGCGCAGCAGACCAAGCAGGGCCGGGCCCGGCTGGCCCTGGTCGCGGCGCTCGGGGACACACCAGGCTGGTTCACGCCGCTGTCCCCGGAGCCCGGGCCCAAGAACTTCACCGCGCAGGAAGTCAACCAGTACGACTGGTTCAGCCAGGTGGACGGCCCGTTCATCTTCGCGCTGCGCGCCGAACTGGAAGCCAGGGCCGGCGGCAACGCATCCTGGACCACCGGCGTGAACTACACCACCCAGCTCGCCATGTCGGCCGACAGTGCCGAAGTGGCCGCGCTGTACCAGGCCGCCGGGCTGAACCTGAGCGCGGACCTGGCAACACTCCAGAACGCCACCCAGATCACCGATGACCCCTCGGCGGTGCAGTACCTGGAGCACAACGTGACGTTCGACGGCAAGATCTCCTTCCCGGTGCTGACCATGCACACCACCGGCGACGGCCTGGTGGTCCCGGAGAACGAGCAGGCCTACCGCAGCGTGGTCCGCCACGCGGGCAACAGTTCGCTGCTGCGGCAGATCTTCGTGCACCGCGCCGGGCACTGCACGTTCACCCCGGCGGAGACGATCACCGCCGCGCGCGCCCTGCTGCACCGGCTCGACACCGGCTTCTGGACCGGCTCGGCCCTCGAGCCGGCCAGCCTGAACAAGCACGCGGCGGCGCTCGGCCCGAGGTTCAACAAGTTCGTCGTCAACGGCCAGGTCGTCCCGGTCGCGCCGGCCTTCATCCAGTTCACCCCGCCCCCGTACCTGCGGCCGTTCAACCTCGGCAACCCGATCCCGTAACGAGGTGACCCGCGGGGCCCGCGGCTGTCCGGGAAACCGGCAGCGGCGGGCCCCGCGGTCTGCCCGGCCGTGGCGGCCGGCCGGGCGCGCTACAGCGCCGGGTGCCGGTCCGCCCAGGGCGCGGCCTGTTCGAGCTGGCTGGCCACCCGGACGAGCAGGTCCTCCCGGCCGTAGGCCGCGACAAGCTGCACGCCGACCGGCAGGCCGCCGGAGGTCCAGTGCAGTGGCAGGCTGACCGCGGGCTGGCCGGTCATGTTGAACTGCGCGGTGTACGGGATGAACCCGGCGATCCGCGCGCCCTCCTGCTCCGGCCCGGCGGCGGTGAACCAGCCAAGCTCCGGGGGCGGCGCCCCCACGGTGGGCGTGACCAGCAGGTCGTGGTCGGTCCACCAGTGCGCCATGTGCCGCGCCCAGGTGCCCAGCCACTGCCGGGCCTGCAGGTACGCCACCGCGGTGAGCGCCTGGCCGGCGCGCCGGTACTGGGCGTTGCGCGGCTCGATGTCGCCCTCGGCGATCGGGTTGCCGAGCACCGCCTCGAACGCCTGGAACGCGGTCTCCGTGTCGGCGGCGATGATCGCGTTGAAGTGCCTGGCGAACCCGGGCTCGAACATGCCCTCGGGCGCGGACTCGGCGACGTGATGGCCGAGCGATTCAAGCAGCCGCCCGGCGGCGGCCACCGCCTCGCGGCAGTCCGGGTCGTCGGCGTAAAGGTCGCCGGAGGGCCGGTCGAGCAGCCCGACCCGGAGCTGGCCGGGGTCGGCACCGGCCTCCTCGCGCAGCGGGCGCGGCAGCGGCGGCGCGTAGTACGGCTCGCCCGGCATGCGCCCGCTGATCACGTCCAGGACGGCGGCCGCGTCCCGGACGGTCCGGGCCAGCGCCCCATCGGTGACGCTGCCTGCCCACGCCTCCCCGATCAGCGGCCCCTGGCTCACCCGGCCCCGGGTGGGCTTGAGCCCGACAAGCCCGCACTCGCTGGCCGGGATGCGGATCGAGCCGCCGCCGTCGCTGGCATGCGCCACCGGCACCATGCCGCTGGCCACCGCGGCCGCCGACCCGCCGGACGAGCCACCGGTGGAATGGCCCGGATGCCACGGGTTCCTGGCCGGCGGGAAGCTCATCGGCTCGGTGGTCACGGTCGTGCCAAGCTCGGGCACGTTGGTCCGGCCCAGCGAGACGAACCCGGCCGCCTGGAACTGCCTGGCCAGGTAGGACGTCACCGGCCAGGGCAGGTCGCGCAGCGGCCCGAGGCCGCCGGCCGTCACCTCACCGGCCACGAAACAGCCCAGGTCCTTGAGCAGGATCGGCACGCCGCGGAACGGGCCGTCGGGCAGGGTGCCGGACGCCTCGGCCCGTGCCTGCTCGAACCGGGTCCGGATCACCGCGTCCAGCCGCGGGTTGAGCGCCTCGATCCGGCCGATCGCCGCATCGGCCAGTTCCTGTGGGCTGATCTCACCGCGGCGGACGAGTTCTGCTTGGGCGGTGGCGTCAAGCCAGGTCACATCGGTCACGCATGGCACGTTACCGCGCCGGTCGCGGCCCTGGCCGGCGAGGGTGAGCGCTACAGTGACGGGCACCCAAGGAGGACCCGATGAACTCACCGCAGCAGGATCCGGGCGGGCCGGATGAGGCTGAAGGCGCGTCCGGTGGCGTTCTAGGGGCCCGGCCGCTCCTGGTTCGCACCTTCCACGGCCGCGACCCGGAGACGGTGGCGAGACCGACCATCTGCCAGGTCACCCCGACCAAATGCCAGGCGCGCACCCGGCTCTACCGGGACGGCAGGCTGGAGCTCGAAGGATTCCCCGTCGCCGACATCAGCGACTACGTGGACGACGCGGCCGTCACCATCTGGCTCGACCTGCGGGACCCCGACAACGACGACCTGGAGGTCCTCAGCGAGGAGTTCGGCCTGCACCCGCTGGCCGTCGAGGACGCCGTCCACGAGCGCCAGCGCCCCAAGCTGGACCGTTACAGCAGCCACCTGTTCCTGACCGCCTACGGGGCCCGGCTCGACGCCGGCAGCGGCGAGCTGGCCACCAGCGAACTGGCCGCGTTCGTGACCGAGCGGGCGCTGATCACCGTCCGCAAGGACGACGGGCTGGACATCGGCGCCGTGGTGGACCGCTGGGACGCCAGCTCCGACCTGGCCAAGTTCGGCGTCGG
>Ga0137381_10000462_pt1 | contig 25649 bp, 16 predicted proteins | sample SagtaG_16_FD_104808 | JGI IMG/M metagenome (GOLD analysis project Ga0137381, IMG submission 104808) | Vadose zone soil microbial communities from Sagehorn Ranch, Mendocino, California, USA - Sage2_L_115_16 metaG | ecosystem: Environmental > Terrestrial > Soil > Vadose zone | place: USA... | reverse complement strand
TCGCGCAGCCAGCGGGCGGAGCGGCCGAAATGCTCGCGCGTGAAATCGGCGGCGCGGGCGAAGCCGAACGTGCACCAGGCTCGCTCGCGCACGAGCGACGCGGCGAGGTGCGCCAGCGGCAGGGCGAGCCGGTCGCGCGCGCCGGATAGCGACCGCGCCAGCGCGTCGGGCCGCGGCCTCGGTCCGCGGGAACGCGCCGTCCGCCCACGGCGCAGCGGCTTCCTGCGGCGACGGACGACGGGCGCTTCCGGCCGAAGTGGACGGGGCGGGTGCCGGGGCCGGCGCCTCTCCGACGGCAGAGATCGAGCGGCGCGCCGACGCACGTCCCCGAGCGCGGTACGGATCCTCGGACCTTTCCCGGCACGCAGATGAAGCGATGCTGACGGCGCAAGCACCGTAGTGAGTCATCGGATTGTCTCGTGGGGGCGGGACGAACTGACGCGCGAATTGTACGACGTTCCAGGTGAAAGTCAAGAAAATATTAACGCGGCGATCGATCGGTCGGCCGCGGGCGTCGGCGATGTGCATATCTGCTTGTTGACACTTCGACCGCGTGGGTCGTAGCATCCGGGCATCGAGCCACAGAACGCGCCGAACAATGTCAGGCGGTGAATTCCATGAACGGGAAAGCGCTCGTCCCGATCGTGCTGGTCGTCCTGGTCATCCTGACGCTGGCCCCCGGCCCGATCCTCGCGGCGGAATCAAAGAAGCAGGACGCGCCCGGCGACTTCGACGCGCGCCTCGCCGAAGGTGTCCGCCTCCACGATGCCGGACAGTACGACGCAGCGATCGCGGTCTACCGGGATCTTCTCAAGGACTACCCCAAGAATCCGAGGGTCCTCTACGAGCTAGCCTTTTCGAGCCTGTCCGGTGGCAAGCCGAAGGATGCGGTCGATTATGCCGCGCGGTGCTTGAAGCAGCATTCGAAGTACGACAGCGAATGCCATCAGATCATGGGAAACGCCTACGACGACCTGGGCGAGCACACCAAGGGGGAGAAGGCCTTTCGGGACGGCCTGCAGGAAGTTCCTCGTGCCCGACTTCTTCATTTCAATCTCGGCGTGAACCTGATGAACCAGAAGAAAACCGCGGACGGGATCGCCGAGTTCCAGGCCGGCCTTCAGGAGGAGCCGGCACATCCGGGCAGCTGGCGCGCCCTCGGTGTGGCTTTGCAGATGGCCGGTCAGCGCGCCAGAGCGTTCGTGGTCTTTGCCCGCTTCCTGACGCTCGAGCCGGACTCGCAGAGGAGCCCCGCCGCGGCGTCAGGCCTCTGGAACCTCCTCTTCGAGGGCGTGAAGAGCACGCCGAAGGAAGAGGGGGGCAAGCCGGGCGACGTCAGCATCACGATGCCTCCCCCCAAGGAAGGGGACGATCCGGCGACCGCGGAGGGGCTCGTGATCTCCATGGTCGCCGCTTCACGTTACCTGGAAGAGTGGAAAGACAAGAGCGACGCGCAGTTCTTCGCCCACGCGTTCGAGGAGGTCCTGGCCATCCTGACCGAGCTCGATGACAGCGCCAAGACGAAGGATCCGTTCTGGAGCGTCGTGGCGCTGCCGTACTATCGGAATGCCCGTGAGGCCGGGCACCTCGAGGCGATGGCCTACTCCGTACGTCGGTCGCTCAAGGATCCCGACACTCTGCGCTGGCTCGCCGATCACGCCGAGGCCGTCGATCACTTCCGCGCGTGGTCCGAGGCCTGGAAGCCTGCCGCGCCGGCAACGGGGCAATGAACTACGCCGCCTCCGCGTTCCAGCGGCCCTTCTCAACCCGCACGTGCAATCGCTGGGCAACCGGCTGCGTCCGGGCCATGTCCTTCAAGAGTCCAAGCGAATACTCGGCCGCCGGTTCCCGCGTCAGGGTGGCAAGCCGCAGGACTCTCTCCGCCGCCGACCCCATCGTGGCCGAACCATTCTCCCAGCGGGAGACCGTCTCGGCCGAGACACCCATATGCGCCGCGAAATCCGCCCCCGACCAGCCGAGACACTTCCGCAAGAAGCGTATCTCCACCGGGGTCAGACCCGGCCTCTTCCGCGCGATCGTCGTCCCGATGGCCAGGTGAAGCTGCTCGATCCTGGGAATGACCGCCTCATGCTCACCGCAGGAGGGGCAGCGGCTCACCTCGATACCCACGAGCGTGACGTTCGGCAGGCCGCTCTCCTTGTACAGGTAGTTCTCGCGGGCGGTCTTCATCTGATGGCCACATTGGGGGCATTTCATCGCATCGACCTCATCGCCTGGATCTCCAGGCTGTCACCACGACCAACCGCGACTCCGACCGGAATGCCACGACGACCGATATTCGCCGAGCGTGAACGCGATAGCGCCAGGTACATGCTTCGAGGAAACGACCTCGCCAGCGGCCAGGATCTCGCGGATCAGCCGCCTGGCGTCCGGCGGACTCAATGGTTCTCGATCCCTGAGGGAGATCATATCGATGATTGATTAAAAGTCAACAGATGATCTATATGCAACGCCGGTCAGCCGGGATGGCTTACGTTCGCCGTGTAACGCCTTGGTACACGGGCGGCGCTACCTGACTCATCGGCGATCAGCGACAGTCGGGGGTGGATGCGCGAGGAAGAGGTAGTGCAAACGGAGCGCCACTACCCTCGACGACGGCTCAGTCAGGCGCTTTTCGCGCGGACGACCAGGTCGACATCGCAATCCAGAACGTGGAGCAGCGAGAGCAGCTGATCAATCGACTTGCGGTAGTTGGTCTGATCGAGCAGGCGGTAGAACTGTGTCGCCGAGGTGCCCAATCGACGGATGATCTCGCGCCGGCTCAACCTGCTTCGGGCGACTCTCCTCTGCGCTTCGAGCGTCAGTCTGTAGAGGAGCCGGTCCCGGAGATACTGAGGGTCCTGATTGTATTCGAGCACCCGATCGATGTGGACCGTGCCCTCCTTTCCAGAGGCGAGGGCATAGCTGAAGCCTTCTCCGCCGATTTCGGCGTCGACTACGGCCCGGACGACCGGATCGTCCGAAGTGGACCGGATCTCGAGCTTGGCGTACGGAAACCAGAGCGCCGCCTTTGAAGTGCGGACCTCAAAGCCCTTTTTCCGATTATTGAAGGTTACGCTTCGAATCTTCACAGCGCGCCCTCCGGTTGCAGCGCTTCGATGAGCTCAAGAACTCGACGAGGGGCTTTGCCCTTCATGGGCTTCCAGTTGTCGAGGTCCCACTTCACGACGAACCGACGATCCCGGTAAACGTGCACGTGCCGGGGAGGGTGATCTCCCTTCCACGTGGCCAACACAAACCCGCCCCGGCGAATCTTACCCAACGCGAACGTTACCTCCTGCGGTAACAGGTGTCAAGGGCGCCGGAGATGACTCGAGGACCGGCGGGGGCGGTAGGAGATGGCAACTGCGGGCTTACCAATCACCGGTTGCCAACGTGCAAGCGGCGCGCCAAGCCCGACCGGAGGCGGGCCTCGCGAGTGCGCTACGTAATCCAGTCACCCACCGTCTCGAGCTCCCAGTCCGAGACCGTGCGGCGCAGCCGCAGCGAGCCGCCGACCCAGGAGGCGTCCCAGATGACGAAGCCGCGCCACTGCTCTTGGTCGAGGACGAACAGGAGGAGGCAGGCGTGGGTTGGGGGAGGCCAGAAGCTACGCGCGCGCCTTACGCTTGGCCTACGGCGACATGCCGTGCAGGAAAGGGAATCATTGGAGATTCCTCAAGTACTTCCTTTGAATCTCCTCGGCGGCATCCCGGGCCCTCTTGTCGCCGGCGAACAGGAGCTCGGTGTAGACGAGCAACGGAGCCACTGTCCTGGGCCGCGCACCCTCGAAAGCGAGCGGGCCCGGTGCCCCGAGCAGAATGAGCGGTCCATCGTCCGCACGCAGGGCGCGCAGCCGTTTGGCAATGTCGAGACCCGGCTGCTGCACGTGGACGACGGTGTCCGTTCCGCGATAGTAACCTGTGAGGCGGTGTGCTGCGGCGCCGCCACCAAAGGCCCACGTCACGTTGTTGTCCAGCGTCTGCTCGATCTTGCCTTCGAGGGTGTCGGGGTCGATCTCCTGAGCGCGGAATCTGCCGATCAAGAGCTTCGGACGGACCAGCGTCTCGTATCCGTTGATCCACAGGTCCAACAACCGGCGGGGGACCGTCAGTCGTCTCCTCCCGTTCGTATCGTGCACCAGTTCCGCCTTGCGCAGGTGGGCGATTCGCGCTGCTGCCGTCGCCGGGGCCACTCCTGCCGCTTTGGCCAATACTCGAACGGGCGCGTTCAACAGGCCGGGCTGGACCAGCAAAGCGAAGAGGATCTGCTGGCTCGGCACCCCCGTGCCGCGGCCCTGCTGCGGTCGGCGTTCGGGTGGACGTCCTTCGATCTTGGCAATATGCCGGCGCCCAATCTGCAGACGGCAGTTGCCGGCAAGATCGATGAAGTTGGCGCCCTGCTCGTCGAGATATCTTGCCAACGGTCTTCCAACGTGTGGCGCGAAGAGGATCCACGCGCGTTTCGGCTTGGTGCGTGCCGCCTGGGCGAGGACGCCATCCACAATCGTTCGCGTCAAGTGCGTCCTCTTCGCCTCGATGGCGAACTCTTCGGTCGCATTGGGCGTGACGATCCGAACCCTACCGTCCCAGGCGATTCCGCGCTCGACGTCCCAGCCCGGCGGAGGCAAGAGCGCCGCCTCTTTGACGAACGGCAATTCGCGGAGACGCTCGATGCAACGTTGGAGAATGTCCTGCTCTTGAGCTCTCATGTCCGATATAGTAATGCATCCATTAGTAATGGACAAGAGGATAAATCAACCTTTCGGTCAGCGTGGCCCGCCGCGCGCGGGCCATGAGGTCGTCCAGCGTGTCCCCAGGCGCCGGGATCTCGTGGATGATGGCCATCGACTGAGCCCGTGAAAGGGGGCGCGGGAGGGAGCGCGTCCGGTGCAGCCCGGCGAAGGAGATCTCCGGAGCGGCTGCGGCGATAAATTCCCGGACTGGGAGGCCTGTCTAGGGACAGCCGCCGCGAGCTGGTGTCATCGGCTTTCCGGAGCTCGAGCTTCCGTACTGGACGTCAACGCCGTCTTCGTAGCCACCGAGGTAGAAATACGCCGTGCCGGCGGCAGGCTGCGCCGCATCCTCGTGGCCGGACGAGTCGATTGCAGTCGTCCGAGCCACGATGCAGACAGTCGGACCAAGGTCGAGCGCATTTCCGGCATCTCGAACGTCGGCGAGCGATCCCCGGATCACGTCGTAGCCGATCGCACCGGAAACCTCCTCCCAGTCAACCAGCGTGCCGCCGCCGGGCGTCGCCTGCAACGCGATCGTCAAGGGATAGGTCGATCCCTGACGGTCGTGCGGAACGGTTGCCATCGCAGAGGCGATCGCGGTGTTTCCCGAGCCGTCGATTGCCTCGTAGAGCACGGTGTAGACTCGACCTTCCCCCTGGCCATCGCGTTCGGCTCGCAAACTGAAGGAGAAGTCGGCTGTTCCGGGGTCGGCTCCCTGGATGTCGCCGGTCGTGCTCCCATCGCCGTCGCCGGGCGCATCGTCCGGCTCGTTGCTCGCTATCGACACCAGCAACACCGTCGTCCCCCCGCACAGGTCGGAAGCCGTGACGGACGCCGCGGTGGCGACCATCTGATGAAAAGGCGGCCAGAGGACGGTCGGAGAGAGGCTGACGGCGATTTCGGGCGAACGGGTGTCCGTCACTGTCACGATCATATCGTCGGTGGCCGTCCCTCCAAGCCGATCGGTTACTCTCAGGGTGACGACGTGCGTGCCGAGCCGCAGCGTCGTCTGGAGCGACTCCCCTGAGCCGAGGCCGATCTGCGTCGGCTGCCCGTAATCCTCAAACCAGTCGAAGGCAGTGATCGCGTCATTTGTCCCGGGGGTCGACGCGGGATCGGACGATCCCGAGCCGTCCAGGGTGACCGGCGCCCCCGTAGGTGCTGAGCACTCGACTACCTGGTCGGCTCCGGCGTCGGCCACGGGCCGGCCGACGGCCGGTGCGGGGGCCTGGGCGAGCTTGACGATTACATCCCCTTCGCGGTAATTGGCCAGGACGAGATCGCTCCTTCCGTCGCCGTTGAAATCACCGGTGGCCACCGACATCGGGCTGGCGCCCGCGCGGAAGCGCATCTCCGGTCCGAAGCTCCCGTCGCCCCGACCGGAAAGAACGGAGAAGTTCCCTTGGTAATAGAACTGGGCCCCGGCCAGATTCGCGACGGCGATGTCGGGCCGGCCATCCAGGTCAAAATCGCGGACCACGACCGAATGAGGACCCGATCCCACTCCGAAGTGTCTCTCGTCGCGAAACGTTCCATCTCCCATGCCGAGCAGGACCGAAACGTCGTTGTCTCCCTCGTTCGTCGTCACAAGGTCCTTGTGTCCGTCCCCGTCGAAGTCGCCCGACGCGAGTCCGGAGGGAAAGATCCCCACGTCGAATTGCACCTGGGCGTTGAAGGTTCCATCTCCGTGGCCGATGAGAACGGACACAGCGTTGTCTCCCTCATCGGACACCGCCAGATCGGGCCGTCCGTCCGCGTTGAAATCGTCGATGACGACGTTCGTGGGATTGGACCCCGCGGCGAAGCGTTGCTCGGGACCGAGCGTCCCGTCGTCGAGCGCCAGCCGCACCGAAATGTTCCGGGAGCCTTCATTCGCCACGACGACGTCCGCGCGGCCGTCGCCATTGAGATCGCCCGCTGCGACCCCAAAGGGAGTGTTGCCGGCGGTGAACGGGATCGGCGGCCCGAGACGCCCGCCCCCCTGACTGATCTGGACGTAGAGGTTCGTAAAGGCGATGCGGACGATGTCGGCCAGGCCATCTCCGTTGAAGTCTCCCGCGGCGAGCGTGTTCCCACGGTAGAAGACCGACAAGGCGTCGGGCGCGGGACTGGTCCCGGCATCGATGGCGGGTGCGTCCGCTGACACGGTTGAAAATGTCCCGTCTCCGCGTCCCGGCATGATCATCACCGGCCGCTGCGGATCGTCGGTCGCGACCGCCAGGTCGTCCCGTCCGTCTCCGTCGAAGTCCGCGATGACGACCGTATTGGGGTTGAACCCCGTGTTGTAGTAATCGTCGACAGGGAACGTTCCGTCGCCCCTGCCGAACAGGATGGTGGTCCGATCGTAGGCCGTGAGCGCCAGATCCTGCCGACCGTCTTCGTCGAAATCACCAACCCCCAGCCACCCGGGCACGAAGAGCAATGCCTTGCGCTCGGCCGTGAGGGTGCCGTGTCCATCCCCCAGGAAAGCCACCACGCCGCCGTCGGTGATCCGAGCCAAGTCAGAGTTCGAGACCGCGACGTCCTCGAGGCCATCTCCATTGAAGTCGCCCGTGACGATCGAGGCCGGATTGTCGCCCACGTGCAGTTGTTGCTGTGCCGGCGCGAACGTGCCGCTTCCGTCGCCCAGGAACAATTGCAGGAGGCCGGCTGCAGACAATCCAAAAGTGACCGCTGCCAGGTCAGGGATCCCGTCACGGTTGAAATCACCGAGAGTCATGATCGGGAGCCCGTTCCCGATCGGCGTCCTCCTTGGAGGCAAGAAGGTCCCGTCGCCGCGTCCCAGGAGCGCGGCCACCCGGTAGGGCGGAAAACCGAAATCCTCCTGGATCAACAGGTCCTGCGCGCCATCGCCGTTCAAGTCGCCGGCGAGAGCCTGTTTCACGTCGTCAATGGCGGTGTCTCGGGAGAGAAGGTCAAATGTGCCATCACCCCGCCCGCGCAGAATCACAAGACCGGTGGTGCTCTGGCTCGTGATCGCCAGGTCGGGCACCCCGTCGCTCGTGAAATCGGCGCTGACGATCGCCGACGGAAAGTAGGACGGTACAAGAACCTGATGGCTCTGCAGACGGAATGTCCCGTCGTTATTGCCCAGCAGGATGGCCACCCAATCGGAGGGCGCCAGGTTCGTCCGAATGGCCACGGCCACGTCGGGCACTTGATCGCCATTGAAATCGGCCGTCGTCAGAACGACGGGTTGATCTCCCGTCGTGAATGGAACGGGAACCCCCATCGTTCCGTCCCCTCGACCGAGCAGGGACACCACGCCGTTCGCGCTGAGTTCCACCAGATCGCGATGGCCGTCGCCATTCAAATCGGCGACGACAAACCTGTTCGCGGCGGGAAACAGAGGCAGCGTGAAAGGTGGACGGGCCCAACTTGCCGACATCGCCGACCCGAGGGCAATGATGACTGCCGACAAGCGTGCTGCAGTGTTCTCCAGAGTCAAGAGAGTTATCTCCTGGAGGTTTTTCGGAAGTCTACCGCCACAAGGACATTCTCGCAACCAGGATCTGAGATCTAAGTAATCCAGTCGCCCACCGTCTCGAGCTCCCACTCCGAGCCCGTGCGGCGCAGCCGCAGCGAGCCGCCGACCCAGGAGGCGTCCCAGACGACGAAGCCGCGGCGCTGCTCGTGGTCGAGGACGAACAGGGGAAGACGGCAGGCGAAGATGGGGCCGAACTTCTTCTCGGCGAGGGCGAGCTCGTCGGCGGTCAGGACGACCGCGCGCATCGTGGTGACGAGCGAGCGGAAGTCCCGCCGGTCGGCGACCAGGAAGGTCGTCCGCTCGCCGGTCAGCGTGGCCCGCCGCGCGCGGGCCATGAAGTCGTCCAGCGTGTCCCCGGGCGCCGGGATCTCGTGGATGATGGCCATCGACTTCATGCCGGAGATCCGGTTGAGGACGGCGCCGAGCGCCCTGGCGCGGTCGTCCATCACGGCGGTCCAGATAACTTGAGGGAGCGAATCGTTTCCGTCGAGCAGGCCGTCCGCGTCGGTGTCGGGGTTCAGCGGGTCGGTGACGAGTCTTTCCTCAGCCAGGTCGGTCAAGCCGTCGGCGTCACTGTCGCGCTCGAGATCGGCGAAGGGGATCTGCAGCAGCAGCCCCTCCTGCACGCGCTTCGCCCGCAGGCCGACCGGCGGGAAGGTGATGGAGGACGCGTCCAGCTCCTCGACCTTCACCTCGACTTGCAGATGGTCGCCGGCCAGGAGGGGAGCGTTCGACAGACGCCTCACCACGTAGGGGGACTGGATGCGCAGCCCCGTGTAGATCGGCCTGCCCCACGTCCGGCCGCCGTCGTGCGAGCGGATCACCCAGTAGGCGCCGCGCGAGATCTCGCCGACCGGGTCGTAGTCCTGCGAGGCGCCGATGGCCACCGCCTCGTCCCCCTGACGCTCCGCCCGGATTGGCGCGAAGCCCTCGGGAAGCGAGAATGCCTTGAGCAGCTCCTCCGCGCGGGACTTTTCCTGCTCCTCGGTCAGCCCCATCGGCTTGAACGCAGGCGCCAGGGGGACCTCGCGGAACGGGACGAGGCGCGGCGCCTCGAGGAGGCGGACGACAGTCGCGCCGACCCGGTCGGCGGCGCCGTCCGGAGTGCCGGTCGGAGCCGGCGCGCCTTCCTCCAGCCGCGCGATCTCCCGCGTGACCTCGTCATTCTGCGCCGCGGCCGCCGCGCGCTCGGCGGGCGTCGACGATCTCTTGGGATCCAAGACGTAGCCGAAATAGTTGCTGGAGAGACGGAGGACGTAGGCCCCGACGACCGGGTAGCCCTCGCGCTTCGCATAGCGGGCGAAGACTTTCTGCCAGAGAACGGACGAAACCGGATCCCGGTCGCCCCCGCCCCACTCGCGCCCGGCAAGAACGTCGATCAGGAGGTCGAACGGGTCCTGCTTCCCCGAGTCCAGGGTCCCGTCGAGGAGTGTCCACTGAAGAGCGAGGCGTCTTGCGGTCATCGCCTCCGGCGAGAAGTCGTGGTCGTCGTCATGCAGCTTCTTCAGTTTGTCCGGGAACGAAGCGAGTACCGGGCGCGCCTCGTCGAACATTCCCTCGAGGACGTAGGCCGCGGCCAGGTCGACCCTCTGTCCCAGGCGTTTCGGATCGTCGGCGGCCCATGCCTGCGACCGCAGGGCCGACGCGACGACGAATGCCAACACGATGGAAACGGTCGTCTTCATGTGGCGACTCCTCTCCGCACCGGCCGCGCGCGAGGCCTTTGCATAAAGTATACGCGCGACGGCCGCCTGGCGTCGGTCTCCGGGCCTCCATCCTGGCGGAACGAGCGGCACGCGCCCCGCGCGAAGCGCGGGCCGGATGCCGCTCGGAACGGTGCTGTCAGCAGGAGGCGATCAAGACCCCGGCCCAGAGCGTCGGCGTCACCCGTTCGTACAGCACGTGGTAGGGAGGGATTCCAAGGTTGGTCGTGGTCGCAGGACTGTAACGTTTTGTGGTATTGGTGTCTGGTCGGAAGGAGAGGCGCACCGAGGTAAGGGAATGAAGCCAATCTGGAATCCCGACCGTTCCGAGCTGATTGAGTTCCAGGGCGTGCGTCATGCGCCAGAAAACGAGATGGGAGTCGTACTTCTTTTCGCCAAGTTGCATCGTGCTCTTGGCTTTCCGGTAGTTGATGTGATCCAGCCACAGTTCCCGGACTGCTGGGCGGTTCAGACGAGGGGCAAAAAGACTCGCCGCGTATGGATAGAGTTTGAGTATGCGTCACACAGCTTCAGGAGCCACCTACGTCAACTTCGTGGGCTTAGACCGAAACGCGGCGTCGTGATCTGTTGGCGGCATGATTGGCCCGATTGTCAGTGGTATGCAGACGTCATTGAGCTGCGAAGGCATGTGGGGGCAGGCTGTCGTGTCTGGCTCCAGTCAACGCGCCCAGAGTATCAAGAGTTGATGGACGGCGCCCCATTTAGGCAGAAGAATCGCATGGAGTGGTCCGTTCCGCTCCAGGCGAGGCCCGGTGATTTAGTCCTTATGTGGAGGGCAGGCACACCGACAATGGCTCGGAAATATGGGGTCGATGCAACGCGCCTCCAATGCATCGCGAACATCTATGAGGTGACTTCGCTCCCTAAGCCAAGGAGGCGATTCGGGGCAGGTGCAAGCGTTCGTCAGCTTGTGCTTCTCAAGAACCCACTTCGTTGGGGTGCAATCAAGAGCGATCCGGTTCTTCGCAGTGCTCCTTGGGTACTGGCGCAGATGCAGGGTCGTCCCGAAGTTACTGCGTACTGGTGGCGGATCTATGAGCTGATCCTTCAGTTGAACCCGAAGATAGAAAGAGACCGGAGGATTCGTCGATTCCGTCCAGAGTCGATGTAGGCAAAACCAGTGGGATTTTCGCCTGGCGGATGCTCGATCATTCGTCCGAACTGGGCTTCAAGGGGGGGCTTGCCGCTCGGAATCTTGTTTCTGATGGGAGCGACGACAGAATCCGCAGTCCTCACTGCGATCGCCCTGGCCCCCCTCCATGTTTCTCGACGACAATGCGTATTCCGGACCAACGCGATCACCGATTCCGGCGCAAGGCGATGACTCGTTCCGGGCATCGTGAAATCGAGGGGGTCCCAACCTTAGGCTAGAGTTGACTCCACCGAAGCCTGGCAGCGTGACGAATGTTCTGCGCGGGGGACCGACTGCATACTCCCGCTTTCTGGAGAACTCCCGAATTTCAGAATTCTGGCACAATCAGGGTGCCCGGGGGAGTCGATGAAGGGATCACCTCAGGCGGAGCAGCAGAACTTCGCGATCCTGAGGGAAACCAAACCCAGCGATCTGGTGGGCGACGCGGGGGATAGTTGTCAGGTAGGAGTCGAAAGTCGATGACGATGCCCAGGAAGTCAACCAGGAGCGCGATCCCCGTCGGCACACAGTTCAGCCCCTCGCTGATAGACCTCCCGGCATTCCTCCAAGCTGCAGTCCTGCATAGCGGCAATAAGCCCGCGATGGAGGCGGCAGTGTGGGCGCCACCCGTCAGGGCGATCAAGCGAGCGGCCCCGACACGACGAAGAGCCTCTCTGCCTTTGGAGGCTGCCCGTCAGTATGAGCTCCTCGATAGCGACTACAGAGTTACGACCCTCGGGAGACACTTTGCTGGTCTGCCGCCCCAGGCTCTATACGAGCAATTCTCCAAGCACATCCTCCTTCAATTGGGTGGTCTTCGGGTCGTAGAGGGCGTTGCGGAGATGTCACGCGATGGACGCCGAGTCACCGGGGACTCGGTGGCTGAATACCTTACAGACCAGGGATTTCCAATAACGATTCACAACACCCAGATCAACACACTTCGGATGTGGCTCGAAAAGGCAGGCGTTTTCAAGGAAGGAACCTGGGAGGTCGACGAGGACAGACTCGAATTACTCATAGGGCTCAATCGTCCGCAAATCGCCGCGCTTGCTGGCCTCTCCCCCGAGCAGCAGGCTTTCCTCTTAGCGCTCTGTCGAATCAATCCATCTGGCAAGTACGCGGCATCCGAGGTTCGAGAAATGGCAGAGCAGATACTTGGTCGGCGCATCCCCCGGGATTCGCTACCGAAGAGGGTTCTCGCTGACCTCCGCGGCCTCGGGTACTTGGAATTCACTAGCGGAGGCACATCAGGTGGAAAATCAGCCGTCCTGAAAACAACGGACCGCTTTCAGAAGGAAGTGCTCGAGGAATTTCTCCGCGATGCGGTGAAAACCCTTGACCCGGTTCTCACGGCATACTATCAGACGACGCCAGCCGATATATATGCCGAGCTGACGTCCGCTGACAAGGTGAGGCGTGGGAAGGCGCTCGAAGCGTACGCAATTCACATCATGCGACTCATGGGATTTCGCTTCGTAGGATGGAGAAAGCGCGCAAAAGATTCGACTGGGAACGCGGAGGTCGACGTGGTCATGACTGGCCTCTTCGGCAATTCGCCGACTCGATGGCAGGTCCAGTGCAAGAACACGCCATCAGGATCAGTTGATCTGGAGAACGTCGCGAAAGAGGTAGGACTCATCTCTCTGACAAATGCGACGCATATCCTCATGATTGCCAACGGTCGCTATACCTCAGACGCGAGGACCTTTTCTAAGGAAATCATGCGAGCCACACCGCTGACGATATTTCTTCTCGATCGCGCTGACTTCGAGAAGGTTCGACGCAGCCCCGGTGCGCTCCCTGCGATCCTCAAGTCCCAAGCGAATGACCTCGCCAAACTGGTGCGCGAGAAAACAATGTGGGGCTGGTAGCAAAACCGGTGGGGAGAAAATGCGGCCGGCTTATAGCCAGAATTAACTAAGGGGTTTTCGTGTTACACTAACCTCCCCGCGTCGGGGAGGATGCCACGTGGCGCGACCGAGAAGCGAGGACCCCAGAACTTCCACTTTGACCGTCCGGCTGACCCCTGCGGAGCGCCTGCAATTCGACGCGCTCGCGGCTAGGAGGGGCCATCAGAACGCTGCCAGCCTGATTCGCGCCTTCATCAGATCAGATCCAGAGTATCGGTACAGCATCCGGGATGGCGATTTCGAGTCACCAGTTGCCGCGCGCATTCGTTCAGCTCAACGACCCCAGCCCTTTCCGATTAATACGAATCTCGGCCAGACCTATCTTGGCGATTCCATTGGTCTGCTCCATCAAGTGCTCGAACCGAACTCTGTCGATCTAATCATGACGAGTCCGCCATTTGGCTTGGTCCGAAAAAAGGCTTATGGCAACGAGGACGCGGACGCCTACGTGGATTGGTTCCGGCCATTCGCTGAGGGATTTCGCCGGGTGCTCAAGCCCAATGGCAGTCTCGTCATCGATATCGGTGGAGCATGGAAGGCCGGTCTTCCGACCAGGAGCCTCTATCATTTCGAGCTATTGCTTACTCTCTGCCGGGACTACGAGTTCCATCTCGCGCAAGAATTCTACTGGTGGAACCCTGCGAAGCTGCCTACCCCGGCGGAGTGGGTCAATATCCGCCGGGTCAGAGTCAAGGACGCAGTGAACTGCATTTGGTGGTTGTCTCCCACGCCCTGGCCGAAGGCCAACAATCGTCGAATCCTCCAGCCTTACAGCGAAAGCATGCGTGACCTTTTCAAGAACGGCTATACACCGAAGCTGCGTCCCTCCGGTCACGACATCTCGAAGAAGTTCGGCCGGGACAACAGCGGGTCAATTCCACCAAATCTTCTTGCGCTTGCGAACACAGACAGTAATGGTGTCTATCAGAAGTACTGCAAGGCCAATAGCCTCCCACGGCATCCTGCCCGGTTCCCTTCAGGGATTCCGGAGCATTTCGTCCGCATGCTCACGGATCGCGGAGACCTCGTTATCGACCCATTTGGCGGAAGCTGCGTCACCGGTGAAGTGTGCGAAGAACTCGGTCGGCGATGGATCTGCTGCGAGATTGATCATGTCTATCTTGAAGGCGCACGTGCGAGGTTTGAGAAGCCGGTCAAGAGGCTCTCGCGCAGAACAGGGCAACTCTTCGAGATTAGGGCGAAATCGAAACCCGTCGTGCCCTACGAAATCTATCCTCCATGCTCCTTGGTCAAGGACGACGAGAGCCCACTTCGCGCCGATGGTGGACGGCAAAGGCGTTCCCAGCCTGCGCGAAGTCAGGGAGCGTGTCGAGAGAAGCCATCGCGCAAGAGACTCGCACATCGACACGCAAGCGCTCTGTAAGCTATACAGTCTCCGCGTGCCGGATGACGTGCAGGAGGTACGGGATGTTCAGGAAGGCAGGCTAGTCTCGCTCGTCTCCTCGGTCCCCGCGCCACCCCCCCAGCAGGTCGAAATCGCCTCCCAGCACGAGATCGATCCGGCCGGTGCGGTAGTGGCGGATGCCGTCGCGCACGAGGGGGGAGGGGGCGCGGCGGTAGCGGCGGACGACGCGCAGGTTGCGGGTGGCGTGCTACTCGAGGGACCGCTCTGCCTGGGAGAGGAGCGCGCGGGGGGCGTCGCCGGCGGGTTCGAGCGGCTGGGGGACGACGCTGACCTGGACGCGGCAGCGCTCGAACTGGTGCGGGCGGTCCTCGGGCTGCTCGAGGACGTGCAGGCCATCCTCGGGGGCGAGGATCGAGAAGGCGCCGAAGCCGCTGACCGCCATGAGGAATCGATAGGGCTGGCCGTCGGGCGCCCTCTCTTCGAGCACCTGGACGCGCATCCGGCGCTTGGCGGCCCAGGAGCGGTACATCGCCGCGAGCTCCGACGCGAAGCGGTCCGCCTCGGGGTGGGGAACGCCGCGGCTGGTCTTCGCCTCGACGAGAAGGAACGCCTCGCGCGGGCGCTGTCCTTCGACGTCGGCGCAGGCGGTCTCCAGAAGGTAGAGACTGTGAGCTAGGGCGCCGACCAGGTGGCGCGGATAGCGGCTGCGCGGATCGCCGGGGCGCCCGGCGATCCGGTCGAGCAGGGAGCCGGCCCGTTGCACCCCGGACTCGATGCGGTCGCGGTATTCGTAGCGTCCGAGGATCTCGAATCGTCCCGGCGAGGACCAGAAGTCGGGGCGGCCGGTCTCTTCGAGGGCCTTCGCCTTGTCCTGCTTCCAGCCGTCGCTCTCGACGCGGGCGCATAGGGCGCGGTCGCTGGCAGGGGGACGACCACATCGCCGGCCGTCTGCGGCGCGTCGGGGTCGATGAATTCGAGGTCGAGGCGATCGTCGCGGCCGGAGGCCGACGAGCGTCTTGCCGGCTCCGGGACGCCGGTCAGTAGCACCAGGTGGCGCGTCGACGTGCCCGCCGCCCGGTGCGCGATCTCGGTGACCCGGTTGACGGCGGGCTCGGTTGCCGCGCACGCCCGCTTGATTCTCGGCAGGGGCTCCCGGGCGAACAGGTCGCGCGCCGCGCGCACCAGGCTGGGGAGGGGAGCGTAGGCCAAGGCCAATCTACTCCGTTCGACCACCTGTCCCTGTATTCCAGTTGACGTTCGGCTTCGTTAAGGGGTATTTTGTCCCCCTTATGCGAGCGAAACGTCAACTCGAAAGCTTTGATACGGCTGCTTTTCTGGCCAAGAACCCCGTGTTCACGCTGGAAGATCTGCGTCGGGCGCTCGGAGGCGCAAGGGGCCGGCGCGCTGCGCTGGAACGCGTCAAGTACTACCTGAAGCGGGGCAAGTTGAAGCCTGTCTCGCGCGGCGTCTATGCCGCCGTCCCCGGCGGGGTCAAAGCCGCCGCGTTCAATCCGGATCGATTCGTGGTCGCGACGGCCGTGCGGCCGGACTCGGTGTTCTCGCACCATTCGGCTCTCGAGATCCTCGGGGCCGCGCATTCGGACTGGAATGTGTGCAGCGCGTTCACCGAGAAGCGTCACGCGCCGATCGAGGTGGGGGGCGTGAAGCATCTGTTCCTCTTGGACCCCCCCGGCTTCAGAAAAGGGAGGCACATGGGCGCACGCCGAACGGTTCGCGAGGGAAGGACCTTGTGGACTACGGGGCCCGAAAGGACGTTGCTGGATGGTTTCAGACAGCCGCGACTTGTCGGGGGTCTTGTCGAACTCGTGGAGTCGGCGAGGGGCTTCGGGGTCCTGGATCTCGATCTCCTGAACAAGCTGCTTGCGGCCTACGACCAGAAGATCCTCTATGCAGCGGTGGGATGGTTCCTCGAGATGACCCGGCGACAATTTTCGGTTCCGGAGTCTTATCTGGACAACCTGGAGAAGAAGCGACCGCGCTCTCGCCATTATCTCCCGCGGGGAAGGCGTCGGGGAGGTGTCCTTGCTGGTCGCTGGAACCTCGTCCTCCCCGAAGAGATCGTGCGCGGGAGGGAGCCGGATGAGGCTTGACAGGACCAGGCTGATCGATCTCGCCGCTTCGACCGGCTTTCGCCAGGAGACCCTGGAGAAGGTCGACCGGCTCATCGGTCTGCTGGACGATGTCAACCGACACCCGCTGCTTTCCCGAGTGCTTGCACTGAAGGGCGGAACGGCTCTGAATCTTGGCTTCGGGCCGCCGTCGCGGCTCTCCGTCGATCTTGACTTCAATTACATCGGCGCCGCAGATCGGGAAGCGATGCTCTCCCAACGACCGGAGGTCGAGCGGGCCATGGAGAGCATCGCGCGGGCACAAGGCTACAGGGTGCAGCGCTCCAGGGAAGAGCACGCAGGGCACAAGTACTTCCTGGGCTACAAGAGTCTCTCCGGTTCGAGTGATCGCGTCGAGGTCGATTTGAACTTTCTGCACCGGGTGCCCCTTGGTCCCCCTGTCAAGCTGCGCCTGTGGAGACCCGATGCCGAGCCTGGATTCAGTGTTCGGGCGGTCGGGGTGGAGGAGTTGTGCGCGGGGAAACTGTGCGCGCTCCTGGCCAGGGTCCTGCCTCGGGATTGCTACGACGTGATCCGACTCCCCGCGATTGCCGGTGGCCGCTGGGACCGTCGCCTGCGCCGCCTGTTCATCGCCCTTGCCGGTGCTCTCGATCGGCCTCTTCACGATTATGGGAGAAAGAGACTGGAGAAGGTCACGCAAGCCGCCGTCACCGAGCAGCTTCACCCGATGCTGTCCAGCGCCGATCGCCCCAGCGCTGCGGAGTTGAGACGTGAGACCTGGGGTGTCATCGCACCGCTGCTGAAGCTGACGACAGAGGAACGCGAGTACTCGGACCAACTTCAAGTGGGAGAACTGCGGCCGGAGCTCCTGTTTCCCGACGATGAGCAACAGGCCGAGTTATTGAGAACCCACCCGGTTCTGCTGTGGAAGGTGCACAACGCGAAGGGGCGTGCCGCCAAGACGACCAGGAAACGCAGACCAGCCCCACAAGGTCGCCGCTAACAATCCACTTGGGACTCTGCGACGCGCCGGTGGTTTAATCAGCCAGGATCCTGATCCTCGCTTCCCTTAAGAACTCGAAAGTTTCGTCGAACCACGCATCCGCCGGCACAAAGACAACCGTCCCATCGCGCCCTCGCGTGAGGAGCACGCGGTAGACATTCTGTCGCAGGCGAAGTGGATCTCTGGCGAATCGGGTCTTGCCGGAGCGCTCGATGGACCAGCGGCCGTGGCGGCGCACGTAGTCGGAGCCCCAGGCGACGATGGCGAGGTCGAGCTCCAGGCCCTGGGCGGAGAATTCGGTGGCGACCGTGTCGAGCCGGCAACACGACTCCGCGTCGTTCTGGGGCGCGTTGTACCAGCGGCCGACTCGCAGCCGCTTGGTCGTCTGATAGGTGTTGTCCACGCCAAAGCGCGGCAGATCTTTATCCTTCGAAGATGCGAGGAGGCCGTAGCGCGCATCGGCCGTGTTGCTGTAGCGCTCGCGCGCGTGTCGCTTCGCGGCCTCCAGGTCGCGCGTGACGTAGATGCGGTGGCCTCCTTTATAGAGCTCTTCGGCGAGGAGCGCCGCCTCGGCGCTCGAGCCGCGCTCGAGAAGCGCCTCCACGAAATCCCTGAGCCGCGGGGCGAGGTGATAGCGGATCTCGGTGTCGAGGCTTAGCGCCGGGCTCCAGTCGGTCGTGACGCGGGACTGTTCGAAAACGTCGCGCAGCGCGGGCGGGCCATGGACGGTCCACGCTGATGGGTTCGGCGAGCCTTCGATGGCGCGCCGCCACTGGACCAGGCCGCCTTCCTCGCCGGTGTGGATCTCCTGCCCGGTGCCGACGAGGCCGACGACGACGCACCAGCCGGGGATTCGCTCGGCGAATTCGATGAAGTGCTCGGGCTCGGATCGATCCTCCGTCTGGCCGCGGGAGCCGGTGTGCTTTCGGCCCACCTGCTCGGCATCCCAGGCGCGCTGGGCCTCGTCGAACACCAGGAGGTGTTCGGGGGGGATCGAGCTCTTCCTCTGACTGTAGTGCTTGACGTAGTTCTTCACGTCCCTGACGAAGACCTTGCCGCCTCCGCCTGCTTCCTTGAGGGCGTCCTGAAGAACCTGGACCAGCGGCCCGTTGCCGGACAGGAAGACGGCGGGAGCGGATGGCTTGTCGCCCCCGGCGCGTGGAATGGCGAGGTCGTCGAGAAAGCCGGCGTGCACGAGTTGGAGGCCGACGAGCGTCTTGCCGGCTCCGGGGACGCCGGTCAGCAGCACCAGGTGGCGCGTCGACGTGGCCGCCGCCCGGTGCGCGATCTCGATGACCCGGTTGACGGCAGGCTCGGTCGCCGCGCGCGCCCGCTTGATTCTCGGCAGGGCCTCCCGGGCGAACAGGTCGCGCGCCGCGCGCACCAGGCTGGGGAGGGGAGCGTAGGCATCCCGGCGGAGGAACGCTTCGGGCGTGAGGGGACTCGAGGCCGGGACCTTGGTGCATTCGAGGAGGAGACGGTCGACTCCCCCCGGGCCGACAACGTGTACACCGTCGAGCGTGCGGGGAGTGCGGTCGGCGCGGGTCGGCACGAGGACGGCGTGCACGGGGCGGTCGGCGCACTCGGCGTGATAGCTGCGCAGGTCGCGGGCGTAGCAGAAGACCTGGTCGATGTCCGCCTGCGACGGGGCGTCCTTTCCTTTCAGCTCGAGGACGACCACGACGCCGTTCTCGAGGATGATGACGTCCGGCCGGCGCGACTCGCGCGGCAGCTCGTATTCGAGGATCGCCGTGTACGTGTTGGCCGGGGCGTAGGCGTCGACGAGCTCGCGGCATTCCCGCTGCAGCCAGGGGATCGACGCGTCCCAGGCGCGGATCTGCTCGGTGCCGGCGTCGGGGATGAAGTCTTCGAGCTTGACGCGCACGACCCGCGGCTGCGTGCCGTAGAAGGTCGGCAGGTCGGACTGCCAGCCGTAGGCGGCCTGGTCGGGCTCGGTATCCTTCGTGCTCACAGTATCACTCCGACTGTTTGGTCCAAATGATATACGCGCTTCGTGCTGCCGAGCTTCCCGGCGCTCCGGTCGGCGTGCGCGTGCCTGCAGGGTAGGCGCTGGTTGATGAAAGGAGTCATGGTCAGTCTTCGTGCTGCGCCAGCGATGCCTGCGGCGCCCGCGCCGCGCCCAGGGCGGTCATCGCTCAGCGACGAATGCCCCTGCACGTGGTCGCCTCGTTGGCGAGGGAGTAGATCGTGGATGGGGGACAGCGCGCCGCAAAAGACCCTGGGAGGCTCACCATGCGAATGATTCGGCCGATTCCGATCGTCCTGTCCGGCGTGCTTGGGTTTCTGCTGATGCCGCGCCCCGCCTGGTCGTATCCAATCTCACCGGTGCCCCTGTGGGAGCTGACGGAGGAGGCGGAGCTGATTGTCCTGGGTGAGGTGACCGAAGTGAATGAGTCGACGGACGCTGGTGAGAGGTCGCTGCGCAACGCGCCCTCATCGACCCGGATCGGAGGTCCGGGGTCCATGGCGCGCATCGCCGTACGGGAGGTCTGGAAGGGAGAGGCGGGTGCGCAGGTCGAGGTGTCCTTCGATCCGAACTACATCTGCCCAGCCCCTCCGCGGTATGTGCCGGGAAAGACGGTGGCGGCGTTCCTGACGCGCGACGGGGATCGCTGGTACACGGTCGGGCTGTCCTACGGGACACTGTATCCCGCTGCCGCGGATGTCGGCGACTTCCGGGCTCGTATTCAGGAGGCGGTCAGACTGCAGAGGGCGGGCGTAGAGGATCCGCGTGAGCGTGTCGCCTGGCACGTCCGGGCGGCTGCCCGACCGGCCACTCGCTGGCACGGTCTCTACGGTCTAAGACCGTCGAGCGACTCGTTGCACTATTTCTACGACGGCAAGGTTGGCGTGCGGGCGGCCGAGGTGGAGTTGACGGCGGCCGATTTCGACACCATCGCGCGCGGATTCATCGAGCGGCCCTCGCTCGACCGGACATTGCCGATGATCCTCGCCCTGTTCGAGGGGCGGCCTCATCACGCGCTCGACCGAGCGGCCATCGCCGCGGTCGAAGGCGTGCTGCTGCGGGACGAGATGCCCTGGTGGATCGGCGAGACGCTCGAGAGGCTCCTGCGACGGCTGGGGGATCCCGATCCGAAGGCACGGCTCGGTCCGATTGGCGATTTGGACGATGAGAAGTCGACGCGGGTCGTGCGGGAGATCTGGGCCGGCGCCAAGCGTGACCTCCTCCTGCCTGAAATCCCGGCGGCACCATCGAACCCGGTCGAGATTTGGGGAACGGGGGAGAACACTCCATCGTAGTCCGATGGGGCGACGAATTCCTTTCGGATGCGGCGATTCCCAGCTCGTACTTGAGGTACTTGAAGGGCCCCCGCGGGACCCGGCGATGCAGCCGAATCGGAGGTTCTTCGAGGATCGGCACTCTACTTTCGCTGCAGTCCGCCGCCACCGGCAAGGATTCCCTGGATCTCATTGCCGGGGCACGCTCCTTCGCATGAATCGGGCTCGAGAGGCAGAGGCGAGGATTCAGTGCCGAACCCGGTCGGTCCATGTCCGTCTCGATACTGCACGAGGAAGAAGAGGGCCCGCCCGACCTCAGGTACGACCAGTGGAGTCTCCTCGGCCCACGATGGCGTACTCAGGAGACGCGCCGGGACATTCACGGAGCCGAGCGAGATCCTATCCCGTTCCATTCTGAGGTTGGACACATCGCCGGAAATGACGTCGTAGTTGACAGCCGTGGAAACCGTGTTCCAGTACAGGTGCGCCGCTCCCGAGGCGGTGTTCGTCTCCATTTCGATCACCACGGGCTCCGGGCCGTCTCCAAGGTCGTGCGGCACGGTCACCACGGCCAGGGCCGAGGCGATGTTCCCGGACACGTCGGCGGCCGTGTAGACCATTTGATACGTCCGGCCCAAACCCTGCGCGGCGCGCTCGGCCCGCAGAACAACCTCAGGGTCGGGTGTGCCGATGTCTGCGCCCGAGACATCGCCGGTCGTCCGCCCATCCCCCTCGCCCTCGGCGTCGTCCGGTTCGTTGCCCGTCGCCGATACGAGTCGAACCGTAGCGGAAGGGTCGCACCGGTCGGCTACCTGCCACACCACGTGCACGGACACCAATCGGTGGTTGGGCGGCCACAGGACCGAGGGGTCCGTGGACAGCAGGAGCGTTGGAGGCACGGTGTCCGAGACGGTGACTGTCGTGCGCGCGGCCCCCGTCCGGCCGTCGGCGCTCTTGATCCGCAGTTCGATCGCGTTGCTCCCGAGGGGCAGGGTTGTCACGATCAGCGGGCCGGAGCCGATGCGGCGTTCATCGGTCGTGCCCGGATTGATGAACCACTCGTAGGACACGATCGGAGCACCGGCGGAAGGATCGAATGACTGGGATCCATCCAATGTCGCCGCCGTGCCGTGCGGCCCATCGCACTCGACGACGGTCGGCGCGGCGATGATCGCCTGCGGAGGATCACCCGAATCGAGCACCAGCACTTGTTCTCTCTGGTATGGGACGGTTGTCTCGATCGTGACTGGAACGGTGTTCCCGTCGGTCACGGCAATCTTCAGAGTGAGACTGGATCCATCGATGAGTGGAGAGATGTCGAAGCTGACCGGTTGTCCAGGTGTGAAATCAAACATCAAGGTGCGCTCGCGCGTCGTCGAGACATTGACCCCCGAGGCGCTCACCGATTGAACCAGGAGATCGAACCGGGGGGAGGCAGACGACAGGCCGCCGCCAGGGTCCAGCTTGACCAGGCAAACTGGAAGAGGGAGCACGGTCGAACCATCGAACAGGACGTAAGACGAGAATGCGTCGGGCTTGACGTCTGCACAATGTCCAGTGGCGAGGTTGTAACTGCGCGAGCCACTCCCGCTGCAGAAGAGTCCAATCTGCGGTCCGATCGAGACGAGGTCAAGAAGAACGTACTCAAAGCCATCGGAAATGAAGAAGATTCCCTCTCCCGCAACGCCTTCCGGCAGAAATGCCTGCCCGCAGTCGCTCACGTTGAACATGTTCGCAAGGGTCAAGTCGACGGGCTCCCTCGTCGAAATCTTCACCTGGCCGCTCAGAGGGTCGCCATTGGGATCGGTGGTCGCGATGGAGACCCGCAGCCGGTCATCGTCGGTGTGAGTTATCGACAGGAGACGCAGGGTCGGCTGGCAGGCATCTCCCGACCCATCGTTGTTTGCGTCCGATTGATCCAAGTTGGGGGTTGCGGGACAGTTGTCGCAGGCATCACCGAGCCCGTCCGAATCGGTATCCTCCTGGTCCGGATTGGCTGCCATGGGGCAGTTGTCGGGACGGCACGTGTTGCTCGCCACATTCGGATCCCCGAGCCCGTCGCCATCACTGTCGATGCAGGGATCGTGCGAGTCGGCGATTCCGTCGTGGTCCACGTCGGGCCCATTCAAGAGCACGGAGACACCCGGTTTGATCGCCGCCGCGATATCAAGCGTCCCATCCGCGTTGAAGTCCGCTAGCAGGAGCGCGTGGGGAGTGGCGCCCGAAGCGTAGTGGGTCCCCTTACCGATGAATCCCCCGGTCGAGTCCTGCAGGAAGACCGAAAGATCTCCTGCTGGTCCATAGCCGCCGTACAACGGAGATTCGTTTCCAACGATCAGATCCGGGCGGCCGTCACCGTTCAGATCACCGGCCGCTATGGCGCCGGGAAACGGCCCGGTCTGCACGCCCCATGTGCGCTGGAAGTCTCCCGAGGACGATTGGATGAACACGTATGCGACCCAGTTGATCTCGTCGGTCACCGAGATGTCCAGGAGACCGTCTCCGTTCATATCGGCGATCGCCACAGCGCTCGCAACCGGTGTGTTGAAGCCGCCAGGAAGACCGACGACGAGGTGGCCGTCGGAAAATGTGCCGTCCCCTCTGCCCAAGAGAAGGGACAGAGCGCTGCCGAGCGGTCCAATAATGACCACGATATCCTGTGCACCGTCGCTATTGATGTCGGCGAGGGCAAGCCTGAAAGGCCTGGAGAAAGAATCGAAAAACGCCGGGCCGCTGAGAGTCCCATTCTGCTGGCCGGTGTAAACGGCGACCCGATTGGCCACGGGCGAGGTGACAGCCAAATCCGCCCTGCCGTCGCTGTTGAAATCACCGGCGACGATGGAGGAAGGGGCATAACCGAGCTGCACGCTGATCGCCCGGGCGAGGTCGCCGTTCCCCTGACCCAGCAGAAGGGAGAGGTCCAGTGAACCCTGGTTCGCGGTCACGACGTCGAGGCTGCCATCCCCGTTGACATCGCCGACGGCAATCGAGACCGGCGCCAGGCCGGTTGCGAAGCGCCTTTCGTGTTCGAAGGTGCCGTCGCGATTCCCCAGGAGGACCGACACGTCGTTCGAGGATCTGTTGGCGGTCATCAGATCGATGGTGCCATTTCGGTCCAGGTCGCCGAAGGCTAGAGAGGGTTTGCCAATCGCATCGCCGGTCGTCGGTGGAGCGCCCGTCTGATAGAGCGACGCAGATTCCAGTGAGCCGCCCCCCTTCCCCAGCAGAAGACAAATCATCCGTGGGCCGGCGGGATCGGAACCGATGGTGAGATCGGATTCACCCAAGGCTCCAACCGCGAGGTCGATTTGTCCGTCTCCGTTGAAATCGGCAGCGTGGAGGTCGATCGGATTATGTCCGACCAGGTACGACCCGCCAGGGGAGAACGAGCCATTTCCTTGATTATGCAGGACCACGACGCTGTCCAAGAACCCCTGCGCTACAGAAATATCCAGCGCCCCGTCACCGTCAAGGTCGGCGAGCAGCAGACCAAAAGGGGAAGGTCCGGTCACGTAACCGACAGGTGTATCGAATTGGCCGTCTCCTCTCCCGAGGAGGACATACACGTCGGCACCCTCGGGAACTCCGCCGTCGACGACAAGATCCGGCCTTCCGTCACGATTGAGATCTCCGACGAGGACCAAAGACGGAGCGATTCCCGGAGCAGCACCAGCCACATCCTCAAAGGTCCCGTCTCCGTGGCTGAGGAACACTGATAGCCCCAGGCGATTCGTCTTGACGAAGCCGACGTCGTCTGCGACCGCCAGATCGTCCAGTCCATCTCCGTTGAAGTCCGCGACCCCCACCTGGGTCGGGAAAGCCCCTTCGGAGGTCATGCGGATCGCTGTTTCGAACGTCCCATCCCCTCGGCCAAGGAGGATCCACATGTAGTACAGCCTATCCGTGCAACCAGAGAAGCCGCAGTCCTTCTCACCTTCAGTCACCGCCACGAGATCCTTGATGCCATCCCCGTTGAAATCGCCCGAATTCATGAAGAATGGGGGACTCGGCCCGGACGCCGATTCGATCGTCGCCGCGAATGTGCCGTCTCCTGCGCCCAGGAGAACGGAAACTCCTCCCTGGGGGCCCGTTGGGCCAGAAACTCCTGTCGACAGGATCACGTCGAGCTTGCCATCTGAATTGACGTCGAGAACGAGGACGGGAGCGGCGGTGGCGGCCCCGACGTTGGACCGTGTCAACCGCAGGTCGAACGTCGCGTCCCCCTGGCCGTGCAGAAAGGAAAGGCCGGGTCGAAATCGATAAGCATCAGGGTCACTGCCGATGACGAGGATGTCCGGCCTGCCGTCCCTATCGAAATCCCCGACACCGAAGTCCTTCGGACCAGTTCCATAGGGAATGAGCCGCCCCGGAAGAAGGAAGTCGGAGGCCACAGCGACATTCAGCGTTCCGGAGAGGCAGAAGAAGAGTACTTGCAGTCCGGGCATGAGTCGTGCAGCTAACGTCATGTTGAGTCTCTGTAGATCGTCGGATGACACGGCGATCGTTGAGAGGGTCATGAGCGCTGGTTGGAGGCGTCCCCATCCGTATACCGCGATCTCCATACGGTTGCAAGTGCATTCGGTCCATTCTGTCGGTCCATTCGGTCCGTGGTGGCGACCACCTTAAAGGGTTGTGCCATCTTCCGGATGCGTCACGAGGAGAGTGCCTAAGCACGCGGCCGAACCTCGAGTTCATCGAGGAGCGATACGGGATGTTCAGGAAGGCAGGGTAGTCTCGGTCGACTCCTTCGCCCCCGCGCCACCACCCAGCAGATCGAAATCCCCACCCAGCACGAGATCGATCCGTCCTGTGCGATAGTGGCGGATGCCGTCGCGCACCAGCGGGGAGGGATCGCGGCGGTAGCGGCGGACGACGCGCAGGTTGCGGGTGGCGTGCTGCTCGAGGGACCGCTCGGCCTGGGAGCGGAGCGCGCGGGGG
>Ga0137381_10000443_pt1 | contig 25982 bp, 23 predicted proteins | sample SagtaG_16_FD_104808 | JGI IMG/M metagenome (GOLD analysis project Ga0137381, IMG submission 104808) | Vadose zone soil microbial communities from Sagehorn Ranch, Mendocino, California, USA - Sage2_L_115_16 metaG | ecosystem: Environmental > Terrestrial > Soil > Vadose zone | place: USA... | reverse complement strand
GCAGACGCCCGTCACGTTCGCTCCAAACGACTTGGCGACCTGCACGGCGAACGTACCCACGCCTCCCGAGGCGCCGTTGACCAGGACCTTCTGCCCCGGACGAATCTGTCCCTTGTCTCGCAGCCCTTGCAAGGCGGTCTCCCCCGCCACGGGCACGGCCGCGGCTTGCTCAAACGTGGAGCCCACCGGCTTCGGCACGAAGTTCCGCTCTTTGCCGGCCACGTATTCGGCGAATGCCCCGCTGCGCATGCCGAAGACTTCATCGTCCGGTTTGAAGCGCGTCACGTTCCGGCCCACGGCCTCGACGTTTCCCGCGACGTCGACGCCCGGGACGGGGCTCTTGGGTCGGCGCAGGCCGGTGCTCAAGCGGATGATGGAAGGTATGCCGCGCATGAGGTGCCAATCGAGGGCATTGACGGATGCCGCTCGAACCCGGACCAGGACGCCGTCATCGTCGACCGCCGGTTTGTCGATCTCTCGGAGTTCGAATACGTCCGTCGAACCGTACCCAGTTTGGACGATCGCTCTCATGCGATCCCGCCCCCGTCGGTCGCACGCCCGCGGGATACTTAGTCTTAACTCGGGACCCCCGCGACTCTCCCGGGAGGAACCTCAAGGAGAGTCGGGGTTCCCGTCGAGAGCCGGCAGGCGTGAACGGCGGTCACCGTCGTATTGGGCCGCTCGACCAGGAGAGCTGCTCCGCTTGGCTGGCGTAGTCGACCGCACTGCGGAAGTCGCCCGCCTTCAGGGCTTTCTTTGCCTCTTTGAGCGCCGCCTTCGCGATTTGAACGTTGAGCCCGCGTGCCTTCGCTTCCTTCACCCTCTCTTCCGCTCCCGCGAGCCGACGTGCGGCAGTCTCCCGGTCTAGGTTAGACGACGCGCTGTTGATCACCGGCAGGCGGGCGACCGAAGACGCGGTCGGAGCGCCGGTCTCGAGGAGCCCAAGAATGGAGTCGGCACGCTCGATGGCAGAGGCATAGTCGCCCGCCTCGAACGCAAACCGGGCCTCCTTGAGAGCGCGTCGCGCAGCCTGGACGTTCGACCCGCGGTCCCGTGCCCGTTTCGCCGCCTCGAGAGCCCTGGTCATCCGTTCGAGTGCCGCGATCCGGGTCGAACTCGTGCTCGAAGCCACTGAGATCCGCGTCCAGTTAGCCTCCGAGGCGAACATGAACATTTCGCCACGAAGGTGCGCGTCCGGCTGTCAACCTCCGAGATCTCCAGCTACCGCCGCGCGCGAAGCAAACTAGATAGGTTCCTGCGAGGGTGCGGAAAACGAGGGAAGGAAATGAAACGGCAGGAGCTCCTCGACTTGATGACGACGCTGGACGACGCATGGAATGCCGGACCTGGAAGTCCTCTGTGGGAGACCTTCCGAAAACGTCACACGGAGGACGTCGCCGTGTATTGGCCGGGCGGGGCTCCGCCGACGAGGGGACGGCACCACCACAACCTCGAGGCCGTCGAGTTTTTCAAGACGTTCCCGGACAACCACCTGATCAACCGGCCTTACAAGATCCTGATCGCGGACGGCGACCATACGTGCTCCGTCGCGGAGTTTCGGGGCACGATGAAGGGACCGATGAAGATGGGGGACAAGGTGATCCCTCCAACGGGCAAGAGCTTCCACGTCGAGTTCTGCACCGTCGCCACGTGGAACGACCAAGGAGCAATCACGGAGGAGCGGCTGTTCTACGACCAGGTCGGGCTCATGAAGCAAATCGGGCTCGGCTGAGGACGAACCACGCGGGCTGTTGAGTGTGTGGGCGTCGAAGGCGCAAGTGAGCGAAGCCATCCATCCGGATCTCCGCAACCGGCCAAATCACGACTTCTCTTCCCAGAGCGCCGCGGTCCTGCCCTCCTTGTCCACCTCGAAAGTACCGTGCTCGAGTTTGCCGGCCCTCTCGTAACGGTGGATCACGACGCCCGTGGTCGAGACTTTGGTATCCACGAGTCGGAAGGCTCCGGGAACGGTTCCGTCGCCAAAGAGGCGCTTGCCCGGGCCAACGGAGACCGGAAAGATCCACAGGTTAAACTCGTCGACGAGGTCGTGCCTCAGCAACGTCTGGATCAGGTTCGAGCTTCCCGTCACATGAATCTCTCCACCGACTTGCTCTTTGAGCCGCGCGACGGATGCGCCAACCTCCCCGCGCAGCAACGAGGAGTTGTGCCATTCCGTTTTGTGAAGCGTCCGAGAGGCGACGTATTTCCGCACGCTGTTCAGCTTGGCTGCGACCGGATCGTTCGGATCGGTGACGCGCGGCCAGTGGGCGGCAAAGATCTCGTATGTCCGGCGGCCAAGCAGGAGCGCGTCGGGTTCCATCGTTTGCTGGACGATGAGCTTGCCCATCATCTCATCCCAATACTTCACCGACCAACCGCCGTGCTGGAAGCCGCCATCGCGGTCTTCGTCGGGGCCTCCCGGCGCCTGCATCACCCCATCCAGGGTCAGGAAAGTGCCGACAATCAGTTTTCTCACGGGTTTCTCCTCCGATCATTCGCCGCGCAAGCACTCTTCACGGATGCAAATCGGCCCCTTCGGGCTTAAACATGCGCGACCAGAGACGCTCCCATCCTTCATGGAGTGCGGGAAAACAAGGTGCGGTGAGCCCGTTTCACGGCGCATCGGAGGGTTTATGTACCCACAACGCCACACACTTCCATCGGAATAGGGGGAGGAGGAAATGAAACTCCGAAACAGTTGGAGCTTGGTGAGCCTGTTTGCGATTTTGGTGGCACTTGGAGTCGTATCCGCGGTAATCCTGATGCAACAAACGCAGCCGTCGGTCCCGGTCGCGGGTGGAATGACGCGGAACTGCAATCCGACGTCGGCGACTCCCACGAACGTGACGCTGGGGGGTACCGGACAGGAAACGTTCTCCTGCGATTCGAACGCACCCACGACGCACCCCGCCTTCACGACCGACGGCGCCGTGCTTGTCACTCCAACGGTCACCGGACTCGCGGCTCCATACAACTCGACCGGTCTGTTCGTCTACTTCGCGAACGGGGCCGTCAACACGGGCACCTGCTCGGGTCGCACCGGCGCCGCGAGGATCAACGACGGCCAGGCGATGGCGCTGAGCCAGAATTCCTGGAACTACTGCGCGAAGTATGAGATCGTTGGCCTCACGGGCCTGCCCACCTTCACGGTCACATGGAACTTGTGATCGTGGGCCAGGCGTCCCTCCGGGCAACGTTGTCGGCCTCGCACGTCCGCCGAGATAGATCCCGCGGAAGCGCTGCCTCCCCTCGGCCACATCTGCGAGAGCTCGCGTCTTAGCCCGTGAGATCGACGAACGGATTGCGCGCGTAGTCTACCGGAATGTCCACCACGCAAGGATCCTTCGACTCCATCGCCTCCTCCAGCACGGACCGGAGTTCCTTTGGATGCTCGACGCGGAAGCCTCGGAGCCCGAAGGCCTTTGCAAGATGGGTGAAGTCCGGATTGCCGAAGTCCGTGCCGACCGTTCGCTTGAATTTCGCGAATTGTTTCCAGCGGATGCTCCCGAGACCGCCGTCCCGGAAGACGAGGTTCACCGTCGCCGCGCGCTCTCGCTTCGCCGTCTCCAGTTCATGGACGCTCATCAGGAACCCGCCATCTCCGCTCAGGGTCACGACCCGCCGATCCGGATCCAGGAGCTTGGCCGCGATTCCCCCGGGGAGGGCGATTCCCATCGCGGACAGGCCGTTCGAGATGACGATCGTCTTGGGCTTGGCCACACGAAAGAAACGGCTGAGCCACAGCTTGTGAGCCCCGACATCCGAGATGAGCAGGTCGTCGGGTTCGAGGATTTCTCGGAGGTCCCACAGCAGCCGCCGCGGGTTCAGCGCGTTTTCCGAGTGGGCCCCGAGTTCCGACTCCAAGGTCTTCACGATCCCGTCATGGGTCGGCTCCGACCGCACCGGTTGCCGGGTCTTGCGGATCTGCTGAGCGAGTGCCTGCACCGATTCGCGGATCTCTCCGATCACTTCGACCTCCGGGAGGTAGTTCGCAGAAATCTCCGCGGGGAGCGTATCGACATGGATGATCCGTCGATCGCCGCGCGGGTTCCACGACCGAGGATCGTATTCGACGAAATCGTACCCGATGCAGATGAGCAAGTCGGACGCATTCAATCCCGCGAGTTCGTGATCTCGAGGCAGGATGCCGATCGTCAGGAGGCTCATCGACGAGGTCCATGGGATCGCACCCTTCCCCATCACCGTGGTCACGACCGGGATCTGGAGTTGTTCGGCGAGTTGTGTCAGTTCCGACGACGCGCCGTTCCGGATGACCCCGTTCCCGGCGAGGATGATCGGTCGAACGGCCTCCTCGATCAGGCGGGCCGCGCGTTCGACGCTCGCTCGGGCCGGCGTCGGGGCACTCACCGGCTCGCGAGGGAGCGGTCTCTGGTTCGGGCCCGCTTCATCCTCTGCGACGTTCTCCGGCAGCTCGACGTGCGTCGCCCCAGGCTTCTCCGCCTCGGAGAGCTTGAACGCTTTCCGGAGAATCTCGGGGACAACGTCCGGGCTCTCGACCCGTGCGTTCCATTTCGTGATTCGACTGAACAGCTGGAGGATGTCGACGTACTGGTGCGACTCCCGATGGATCTTCGAGAGGTTCGCCTGGGCGGTGATCGCGACGAGCGGAGCCCGGTCGAGGAACGCGTCCGCCACCCCCGTCACAAGGTTCGTCGCGCCGGGCCCGAGGGTCGCGAGGCACACGCCGGCGCGGCCGGAGAGACGGCCGTAGACGTCCGCCATGAACGCGGCGGCACCTTCGTGCCGCGTGAGGACGAACCGGACGGAGCTCCCTCGGAGCGCGTCCATCAGCTCGAGGTTCTCCTCTCCCGGGATCCCGAATGCGAAACGGACTCCCTCACTCTCGAGGCAAGAGACCAGGAGTTGAGCGGCGTTCATGCGCGTGCACCGACGGCCCGGCGGCTCATTTCACCCGACGCGGAGGGGCTTCCGGAGGGTCCTCGTGTTGCGCGGGGATCGGGACGGAGGCGAGGACGAGCCGGTATCCCGGCGCTCCGCCGATCGCTACAGCTGACATGTTCTCGAGGAGGGCGCCGGAGCCCGACTTGAGCGGCACGTCGTCAATCATCCCGGAGCCGTTCAGCACGTACGCGATGGCGCGGCGATCGCGGCCGATGCGAAAGAAGGCGGTGGCTTGTCGCGCGAACTCGATGTCCGTGCACTCGAGACCCGACGAACCGTCGGCGCGCGCGAGCGGTCCGACGACCGCCTTCTGGACCGTCCCGTCGGATTCCTCGGTGGCGTCTCCGGCCGTCTTGATCTGGATCGCGGTCGGCGGCGGTTCCGTGTGCCAGGGCAGGCGGACGACGAGGGACAACCAACGGGCTCGTTTCCCCTTCAGCATCTCGAGATCGTGAGAAATCTCCTCGTGGGCCGTGAGGACCGCAACGGATCCCGGCGTGAGCGCTTCACGCCGACCGGAGTCGTCCATGTGGTCGACCTCGCCTTCGACCAGATAGATCACGACCTCCTCGGCCTGGTGGCTATGGCGCCCGAGCTTCGAGCGCGAGGTCGTCATCGTCTCGGCGAACCGTTCGAACGGCAACCAGGGTCCATGATCTCGATTCGGCAAAAGCAGGCTGGTGGTCTTGTCGGATGCGTCGATCTCCCCGTGAGCGACGATCAGGCTGCGGGTTTTCCTCGGGCTCGGCATGGCGGCGTCTCCCCTCATGCCGGAAGCGACGCCGCCGAATATAGTTCGCGGCCCCGGGAACGGGGTCGATCGGTCTCATCGCGCCAAGACTACCTCTGGTGTCCGTCGATCCAAAACCCGAATTGGAATCTGGGAGCCGGAACTCGAACGCGTTCCGAAAGTCGATCCCGAGGGCCCGGCATTCTTCCCCGAGTTGGGACACGAAAGGCGCGACTGTGTCGAAATCGCCGATCCGTCCTAGATTCTCGGCAAGGTCGGATCCGCCGAGGTTCTTCGCGATCGCTTCGGGGACGCCCCACCGCGCATCGAGGGCTCGCGTGAACATCTTCTTGACCCCTGCCTCCGCGAACACGTCGGCGATCGTTGCTGGCGTCCATCCACCGGTCGGAGGATATGCGGGGGCGAAGCCGACGAACGTCGTCAGGCCGGCGTCGGCGAGGGCCCGAAGGCATCGGAGCCGCGCGTCAATGGGCGGCGCCCACGGTTCAAGGAGGGCTCGGGCTCGATCGTCTAGGGTCGGCACCGACATGCCGACTTCGATGTCCGCGAATTGAGTGAACAGGTCAAGGTCGCGGATCATCAGTGGCGCTCGCGAGAGAACGGAGACCGGCCAGTTGGCTTTCAGGAGGACTTCGAGGGCATGCCGCGTGATCCGATACTTCCCTTCGACGAACTGGTACGGATCGGTGGCGGTGGAGATTGCCACAAGTCCCTTCGGTAGACGCTTCAACTCCTTCGCCAGCACCGTCGCCGCGTTCCGCTTCACGACGACCGACGCGCCCCATGTGCTCCGGTCGATCTGCAGAAGCCGCGGGACGTAACAAAAGAGACAGCCATGGTAACACCCGACGTACGGATTGAAGGAGTAATCGATCCCTGGCAGCGGATCCTTCCGCAGAGCCGACGAGACGTAGGTTTCTCGGATCCGGAAATCGTCTCGAGGGGGAGCGACGCGGATGCCCAGGATTTCTTCCATGTGGGTGACCGAATTCGTTCAGAGCTTCATGGCTTCCCTGGGGGAGGGCCGTGAAAGTGAATTCTGGTTCCCCGAAGAACTCGGTTCGGCAGCATGCAGTCGGGGCCTCTCCTCCGGTTCGTCGCCGTGCGATTGAGGAAAAGCTATAGCCGCTCGCCCGCTGCCGCAGTCCCAACGGGCGCCCATTGGGGTGCCGCGGAAGGCACATGTTCGTGAGTCTTGACCGGAATCATCGCGCGGTCCGCGTCGCGGGCGGGGTCCTCGCGGCCCTCATGATCTCGGTCGTCGTCGCGAACGTGCTGTGGCCGGGCCCGACGCCTCCCGCGGTCGTCGAGCCGCGGATGCCGCCGAGTGAGAGCCCGTTTCCGACGTTCCCCCTGGGTCCCGTCCTCCACGCCGCGAGGATCGACGCGGACGCGAATCTGTCCTTGCGCCTCCTGATGACGTCGCTGCAGGGCCTCGTGAATCGGGTGGCGGTCGAACTCTACCTGGACGTCCCGGCGGGCGTCGCGGGCAACACCTCCCAGATGTTGTCGTATCTTGCGGCTCGGTACAACGTGACGTACGATGTCATATCGGCGCAGGCCGCGATCGACGCGTACGTAGGCCGGGCCGCGGGCGTCATCGTATATGATCCGTCGCGGCCCGAATCCATCGATGTTGGGACGGTCCTCGCGGCGCAACAGGACGCGGTCCTCGCAGGGCCGGACCTGGCGGGATGGCTGTCCAACCGCTACGCCCTCCCGATCCTCTTCGATTACGCGCAGAGACGCGACTGGACGTCCCTCGATGCCGTCGGCGCGTACGACCGGGCACTCCGGGAGCTCTACCCGCACGCGTATCCGGATTTGCTCGCGATTCTCCCGCCGGATCGATGGGCGATTCGAGATTATCTCGTGCAGACCGGGACGTTCGTCTTCTACCTGACGCAGGGGATCTTGGCTTCCCCGATGGAAACCGCGGCGACGATACGGATCCTCGCGGCGGCCCCCCGCGGGATCCCGATCTTGGGATGGTTCAACAGCCCAACGCTGACGGAAGAGAACTCGTTCGTCCAGATGGCGTCCGCCGCAGGCAAGTTTGTCGTCGGCGTGCAAGATGTGCCGAACCTCTCGGTCCTGACGGCCCTCGGGCGAAACGAGACCCATCGGCAAGTGTCTCCGACCGCCCCGCCGGCGCCTGTCCTCGAGGACAAGACGTACGTCGTCCTCGGGATCCCGGACGGCGATAACCTCGACTTCGCGGCCGGACGCATGTGGGATCTCTGGTCCGAGCCGGTCCGCGGGACCCTCCCTTTCGCGTGGAGCCTGAACCCGCTCCTCGTCGATCTTGCGCCGCCGCTTCTCGACCGGTACTACGACAACGCCACCACGCTCGATCGATTCCTCGCGTCCCCGAGCGGTGCCGGATACCTGTACCCGGACTACGCAGGGCCGGGAGATCTTCCGCCGTTCGTCAATTTCACGAAACGGTACCTCGACGCCGCGGACATGGACGTGGTCTGGATGCTCAATGCATTCGCCGCCTCCGAGATCACGTACACCTCCGCGAGTCTTTCGGCCTACGTCGACGGCTCCCGACCCGCGGGAATCGTCCTCGACTACGACGATCAGCCGAGGACCCGCGATGCGTGGATGCAGGCCGGGAGCCAGGCGGTCGCGCCGGTCATCCGGTCGACGCACTTCTGGACGACCGCCGACAACGTGCTCGGCAAGATTGACACGGCGATCGATTCAGGGAGCGGCGGTCCGAATTTCCTCTGGCTTACGGTCTACACGTTCCGCTTCGATCTGAACGATGCGCAGGCCCTGGTGGGCGAGCTTTCACGGCGATTGAATGGGAATCTCGAAGTCGTCACCCCGTCCGCGTTCTTCGACCTCTTGCGGGCGGACTTCGTCCGGACGGCTCGGAGCCGCCTCGACGCGATGGAGGGGGACCCGATCGCCTCGGTCCTCTTCTCCGAGCTGATGAATTCCGCAAAGGTGCTCATGCAGCAGGCGGACGCATCGCTTTCCACAGGCGACGCCGACCGCGCCGCATACGTCTCCTACCTCGCACTCGAAGATCTCCGGTCCGTTGCCTCGGCGGAGGCTCTTCTCGCGTCGCTGCTCGTGGTCTTGGTCGCCGCGGCGCTTGCCTACGTCGCTCATCGCGCTTCGCGGTCATCCGACAAAACGCCGGAGCGCCTCCGGTTCGGCGTCCTCGTGATCGTGACCGCGGCGGTGGCCCTCCTCGTCTTCGCACTCCGGGAGGCCCTGGACCAGAACTTCTGGACCTATCCGACCATCCTGGTGGCCGTCGCAATCGCCGGGATCCACCGCCCGCTGCGCCGTTGGCTCGATCGCGCGTATGCCGCACGGGCCCCCACCGCGGCGGCCCTTGTGGCTTTGGTCTTCGTCGTGCTTGCGATCCGGACGAGTGCCGCGTTTCCCCTCGCGGTCATCGGGGTCCTGCTCGCCATCGATGCCTACCTCGCTCGACGCCCCGGCACTTCATCGGAGGTCCTCCTCGGCTTCGCGTTCGGCACGGCAATCGGGTTCCTCGGTGGATTCGACCTGCCCACCTTCGCCGTCCTTTCCATTCTCCTCGTCCTGCCAACGTTGACCGTCAACGGTCCGCCCGTGGGTTCCACGCCGGGACGCCGGCCGAACGCCCTGATGCCCGGGTTCGTGCTCGCGCTCTCCCTCATGCCGCTCTCCATCGCCTATTACTATTCCTTAGCTCTCCGGCTCGAATTCCAGGGGAGTGCACTCCTCATCGCCGCCGGAGCACTCCTGGTCCTCGCGCCGACCCTCGCGCTCATCGCGCGGCGGACGCATGCCCGGATCGAACCGCGGGTCTCGGAGGTCGCGGCCCTCGCCCTTGCGGTCGTGTTCAGCGGTCTCGTCCTGCGCTCGCACGGAGCCGTCCCGACCCTCCTCCCGTTGTTCGGGCTATTCGCATCCCTCTCGTACGCCGGCATCGTGGCACTCGATCGCTTCGCCGCACACGGTGGCCAGCTGGGACGGGCGCTCGCGATCGCCATCTCGTTCCTGCCGTTGATCGTCCTGTTCATTCGGATGCCGCCGATCGTCATCTCGCTCACGATCCTCCGGTTGCCGGAGGTCGTGGAATCCGCCCTGTACGCGCCCACCGTGCTCCTTGCCGCGGCGGCGCTGCTCCTGGCGGCCGGGATCGCTCTACGGCATCGCTTCCGGGATGCACTGGGAAAGGATTATGACCGGGAGGCCCATGGTGGACCGGAAGGGCCATGAGGAAGCTCCCGAAGAAACGATTCCTCGAGGTCGCGGGCCGCATCCTTCGGAACAAGATGGCGAAGGAGGCGATCTACCCCTTCTACTGTTCCTTCAAGCTCACGCGCCGCTGCAACTTCACGTGCTCGTTCTGCAACTGTTGGCACGTCAAGAACCGCTGGACGGACATGCCGACGGAGGACGTGAAGGCGGTCCTCGACAACCTCGCCCGCTCCTCCGTGATCGTCTGCAGTTTCGAGGGCGGCGACCCGCTCGTGCGAGACGACATCGGGGAGCTCTTGAAGTACCAGTACCAGAAGCCGTGGTATCTCCTGTTCACGACGTCGGAGCGGGACATGCAGGCACGCTACCCCATGCCGGAGTATGGGAAGTACATTGATTTCCTGCACATCTCGATCGACGAGGGCCACAAGAACCTCGACATGTACGACGAGCTCGAGGAGTACACGAAGTGGGGGTCCATCGTCACCGTGCAGATCGTCGTCACGAAGAACGACATCGGCGCCCTCGAGACGAAGATCCGACGATGTCAAGATGCGGGCGTCAAGGCGGTCGTCATGTGCGCCGTGCACCTGAAGAACACGAAGGACCACCTGCCGGACCTCTGGTCAATGTCGAAGGTCGGGCTCGAACTGAAGAAGAAATACCCGGGCGTCATCATCTCGCCGGACAGCTACTTCAACCGGATCACCTGGGACCACGGATGCGAGTCCTCGTCGATCATCGTCGACGCGGACGGTTTCCTGTGGTATCCGTGCCGCGTCCTCGAGGAGAAGACGATCAACCTGATCGACTCGGACCTGATGACGTACCTGGAGTCGCCGGACGGCCACGAGCGCCGATTGCGGATGGCCGCGTGCGACATCCAGTGCGCGTGGTACCAATACTATGCGACGCAGGCGTTCGTGAATCCGCGTGAGATCCTGTCCGCGTGGATGCCATACTACCGCGACCTCCTGAACGGCGGGAAGCAACCGATGGCGGTCGCCCCGGCCTTCGCGCCGCGGTCGATCGAAGACCTGGCGCACGCGCAGATCCTCCAAGAGAGCGCGATGAGAGGGCTGGACTTGTCGGAGCCATCGGCGATGGAACTCCCGATGATTCAATCGCCGCCCCCGCATCCGTGAGTCCGTCCCCTCCGATCCGCGAAGGGCTCCAATCGACCGGTTTGTCATGGTTTGTCGACACGACGCCCGTTTGGAGAAAACTGAGAAATAGCGGCACGCGCCATCGGACGCGCGATGGGATGTACCGTCAGGACGGCTTCTGAGGGTGACGATCGACCCCGCTGAAAGCGTCTTCCGACTCCTGCTCGTCTTCGCCCTTGCCTTCGGGATCGGCCTGGAGCGACAGATTCGTCGCAAGCCGGTCGGGTTCGGGACGTTCATCTTCGTGTCGACCGGCGCGGCAGCCCTGGCGATCCTTGCGATCGATTTGGAGGCTGACAATCCGTTGACCCTCCTCGGCGGCGTCATCACCGGCATCGGCTTCCTCGGGGCCGGCGCCTTGATCCGCGCGAACGACCGCGTGTTCGGCTTCACGACGGCGGCGCTCGTATGGGCGATGGCCGCGCTCGGCGTCGCGGCGGGCGCAGGCCTGTACCTCATCGTCTTCGTCAATTACGGCGTCGTCTGGGCGGTCGTCATTACCGACCGATTCCTCGAGGGACGCGGTTTCGGCTCGCACGCCAAGATCGTCCACCTCACGATCGCGAATCCGGTCAGCGCGGAGGATCTCGATGTCATCCTGCCACCCTCGTTCTCGAAGTTCGAGCGGGTCCACGTCGACAAAGAGGCGCACCAGGTGAGCGTGACGGCCCAAGTGCGTCTCAAGCCGACCGCCGTCGCGGGGCTCCTCGAGGCCCTCCGGGCGAACGAGAAGATACGGAAGTTCGAAATCGAGTAACGGCTACCCGGACTCGAGGAGATCGCTGTACGACGAGGCCATCAGGTCCTCCTCGTGAATCTGGAAGTACAGGCGCAGGGTTTCGAGTTGTTTCTGGCCCTCCTCCTGCTCCGATTCATCCGAGAGAATCTTCTCGAATTCCAGGAACTTGCCCAATCCCGTGACCACGTCGAGATGGACCTCGACGCCTTGGAGGCGGTACACCTCACGAGTCTTGCGGACTTCTGCCTTCATCGGGAGGACCTGCAAGAGAATCTCGCGGACGGTCGCGGCATCGGGGACGGAGGCGAGGAGGACTCGGCTCTCTTTCACGCCGCTCGTGTCCGGCCGTTCATAGTAGACGAGCTGCCCTTCCTTTGCGCCATCGACCGCGCGGAGCTTCAGCCTCCGCTCGCCGAGGGAGAAGTACGTGTCGACCTGGACGAATGTTCCGAGGCGCTCTGCACCCGACAGGAGTGCACGCGCCTTGCCGAGGTCCTCGTACCGCGCCTTCAGCTCGACGAGATGCTTCGCGCCCGAGTCCACGCGGGGCGAGAACGGGGGATGGACAAGAACGTTGCTGGCCTACGCGTAGCCCGTGATCCGACGCTGGCCTCGAAGGTACGCCCGCAGGACGCTCGAACGCCACCAATTCTCCAATGGAAGGCGCAGACGGCGTCCCAATTCCGATTCCGCCTCGTCGAGGCTCTCGAAGCGTGCGGGTTTCGTCCGGAGGGCGCCCCGCGCGAGCTCGCGATACCTCCAGACGCCGAGCGGCACCCAGTCGTCGTAGACCTCCATGAAGACGATCGCGCCCGCCTGACGGCGACGGGACGCCAGATGCTCTAGCACCGGCAGGCGGGTCGCGTGGTACGCCCCTGCGATCTGGTCCGGATAGGTCGTCCGGCCTCCCGCGAACTCATGATCGTGGGCCGGCGTCGGGCTCGCGTCCAGGTTCCACGCCTCGAGTCCCTCGAACATGAACGCTTGCGGGAACATGAGGACGGCGACATTGTTCGCGAGTCCGCTCGCGCTCGCCACCTCGAAATCGGAGATCCACGGGAACGACCGGACCTCCCGGACGAGGCTCTTCGCCAGGATGTCGTCGACCGCGGTGATCGACCACTCGGTGGGGACGAGGCGCCGCCGGTCCTTCGTCCCGAGCAAGCCGACGGAAAAGACGCGGGTGATCTGACTCTGCGAAATCCCGTGGTCGTACAGGTCGGCGACGGCCTCTCCCGCCCGGAGGTCCGTGTCCGAGACGAGGTCGTCGACGCGCCTCGGCACCGACGGGTTCGATGTGAGGTCGACCTTCGCGATGTCCGCACTCGGGCCGCTCGGGGGCGCGCGACTCGAGAATGGACTCACGAGGACCGGCTTCTTGGTGAACCACATCTCCGTGTCGATTGGCTTTGAGGCCATGGCGGCCTCCTGCACCGTCGAAAGCATCGAGTCGGGTGCGCGGGCCTCGGCGACCCGCCGAGGCGCCTTCCCGCGGACCAGGGTGAGCCGGAATCGCAGGATCTCGGGAAGTTCGTACGAGAGCCATGATTCCGAGGCGTCGAGGATTGATGTGTCCTCGTCTCGCACCGGCGGGACCAGCGGTCCCACAAGCACCTTCGGGTATCCCCACGAGCCGACGAACGCACTCGGCGGGGACGCCCCGAACAGATTCGTGGTCTGGAGATCCCGCCGCTCCTCGAACCAATCGCGGACCCGCCCTAGGTACGGGCAGATGGCGAGTCGACAGCGCTTGATGTCCCCGCGACAGACCCGACACGCGATCTCGCGGCGGACCTCCGCGAGGGTCGCCTGAATTCCGTCCTCTGCCCGTGCCGGTCCGAGGGAGGAGGCGACGGTCATGGTCACGCGGACGGGGTGGGCGCCACGGGCTTCGGTGGCGCCGGCGCAGGAGACGGCTTGTCCTCGGGGATGACCTCGTCCCAGCGCGAATAGCAGATTGGACACACGTGGATGATGCCGCCCGAGGCGTTGCACGGCTGGGCGCCGTGGTTCGGGCAGTGATGCTCTTTGGCCATCTCATCCCTCCGAAGGACCCGCTCCACTTATGCCTTTCGGGCTCGGCTCGATTCCGTACAACTTGTCGCGGTTCGCCTCGAGTTGGTCGACCCGTTTTCCAGCAAACTCCGCGGCGGTTAACACCGCGACGTCATGCTCCTTCCCCGCCTCGAAGACGGGCTCCATGCGGGTTCGCCATTCTCGATCCCGGAGGATGTGATGGTCCAGGATCAAGGTCCGCACATCCGTGGTCCGGAGGATCCGGGCGAGGTGGGAGAGCGACCGCTTCGTGTGCACCGCGGGATAGTTTTCTGGCATGTGCGTCATCGGCCCGTCGACGTAGAGGACGGTCGGCTGGGCATCGATGAGGAACGAGAGGTGCTCCTTCAAAGGCGGTCCGATCACGTCCGCCGTGTGGACGAACGTCTCGCGCCCTTGGGCAATCCGCGTCATGACGACGTAGCCGAGTTCGTCGTTGTAGCCGTGCGGCACCGCGGGCGAGAACAGGAGCTCCGTCCCGCCGTAGTCGACCTGGTTGCCGTCGGCCACTTGGACCTCTCTCGGATACGACTTCAACTTGCGAACGAAGGCACTCGAGCGTTCCCGCTGACTCCGGTTGATGTGGAACTTGCCATCCTTCAGGAACGCCGTCTTGCCGCGAAAGATCGAGGGCGCCGCCGGGTTGTGATGATCGTAATGGTAGTGGCTGACGGTGAGAACGTCCGCCTTCGTTGCGGCAGCCCTGATGACCTGCCAGAGTTCTTTCTGCCGCGACCGTTCGCTCTCATGCGGCGGGAGGTCGTACCGGTACGGTCCGAGCCGGACGCTCGGGTCCAGGAGGATTGTCACGTCCGGCGTCTCGACGAGGGTTGCCATGGACCGCGCGCCGAGGCTGTCGGCGGCGAGCGGGATGATCCTCATCGCATCACGCCTTCGCCGAAGAGTTGGCGCCTCAGCCGCCGGAAGCCGAGGTTCCGCACGAGGTCGAGGCTCGCCGTGTTCTCCGTCTGCACATGGAGGGCCGGGATCTTCCCGCGGCGCAAGACGTCCTTGACGATCGCGGACGTCACAGACAAGGCGTACCCGCGGCGGCGGTACGGATCGAGGACGTGAATGAAACCGATGACGGAGACGGTCGGGCTCTCGACGTGGGTGAGGACCCACGCGACCGGCGTCCCGCCGTCGAAGATAGCGAGGGCGGGGCCCGCGTCCATCCTCGAGCGTATGTACGCGGTCGCGTCCCATCCCGGGCTCCAGTGTTCCGCGACGAGGGAGGCCCATTCCGGGCCCAACGAGCGGATGCCGGCCGTTTCGTGGTCGACGAAGTCTCGCTTGTCGAGGCGGAAGAGCCAGAAGCGATTCAGGTCCAGTTGTTCCGCGCAGGACTCGGCGAGGGGAGCCATCCATTCGTCGGTCAGGTGGGCGAAGACCGGTCCCCTGGGCAACGCCGCCAGCAGCTCGCCTGCGTCGTCCGGACGTTCGGCATGCATCGCGACTCCGCAGGCGCCGTCCGCCCATGCCGGGCGCACGATTCCCAGGACGGCACGGGGCGGCGAGCCGATGGAGAACGCGGTGGTCGGCGCATCGGGTCGGAGGCCACGCTCCCATACGAAGGCGGTCCCCACGGGATCCGCATCGAGGAACCTCATCACTGCGTCGCGATCTCGGGTCGACTCCACGAGCGGACCATCGCAACGTGCGTCAAAAGGCTTCGCCGCTCAGCCGCGAAATCTCGCGCGCAATGGCTTCGGCGGAAGTCCGAGGATCTTTTGACTCGTAGATGGAGCGACCCACGATCACCGCATCGGCCCCGGCACGGATTGCCTCGGCTGGCTTTCCGCCCTGCGCGCCGACTCCCGGCGCGAGGATGAGCTTTGTGCCGACAATCTCGCGGAGTCGCTTTACCCGCTCCGGCCTTGTGGCCGGCGCGACGATTCCCGCCGCGCCTGCGCGAACGGCGAGGCGTGCCATTTCCTCCGCGTGCGGGGCCGTGAACTCCGCGCCGCCGGGATGACTCATCTCGGTGATTACGAAGACCTCCGCGCGTCCTGCGGATTCGACCGCAGCGCGGACGCTGTCCTCTCCCACGAACCCTTGCGTGATGATCCCCGATGCACCCATCTTGACGACCTGTTCGACGATGAGGCGCGTCGTATTCGGGATCTCCGCGGTGCGGAGGTCCGCCAGGAGGTACCCGAGCCGCGCGAGGTCCCGGAAGATCTCCCGCCCGCCGGACAGGAACAGGGCCCACCCGACCTTGATCGCGTCGACCTCCGCGCGGACCGCTTTCGCGACGGACATCGCCGCTTCCGGGTCGACGACGTCGAGGGCCAGGATCAGGCGATGCTCGAGGCGCATCGCGGCCCCCCACGAGGACGACGGAGAAAAAGGTTCGTTCGCCGAGCCATCCGGCGGACCCTTTAAGTAATCCAAGGCGAATCCGACGGACGCCCCCGATGCCCGAGGCCCAGCGCATCAAGACGAAGGTCTGCCTGGTCGGCGAGGCGGCCGTCGGCAAGACCTCCCTGATTCGGCGGTTCGTCCAGGACGAGTTCGACGACCGGTACATCACGACGCTCGGCGCGAAGGTCTCGAAGCGCGAGATGACGTTCGAGACCCGGGACCGCACGAAGATCCACATGGACATGACGGTCTGGGACATCATGGGGGAGAAGGGCTTCCGAGACCTCCTGAAAGAAGCGTTCTTCCACGGCGCGAAAGGGGTCGTCGCGGTGTGCGACCTCACGCGGTACTCGACGCTCAAGGAGCTCGACGACTGGGTGCAGAGCGTCTTCAACGTCGTGGGCGAGATCCCGGTCGTGTATGCGGTCAACAAGATCGATCTGAAGGACGAGGTCATGATCCTGTATGGCGACAAGGAGATCGAGCAGGCCGTGCGGGCGTTCGAGGCGCCGTACTTCTACGCCTCGGCGAAGACGGGGGAGAACGTGGAGGTCCTCTTCCGGCGGCTCGGCACGATGGTCCTCCAGCGCGAGGGCATGGCGGTCGCGACGTGAATCAACCGGGAGAACAGCGCGAGAATCGTTAAGTAGGCAGGGTCGAAGTCGGGCCGCGGTTCCGGGCGAGGACGTCGGATGACGAAGCAGAAACAGCTGAAGTCGAAGATCTGTCTCGTCGGGGACAAGGCCGTCGGGAAAACCTCGTTGATCCGCCGGTACACGATCAACATGTTCGACGAGGAATACCTCACGACGATCGGCACGCACGTGACGAAGAAAGAGGCCCGTATCCTCTTGCCGGAATACGATCTCCTCGTGGATCTCGACATGACGATCTGGGACATCATGGGCGAGAAGGGATTCCGGGAACTGTTGAAGGACGCGTACTTCTACGGCGCGAATGGCATCCTCGCGGTCGCCGACCTCACCCGACGACGGACGCTCGACAATCTGGACGACTGGATCGACGGCGTCGAAGACGTCGTCGGAAAGGTGCCCATCCTGATCGCGGTCAACAAGTCGGACCTCGCCGCGAACGCTCGGTTCCGGGAGATTGACGTCGCGGCGTTCGCGAAAGCGTACCACGCCGAGTTCTTCCTGATATCGGCCAAGACGGGCGAGCGCGTCGAGGACGCGTTCCGTCGACTCGGGGTCCTCGTCGCGGAGCAACAGCTCCAGCTCGCGTAGACTTTCGGCAACAATCCGAGGAATGTTCCAAGGTTCTAGAACAGATTTTTCGAAATCATTAAGTACGCACGCTCAGATGGTTGCGCTCCCCGAACGGACATCTGCCGCGCGGATGAACGTAAATGGTCACGGGCGGGAGCAGGGGGGACCGATCGGAATGCCCATGCTCACGCAAGGACCCAGGTTGAAAGCGAGGACCCCGGCCGTCGTGCTTCTCCTCGGAATTCTTGTCCTGGCCCTGTTCCTTGCGGCCATCCCCGTCGGTCGGGCGGACGCACCGATCGTCACCACGAACCCCGACGCGTCTCGGACCGTCACGTGGACGTTCAGTGCGGCGGATAGCCTCGCGTTGCAGAATGTCGAGCTCAATGGCGGCCAGGCGGTCTTGCCGTGGGAAGCCGGGACGGTGGCGTGGACGTCGCCTGCTCAATTCCTCGCGAATGCATCGCGCAATGTCAACATGACCTCCGGGCCCAGCGGCCTGGAACTCCGCAGCGACTCCACGAACCATGTGCCGAATGGCGATTTTGGGAGCGCGTCGAATTGGATGTTCGCGAATGGCCCGACCGGTCAGGTCACCGCGACCCGGGAGGTCGCTTCCCAGGACGCAATCTTTGCCTACAACACCGGCGCGGACTGGAACACCTTTGACGATCTGACCGGCTGGATCTCGAGTTCGCCGCCGAACGCGTTCAGCGGGATTTCCCTCGACACCGTGAACAAGATGCAAGGCGCCGCGGCGATGGACATGACGCTGAACATCTCATCCGGCGCCAGCTGGGCCAGTGCTCTCTACACGGGCGCTGTGAACTGGTCCGCGTGGGACAACCTCGTGGTCTGGATCAACGCGATCGATGTGAACCCTCCGCTGTCGTTCAATATCACCGCGACCGTCGGGGTCTCTCTCCGGACAACCCCGGCGATTTCGCTGACACAAGGCTGGAACGAGGTGGCCGTCGACCTCACGGGCCTCGGGAATGCGCAAGAACGGCAATCGCTCCAGGACATTCGATTTCGGGTCAACGGGTTGAATGTGCCGACCACCCAGCTCTACTTCGATTACGCCACCCTGGGCACCGCTCACACGTTGGACGAAAGCGCCGCGGTCACACAGCTGATCATGAAGTCGATTCCTACAACGGCCTCTCCGGGAAGCGGCTACTTGTCCTTCGACTGGTCCTGGGTGAACGTGTCCGGTGTCGTCTCCGCCAGCGCATCGGCGAGTCTCTCCGGATCGGCGGGGACGGTCGATGTCGCATTCGGTCACGGCAGTGCCGGGACGTGGCAGCATTTCGGAGCGGACGTTTCATCGGTCTCCGCCGGCACGGGCAACTACACCTTGTCGTTGCAACTGCGGGTCGTCGTGAACAACGTCTCCGCATCACACGCAAACTTGCGACTCGACAATGTGTCGCTGGAATGGCCCAATCGCCGCAACGGGACGTATGAGTCCATCGCGATTCCTCTCGCGCTCTCCTCCGAATTCGACAACGTTACATGGGGAGCTAACGTCCCGCAGCCTGGCACGCTCGCGTCATTTAGGTTGCGAACGGGGAACGGGACGAACCCGGGCACTGCGTCGTGGAGTCCGTGGCAAACCTGGACGAGCGGGGGAGAGTACATTGCGAGCCTTCCGGGGGCGGACCACTTCCAGATCCGCGTCGATTTCAACACGACGAACGCGAGTCTGTCCCCGAGCCTTTCGTCGGTATTTGTCGACGCCCGTCACCGCGCGTCCTCGGGGACGATTATCTCGGACGTGTTCACCCCGTTGCCCGACTTCCTGCGCTGGCGTTCGTTCAATGCGACGTCGACGGGAGCGCCCGGGACCACGATCACGTTCCTCGCGGGGGACAATTCGTCGCTCGCGCCCGTTCCTCCGTCGGGCTCTCTCGCCGCCGTGCAAGGACGGCCCTTGCGGTGGCGGGCTGATCTGAGCACGGTGAATGGCCTCGAGACGCCGGGGCTCGTCCGCATCCGGGCCACGTACGAATTCCTCGGTCCGGCGGACCATGTGCAGCTCACCTGGCACCCTTCCCTCGACGTGGAGGTCGGGCAGTCCATCGCGTTCGCCGCATCGGTCGTGGATGCCGGCGGTCATCCCCTGAATGCTTCGATCATCTGGTCGACCACGGACCGGCTCGGTCACGTCGACAACGCGGGGACCTATGTGGCAGGCTCCGTGGGGGACTGGTTCGTGAATGCGACGGTCGCAGGTTCCGGACAATTCGCATCCGCCCGCGTCAACGTGCGACCGATGAATCTGCTGCAAGCGGCCCTCTATCCCTATGGCCTCGTTGCCGCGATCGTCCTGGGCGGAGCCTATACGGGATACGAAGTCTGGGTTCGGCGGGCCTTTGCGATCGACGACGTCTTCCTGATTTCGAAGGAAGGGCGGCTCATGATGCACAACACGCGGCGCATGCGGGCCGACCGCGACGAGGACATCCTGTCCGCGATGCTCACGGCGATCCTCAGCTTCCTGACGGACTTCGATCACGAGGAGAACGGCGATCTGAAGCGCTTCCAACTCGGTGGGAAGACGGCGCTCCTCCAACGGGGAAAGAATGCGTATCTGGCGGCCGTCTACTCCGGGCGTGTGCCGCGGTGGTCGGAGAAAGACCTGCGAAGGTTCATGGACGATCTCGAACGCCGGTTCGGCGAAGTCTTCGCGCGATGGAGCGGAGACCCGCAGGACCTGCAGGGGCTCAAGGAATTCTCGGATCGGTTCGTGTCCCGCCTCCGATATCGGCCCGCGCGCAACGAAGGCCGGGCGAGCTGAGCGTGTCTAGTGATGCGGAAACAGGACCAGATAGAACATGACGGCGAAACCGAACAAGGTGAAGCCGGTCGAGACAATCCAGAGTCGCCAGAGCAGCTTCGCCCGATTGGCCGGATCATCCCAGACCTTCGCGAGCCGGTCGATCATGTGGCTTTGAACCGCTTAAGCCGCATGAAATTGTCCCGCTCCATCTCTTCCAAACGCTGGCGGATGAACCGTTCCGTGGCCTTGAGCTCCGGAATCACGCGGTACTCGAGCGCATTCACACGTCGCTTGACCTTCTCGATCTCCTCGATCAACCGGCGCATCGTCGTCTCGATCTCCGCCGCGGTGATGACGTCCTCGACGAGATTTTCGTAGGCCTCCGCCGCCTCGTCGATCCGGGGACTCGTCCCGACGATCCCGTAGCCCCGCTGTCCGATCGTCTTGCGGACGGCCTTCGCGTCGATCTTGGGTACCACGATCCCCATGACGTTCTTCGTCTTGAGGTCCAACGTCGGCGTCTCGGTGAGCGCAAAGGCGGCGGACTTCACCCCGATGGATCCCTCGATCGCCCGCGCGATCGCGATCCGGGCCTCGGCGATCCGGTACTTCTCCACGAGATTCGATCGAACCGCTTTCGCTCGATCGAGCACACGGAAGAACTCGACGATCAAGGCGTCCTGTTTGAGCTTTAACAAGCGATGCCCGCGCTCCGCGGTCCGGCGAATCCGACGCAGCTGGAGGAGTTGGGACCGTGTCGGCTTGTATTGAACGAGCACCATCAGGCGACGACCTCTTTCGCGGCCGCAGGGGCTTTACCACGATGCGCGGGATGGTAGCTCTCCAACGTCTTCCGATCGATCTTCGTGAGCCAGGCTTCATCGAGGGTCGCGAGCAACACCCACCCGATTTCGAGGGTCTGCTCGATCGTCCGGTCTTCCTCGGCTCCCTGGCGGATGAACTCCTGTTCAAAGCGGTCCGCGAACTCGAGCATCTTGCGGTCGCGGTCCGAGAGGGCTTCTTTTCCGACGATTGCCACGAGGCCGCGAACGTCCTTCCCTTCCGCGTACGCCGCGTAGAGCTGGTCGGCAACCTGTTTGTGGTCTTCCCGCGTGCGTCCCTTTCCGATCCCGGCGTCCATCAAGCGGGAGAGGGATGGGAGGGGATCGACGGGCGGATAGATCGCTTTGCGGTGAAGATCCCGGGCGATCGCGATTTGCCCTTCGGTGATGTAGCCGGTGAGGTCCGCGATGGGGTGGGTCCAGTCATCGTCCGGAATCGACATGATTGGGATTTGTGTGATGCTCCCCTTCTTTCCCTTGATGCGGCCGGCGCGCTCGTACATCGTGGCGAGGTCCGTGTTGTGGAGGATGACGCCCCCGCACGCGTCGACGAAGTTGCTCGTGCCGTCAACGGTTAGGTCGTACACGAATTCGTCCGTTGGATCGACCTGTTCCCGCTCGACCACCTCGGCGGCGAACGAATCCGCCAGCCCGACCGACTTGGATCGCATAAAGGTAGAAAGGTACACTTTCCAGGCATCCCTCCCCTTCCACTTGTAGATCGAAGGTATTCGCTCTGGCATCATCTGCTTCGCAAGGATTGTCAGGTCGTCGCGCAACCCGGCGCTGACGGTAACCATGTCGTACTGAGTGATTCGATACCGGGGATCGGTTGCCTTCCCGTCGCCCGCGTAGTAGGCTCGGAAAAATGCGCTTTTGGCAGCGGGCGGGGCCGAGAGGATCTGGCTCGGGATTCTCTTTGTGTTCGAACGAGTCCCGCATCCCATCTCTCTGACGAAGAGGTCGTAGTACTTCTTTCCCCCGATCGACGTCCGAATGGTACCTGACCGTGGGTCTGAGACGAAGATCGAGGGTGTCGCACCGAACACCGCTTTGAACGAACGCCTTATTTCGCGGATGATTCGCGGGTCGTTGTTTTCGATCCGGACGTAGTGGTTCCACCAGTCGCCGCCCTTGTCCTGATAACGGAGTGCATGGCCTTCCGAAACATAGTAACCGAGAAGTGTCGCCAGATTCGGATCGAGGCGAGCACCCTCGACGGTCGGGACCCGGTTCACTTGAGCGAGCAACGAACCGGTCGACATCTCCGCGGCGGGTACCGGTACGATCCGGTCGTCTCGGATTGTGAAGACCGAGTGGTTCGGCGTGACGACGGTTTCCCCGTACCGCGTTCGTAGGCGGATGAGTTTCCCGTGATACCGGTGTCGGACGACTTGGCGAATCGGTCGGAACTCGGTCTTACCTTCCGGGGTTACGCTTAGCGCGCTCCATCCGTCGAAGTGGGTGCGCTCTTCGAATCCATGGCGGTCTGGTGGAGTGACACGCGAGGCTTCAACGAACAGATCTCGGATCGGGATGATTCGGAGGTTTCCTGTCGAATCCCTGACCACGACGTTTCTGCTACCGTCCACGCTGTACATGTAGCCAGGATATCCCCGCCGGCCGGGCACCTCTTCCCTCGCCGCACCGATTTGTCGGAGCGCCTCGGCATAGTTCGTCATATCAGTCAAGATGACGAGGATGTGCATCCCGACTTCGTACGCGAGGTACTCGGCTGCCGTCAAGGCCATCCGGGGCGTGATGAGCCGCTCGACCGCGGGATCGTCCGCGAGGTTCAGGAATAGGACGGCGCGACGAAGCGCCCCCGTGCGTTCGAAGTCGTCCATGAACACGCGGGCCTCCTCATGCGTGATCCCCATCGCGGCGAAGACGACGCCGAACGACTCGCGGCTCCCGACGACTTTGGCCTGTCGAGCGATTTGCAGCGCCACCTCGTTGTGCGGGAGTCCCGCGCCGGAGAACAGCGGGAGCTTCTGGCCGCGGACCAGGGTGTTCAAACCATCGATCGTCGAGATGCCCGTCTGGATGAACTCTGCGGGGTGCTCCCGCGAATAAGGGTTGATCGCGGCGCCCGTGATCTCGACCCGTTTCTCCGGGACGATCGGAGGGCCGCCGTCGATCGGCTCGCCCGCGCCGCTGAGGATGCGGCCGAGCATCTCCCGGGACACGTTCAGTTTGATCGTTTCCCCGAGGAACTTCACGGTGGATTGGCGATCGATTCCCGCGGTCCCCTCGAACACCTGCACGACGACGATGTCCTTCGACGAATCGAGGACCTGCCCTCGCTTCCGCGACCCGTCCGGGAGGCCGACTTCGACGAGCTCCCCGTATCCGACCCATTCGGTCTTCTCGACGAAGATCAGCGGCCCGGCAATCTCCGTGATGGTCCGGTATTCCGTCGGCATCTCAGGTGGCCCCCAGGCGCTTGAATTCGTCGTCCATTTGAGCGAGCGTCTTCGCGAGCTCCTTGTCGAATTCCGATTCGTACTTGACCCGCGTCAGGAGTTCGCGGGACTTCAGCGACGCGACGTCCTTCGTCGGGACGTCCAGTTTCACGGCCTTCTGGCCGAGGTCGGAGTATTTCTTGATCGCGGCGATCAGCTTGAACTGCCGCTCCGGAGGGCAAAACGTGTCGACGGCATGGTACGCGTTCTGCTGGAGGAAGATCTCGCGGATCATCCGGGCGACCTCGAGCGTGAGCTGCTGGTCCGGCGGCAGGGCGTCCGCGCCCACGAGCCGAACGATTTCCTCGAGCTCCGCCTCCTCTTGCAACGTGCGCTGCGTCCACGATCGCAACTTCGGCCATTCCTCGTTCACGTTCTTCCGGAACCAGTCCTCGAGGATCTGCGTGTACAAGCTGTACGATTGAAGCCAGTTGATCGCCGGGAAGTGCCGCCGGGCCCGCAAGGCGGTGTCCAGGGCCCAGAACACCTTCACGATGCGGAGGGTGCCCTGGGTGACGGGCTCCGAGAAATCCCCGCCGCTCGGGGAGACCGCGCCGACGACGCTGACGGATCCCTCGAGGCCACCCAGCGTCTTCGCCCGACCGGCCCGTTCGTAGAACTCGCTGAGCCTCGCGGACAAGTACGCGGGGAAGCCTTCTTCGCCCGGCATCTCTTCGAGCCGACTCGAAATCTCTCGCATCGCTTCGGCCCATCGGGAGGTCGAGTCCGCCATCAAGGCGACGTTGTATCCCATGTCCCGGTAGTATTCCGCGAGCGTCATGCCGGTGTACACGGACGCCTCCCTCGCGGCGACCGGCATGTTGCTCGTGTTCGCGATGAGGGACATGCGTTCCATCAGGGGCGCGCCGGTGTACGGGTCCTCGAGCTTCGGGAAGGTGGTCAGGACTTCGGTCATCTCGTTCCCCCGCTCACCGCATCCGATGTAGATGACGACCTGCGCGTCGCACCACTTCGACAGCTGTTGTTCGGTCACCGTGTTGTGGAGGAAACTCGGCAAATTGCCGCCGACAAAATTATGGGTCTTCGGGACCGTGAGGTCGAACACCCACGATCCGTACGAAATCGTTTCTGCCTCGACGATTACATCCCTTCCGATAGTCCCGTCGTCCAGCGGCACGGCAAGACAATTTCCGCGTCCCAGTTGGGCTGCCTCGACTTCCACGATTCCAGAGCTCCATGCGAACAGCCGGTGAATGGGAGTAACTCGAAGCGTCCGTCCTCCCTTCGTTCTGATCCGGACGAGACAATCCGCAAAGCCACGGTAGAGAACAGAGGCAAAGCCTTCCTCGACACCGGTTCCGTCAAAAGTCAGGACGGGAATCTGATTCTCGAGGCGAATCCACGATTCCCCCTGACCCCGCACGTGCTCACCTCTCGAGCGGTCGTATAGCTCGTCTATCCGGACGGAGTCGCCGCCTGGATCCATCACCAAGGTGTCAGGGGCGACGCACTTGCCAGTCCCGAAGCCGCCCGGGATCGCGGCGGTCCCGCCCTTCGCGATCGGGAAGAGGAAGTCGAGCACCCGCTGGCCCGTGACGAGCGGGATGGTCGGCATGAGCCGATCCTTCACCGGCCGGGCCCGGCGAACGGGCCAGGTCTGGTACATCTTCACCTGTTCCCCGTTGTCGAGCTGTGCGACGACCTCGTCGACCTTGAACGTGCCCTCGCGAATCTGTGCAACCTTCCCACCGCGGAAGTTCGGCGGGACCATGATCCGGTGCTGAACGTTCTTCGCCTCCTGGACCGTCCCCACGACATCGCCCGGGCCCACGGCATGGCCCGGCTGGACTTTCGGAGCGAAGGCCCAGGACTTCTCTCGGGTGAGACCCGGGGACTTCACCCCGCGGAGGATGAAATCTCCCATCACCTTCTGGAGGACCGGAAGGGGCCGCTGGATGCCGTCGTAGATGCTCCCGAGGAGACCCGGGCCCAACTCGACGACGAGAGGCCCTCCCGTGTCGAGGACCGCTTCCCCGGGCCGGACTCCGCTGGTGTCTTCGTACACCTGGATGACCGTCTTCTCGCCGACGACCTGGATGACTTCCCCGAGCAGCTGTTCTTCACCGACGAACTGGACGTCGTACATGCGCGGGCGGAGGCCGGTGGCCGTCACGACCGGTCCTGCGACTCGGAAGATCTCCCCCGCCGCTTTGCCGGCCGCCGCTTTCTCCTTTCCCTCCTTCGCCATGTTGGTTTCCGCCCCTCTCCTTATTCAATCACTTGTACAGGTCGACCCCAATCGCGCGCTTGATCTTTGCCCGGAGGTCTTCCTCTTCCCGCTTGCCGACCGCGATGACCACGGGACGCGGTGTCGTTTCGAGTCGCCGCCGCATCGTGTTGCTGAGAGCCGTCATGTCGTCCGCGCTGAGGATCAGGATCCCGACGTTCGGGTCTTCGAGGACCTTCGCGACCTGCGCCTCGACGGCGTCGCGCCCG
>Ga0137381_10000417_pt1 | contig 26553 bp, 22 predicted proteins | sample SagtaG_16_FD_104808 | JGI IMG/M metagenome (GOLD analysis project Ga0137381, IMG submission 104808) | Vadose zone soil microbial communities from Sagehorn Ranch, Mendocino, California, USA - Sage2_L_115_16 metaG | ecosystem: Environmental > Terrestrial > Soil > Vadose zone | place: USA... | reverse complement strand
GCCGGGCTTTTTCTCTATAACCCATTTCTTGCAACCGGCCGAGCGTCAGGAAAACTAACGGTTTGCCATCCGGCTAGCTACCGCGGCACGATTGCGTCGTCGGAGCTTGAGCAATTCACACCGCCGAATCGCGGCGCGGCAGCTCTCTTGCCAGACGCAGACGCTTTGCAAGTTTTGATTCGGTATCTCGACGCAAACAACTCCACGCCGCCGTATTACGTAGAACAAGAAGACGTTGCGACTCCGCAGACAGGTTTCTCCTCGAGTCTGTGGTTCCGGCCGCCGCCAACTGTTTAATCCCCATTTTTCGAGATAACAAATAATTGCAAGTGCAGGCCCGGCGAAATGCCGCGCGGCCAATCCTTAGGGCTCCCGAGAGAAATTCTGCAGGTGTCGACTGTCGCACGAAGAATGGCACAGACATTCGCACAGGAAACGGACAGAAATAATGCTTCGAAATAAACTGATTTGGATTTTAGCCGCGGTGGTTGTGATTGGCGTGAGCGCGTCGAGATGGCTGGCACACTCCGCCACGGAAGCGGATGACGCTGAGCTCCCAGCAGGCGAAATGGTGGTTGCGGCGGTGGCGCGAGTGCAGCGCGGGCCAATCGACAACACGCTGACGATCGCAGGAGAGTTCAAGCCGTTTCAGGATGTGGATGTCCACGCGAAGGTGGCGGGATATATCAAGAAAATCTACGTGGATGTGGGCGATCACGTGAAGCAAGGGCAGACCCTGGCGGTGCTGGAAGTGCCGGAGCTGGCGGCGCAATTGACCGGAGCGGATGCGGCCGTGCGGCGCGCACAGCAGGAGATTCGGCGCGAGCAGGGAGATGTGCAGCGCGCGGAATCCGCGCATGCAGCGGCGCATTCAATGTACGTGCGGTTGAAGCAGGCGAGCGAGCAGCAAAAAGGATTGGTGGCCCAGCAGGAAGTAGATGATGCGCAGGCGAAGGATTTGGAAACAGAAGCGCAGGTTTCTAGCGCGCAAGCGGCGCTTTCCGGCGCGCAGCAACAACTAGAAATGGCGGACGCGAACGAAAAGCAGTTCGGCGCGATGTCCGCTTACACGCGAATCGTGGCGCCGTTTGACGGCGTGGTGACGGCGCGGCATGCGGACACAGGATCGCTGGTCGCGGCCGGGACTTCTTCCAGCTCGCAGGCGATTCCAATCGTCAGAATCGCGGAAATTTCTAAATTGAGATTGGTGTTGCCGATTCCAGAATCGATTGCGGCGCAAATTCACCTGGGTGACCCGGTAAGGGTGAGAGTGCAGGCACTGAATTCGGACATCACCGGAAAAGTATCGCGGTTTGCTGACTCGTTGGATATGCAGACGCGCACTATGGAGACGGAAATCGATTTTGACAATCGCAGCGGCAAGCTGATTTCCGGAATGTACACGGAAACGCAACTGGTGCTTGCCGAAAAGCCGAATGCGCTGAGCGTGCCGCTGGAAGCGGTAGCACAAAACGGAAATGAAGCGACGGTTTTGGCGCTCACAGTGCAAAACACTCTCGAAGAGAGAAAGGTAGAACTGGGAATCCAGGGAAAATCGCGCGTGGAAGTGGTTGCCGGGCTGAAGGAAGGAGATCGCGTGGTGATCGGGAACCGCAGCCAGTACCGCGCAGGCGAAAAAGTGCAGCCAAAGGAATTTGCGCCGATGGGTGCGAACGGCGGAGGCGCGAGCTAATGTCCGGATTTTCGATTCGCAATCCATTTTTCATTGTCGTCTGTTGCTTGATTGTGGCGATTGTAGGGACGGTGACGCTGGTACGCATGCCGGTAGATTTGTTCCCGCCGATCAATATTCCGGTGGTGGTGGTTGCGACATTTTATTCGGGAATGCCGCCGCAGCAGATCGAAACCAGCATTACGAATCCGTTCGAACGGTTCTTCACGCTGGCCAGCAGAGTGGACCACATTGAGTCGCGGTCGTTGCCCGGAGTGAGCCTGATCAAGATTTATTTTCAGGCGGGAACGAACGCGGACGCGGACTTGAGCACCATTTCGAATCTGGCGATGGCGGACTTGCGGCGCTTGCCGCCCGGAACGCTGCCGCCAGTGGTCTTGAAGTTTGACGCGTCGAGCCTGCCGGTCTGCCTGATCACGCTGAAAGGCGAGGGCCTCAACGAAACGCAATTGCATGACCTCGGGCAGTTCAACGTGCGAAATCAGATTGCCAATGTGCCGGGTTCATCGGTACCGCAGCCGTTTGGCGGGCGCTACCGGCAAATCATGGTGTACGTCGATCCGCTGAAGTTGCAGGCGCATCAGCTGAGCCCCATGGACGTGGTGCGGCAATTGAATGAAAGCAATCTGATTCTGCCGGCGGGCGACGTGAAGATCGGGCCGTTCGATTACAACTTATATTCCAACAGCCAGGCAGCGACGGCAAAATCCATCAATACCATGCCACTGAAAACGGTGGGGCAATCGTCGGTACTGGTCGGCAATATTGGCAAAGCCGTCGACGCGGAAGCGATTCAAACCAACATCGTGCGCGTGGATGGGCAGCCTTCGGTGTATCTGCCGATCCTGAAGCAGGGAGGCGATACCAATACGATTGCGGTAGTGGAAGGAATCAAGGACGCGCTGATGCATCTGGTGGACATTCCGAAACAATTGAAGACCCGCGTGGTGTTCGACCAGTCGATTTTCGTGCGCACGGCGATCGACAATTTGATCCACGAAGGCGGAATCGGATTGGTCCTGACGGGATTGATGATTCTGCTGTTTCTGGGAAGCGTGCGCGCCACGGCTGCAGTGTTTTTGTCGATTCCACTTTCTGCTCTGGCTGCATTTTTGGCGATTGGCGCTGGAGGCGGCACCGTCAACACCATGGTGCTCGGAGGGCTGGCGTTGGCGTTTTCGCGATTGATCGATAACTCGGTGATCGTGCTGGAAAATATTTTTCGGCATTTGGAAATGGGCGAGTCACCGGAGGTGGCGGCGGAAAAAGGCGGGAGTGAAGTGGCGCTGGCGGTGCTGGCGGCGACGATCGCTACATCGATCGTGTTCTTTCCAGTGGTTTTTCTGTATGGAGTGAGTCGGTTCCTGTTCGTGGCTCTGGCTACCGCGGTAATTTTGTCGCTATTCGCTTCGTATATCGTGGCGATGACTGTAGTGCCTCTGTTCTGCGCCAAGCTGGTCAAGAAGCACCAGGCGGACGAGAGCGTAGGCGAAGGAGCAATCGAAGCGCGCTTGGTAAAAATCTCCAAGAAATTCGATGCCTATTTTGGAGCCCTGCTGAGCAAGTATGACCGCACGCTGGCGATCTCGCTCATGAGGCCGGTGGCGATGGTCGTTGGCCTGGCTGGAGTTTCCTTGCTGTGTCTTTCGCTTTATCCGTTTCTCGGCGTTTCGTTTTTTCCGCGGACCGATCCAGGACAGTTCGTCATTAATTTGAAAGCGCCCACCGGATCGCGGGTGGAATTGACGGAAGGCTACGTCAACAAGCTAGAAAATATCGTGCGTGACGTGGTCCCCAAGAACGAGTTGCAGATTATTGTTTCCAATATCGGCGTAACACCGGATTTTTCTTCCATTTATACCCCGAACTCCGCTCCGCACACCGCGTTCGTCCAGGTGAGTTTGAAAGGCGGACACAAAGTTGGAAGCTATGAATACATGCGGCGAGTGCGCGAACGGATTGCCAGCGAACTGCCGCAACTGACGACTTATTTTCAATCGGGCGGATTGGTGGACGCCGTAATCAATCTGGGATTGCCCGCACCTATAGACGTGCAAGTCAGCGGCAGCAATATGCAGCAAACCTACGCGGTGGCATCGCAATTGGCAGCGAGGATCCGGCAATTAAAGGGAGTGAGCGACGTGCTGATCCCGCAGGATATTGATTATCCCGCTCTGGAACTGGATGTAGACCGGGAAAAAGCGAGCCAACTGGGATTATCGCAAAAGGAAATCGTAGACAACGTGATCACTTCGCTGACCTCGAACGCGATGATCGCGCCGAATTATTGGATCGATCCGAAAAGCGGGAATCCGTACCTTCTCACGGTGCAGTATCCGGAAAGCGCGGTGAGCACATTGACGGACCTGAAACAGATTCCGTTGCGCGGGCCGAATATTTCCCGACCGACGTTTCTGGACAGCGTGGTGAAGGTAAAAACAATCGCTTCACCGACGGAAGTGGACCACTACCAGTTGTTTCGCGTAATTGATTTATATATTTCTGCAAAAACAGAAAACTTGGGAACCATCACGCCACAGATCGAGAAAATCCTGAAGGATACGACGATGCCCGATGGCGCACGGGTGACGCTGCGGGGATCGGTCGAAGGTATGCGGTCCTCGTTCAAAAGTTTCGGTATCGGACTGATTTTGTCTGTGGTGCTCGTATACCTGGTGCTGGTCGCGCAATTCGCGTCGTGGACCGATCCCTTGATCATTTTGCTGGCGGTGCCGCCGGGACTTGCCGGTGTTCTGCTCTTCTTGCTGGTGACGCATACAACGCTAAACGTGATGTCGTTGATGGGCGTGGTAATGATGGTGGGGATCGTGGTGTCGAACAGCATTCTAATTGTGGAATTTGCGCGGCATTTGCATCACGACGGGAAACCATTGAAAGAAGCGGTGTCGGTGGCATCGCGGCTGCGGCTGAGGCCGGTGCTGATGACTTCGCTGGCAACGCTGCTGGGGCTGATTCCAATGGCGTTGGGAATCGAAGCAGGCAGCGAACAGTACGCGCCGCTGGCTCGTGCGATCATCGGCGGATTACTGGTGTCAGTGGTAGTGACGGTGTATCTAGTTCCGGCCGCGTATTTGATCGTGCATCGCAAGCAAGAACCAGCGGAAGCGGAGGTGCACGGGTGAAGCGACCAACTTTTCTATCGCTCACACTGATGGCGTGGCTCGTGATTCCTGCGGCAGGACAATCGCCGCAACCTACGCCACAACAACTGCAGGAGAGTACCGCACAAACCCCGGCTCAGATGGCGCAAGGTGCAACGCCCGCGGGGGCTTCCTTGAGGCGGCGGCAGGCGGAAGCGCTGGCGTTGAAAAAAAATCCGCAAATCTCGGTGGGAAAGTTGCGTGCGCTGGTGGCCGGGCAGTACGTGCGGGAGCAAAGGGCGGCGCTGCTACCGACGGCGTATCTGAGTCTAACGGGCGTTACTGCAAGCGACGGAGCCCGTATTTCGGCTGGCGCGCTGAACAATCCGATCATTTATCCACGCGCGGCCACCGGAGCGACGGTTAGCCAGCTGATCACCGACTTCGGACGCACCACCAATCTGGTGTCCAGCGCGGAATCTTACGCGAAAGCAGAGGAAGAAAATTCCGCCGCGACCACGGCACAAATTGTGCTGGCGGTGGACCAAGCGTTTTACAACGCACTGGAAACCAAAGCGCTGCTGCGAGTGGCGCAGCAAACGATCGACGCGCGGCAGTTGATCGTGAGCCAGATAAACGCGTTGACACAGGCCAAGCTGAAATCGGACCTGGATCTGAGCTTCGCGAGCGTAGATCTTTCTCGAGCAAAGCTGCTGCAGCTTGAAGCCAGGAATAATTACCAGGCATCGCTGGCAGTCCTCTCCGCGATTCTGGGTTACCCGGACCAGCAGCAATTTGATCTCGTGGAAAGCACCAGCGCACCGGAACAACCTGACGCGGATGTAAATCCGTTGATCATGGAAGCGCTGCGGCAGCGGCCGGAAGTTCTGGCGCTCCAGGATCAGGTAACATCAGCGGAAAAATTCGGGCACGCCGAGCACGATCTTTGGCGGCCAACCGTCAGCGCGCTGGGCACGGTGGGAGTGGCGCCGGTTCGCAACGACGCTTTGCCGAACTGGTATGGAGCGGTAGGAGTGAACATCAATATTCCGCTGTTCAACGGATTCTTGTACAACACGCGGGCGAAAACGGCGGATCTGCAGACAGAAGCGGCGAAGCAGCGGCTGCTGGACGCGCGGAATAATATCGCGCGGGATGTTCGAACGGCATGGCAACAGGCACAGCAGGCATTCGAACGGCTGAGCGTCACCAGACAACTGCGCGACCAGGCCAGCCTTAGCCTGAACCTGGCGCAGTCGCGCTACAATCTGGGGCTTGGCTCGATTGTGGAACTGGGGCAGGCCGAACTACAGAAAACAGAAGCCGACATCGCGGACACCGATGCCCAATATCAGTATCGCTTGACCCGGCTGGTGGTCGCTTATACGATTGGTTCGCCGAAGTAAGCCGCCGACTCGACCTGGAACGCTTAGACAGCTTCGGAGAATACGCACGATGAGATTAGATACGCCAAAGGTTTATTCCGCCGAGCCCACCCTGCCGCTCCACTTCCGGCGGACGATTGCCCTTGCGTGTTGCCTTAGCCAACATCGACCGTAAACTCCAGCGCGTCAGCGAGTTTCCCCGTAACAATTCGTGTTACAGGATATTCACGCGTCGATTGACGTGCCAGTAAGGCGCTGCCTCTACGTTTACGTGCGAGAAGGCACGCCGCCTTTGTTTTGTCGGGTGCGAGATTTGTAAAGGCTCTGTAACGGAGCTGATAACCATCATCGATTCAGCGCTTTCGGAGATTCAACCAACTCTGAAGCGATTGTAACAATCCCGTAATACTTCACCGCCAGAATAGCTCCGACGGACAGGGACCCAGTTCAACAGTTGAGGAGTGGCTGCCCAACGGCCACTTTTTCGGAGAGAAACTCTAATGAAACGACTTGCAGGAATGCTCTTGGTCGTTCTGGCGCTTGGCGGAATGGTGTGGGCGCAGAACGCACTCCTGATTAACGGGGCCGGCGCAACATTTCCGTACCCGATTTATTCCAAATGGTTTGACGAATTTCACAAAACAAACAGCGCGCAGATTAATTACCAGTCGGTGGGATCGGGAGCAGGCATCAAACAGGTGACAGAAGGCACTGTCGATTTCGGCGCCACCGACGGTCCGATGAATGACGATCAGATCAAGGCCTATCGTGCAAAGAACGGAACGGGAATTCTGCACTTCCCGACGGTTCTCGGCGCTGTCGTGCCGACGTATAACGTTCCTGGCGTAAACACTCCGCTGAATTTTACACCGGAGGCGCTAGCTGGAATTTTCCTCGGCCGCATTTCCAAATGGAATGATCCGGCGATTGCGAACGCGAATAAGGGCGTGAATCTCCCTGCAAACGACATAGTCGTGATTCACCGGTCGGATGGCAGCGGCACAACGTACATCTGGACCGACTATCTTTCGAAGGTCAGTGGCGATTGGAAAGACAAAGTCAGCAAAGGCACTTCGGTGAACTGGCCCGTGGGCCTTGGCGGCAAGGGCAATGAGGGCGTCACCGGCTTAATCAAGCAAACGCCGAGCTCGATTGGCTATGTGGAACTTATTTACGCAGCACAAAATAAGGTGCCGTACGGCACCGTGAAAAACTCCTCGGGCACGTTTGTGAAGGCGGATCTCGCGAGCGTCACGGAAGCTGCTTCGGGCGCGGTGAAAACGATGCCGGAAGATTTCCGGGTATCAATTACGAACGCTCCTGGCAAAAACGCTTATCCGATTTCCAGCTTCACCTGGCTGCTGATTCCGGAAAAGTTCAAGGACGGCGGGAAGCGCGATGCCCTGAAGGGCTTCGTGAAGTGGGCCATCACCGACGGGCAGGGTTTCGCGGAAAATCTTTCCTACGCGAAGCTGCCGAAGGAAGTCGTCGATAGAGAGTTGAAGGCCATCGACAAGGTGCAGTAAGCGGAAGCGTGACAACCTCAACCATCAACGTTCCGAGCGCGGGTCCCATTGCGGGCTCGCGCTCATTTCTTTCGCGCTTGCGAAATGGGGATGAGATTGCCCGGCTGGTGACGTTTCTTTTCGCCGCCAGCGTTGTATTGATCGTGGTGCTGTTGGTTTTTGAGTTGTGGACCGGCTCCGCGCTTCCCAGGCACAAGTTCGGACTGAATTTTTTCTTCACGAAAGTATGGGACCCGATTGCGGAGGAATTTGGCGCGCTGCCGTTTATCTATGGAACACTCGTAACGGCCGGCGTCGCGCTGTTTATCGCCGTACCGTTGGGGATTGGCGCGGCAATCTTTCTGGCGGAGCTCGCGCCGCAAAAATTGTCAGATCCGCTTCAATTCTTCATTGACTTGCTCGCAGCAGTTCCCAGCGTCATTTACGGATTGCTTGGCGTGTTCATCGTGATTCCCCTGATGCGGCAGTGGATTCAGCCGGCGTTGAAAAGTACTCTGGGTTTTCTGCCCTTGTTTCAAGGTCCGGCATACGGCGTGGGATTTTTCACGGCCGGGATCATTCTGGCGATCATGGTGATTCCTTACATCATCTCGGTGTCGAGAGAAGTGTTGCTATCAGTGCCGCGGGATCAACGCGAGGCCGCGTTGGCGCTGGGCTCGACGCGCTGGGAGTCCACTTGGAAGGTTGTCGTACCGTTCGCGAAAACCGGCATCATGGGTTCGATTTTTCTGGCCCTCGCGCGCGCTCTCGGCGAAACCGTGGCCGTAACCATGGTCATCGGTAACACCCCGACCATAAGCAGTTCGTTGTTCTCCCCGGGATATTCGATTGCCGCGGTGATTGCCAACGAGTTCACCGAGGCCACGGGCGACTTGTACTTGCAGGCGCTGATTGAACTCGGCCTGGTGCTGTTCCTGCTGACGTTTGTTTTGAATGGTTTGGCACGGCTGCTGATGCTGCTGACCACGCAGCGCGGCAGCGGAATGGGGCAGGCATGACCGCGCGCCTGCGTTGGCGGAAGTTGGTCAGTGGGTTCATGCTGACGATGACCGGCGTATGTGCGCTGGTGGCTGTTTCGGTACTGTTTTTTATTCTCGGCTACCTCGTATACCACGGCGGAACGGCGATCAATTGGGACTTTTTCACGAAACTGCCGATGCCGGTCGGCGAAACTGGCGGCGGAATGGCAAACGCCATCGTTGGCAGCGCGAAACTGCTGCTGCTTGCTTCTTTGATCGGTGTGCCCATCGGATTTTTCGGCGGAATCTATCTTGCAGAATTCAGCGGCTCTAAAGTGGCGTTCGTGGTGCGTTATGCCGCCGATTTGCTGAACGGCGTGCCGTCTATCGTCATCGGGATTTTTGCATACGCGCTTGTGGTGCTTCCATTCAAGCATTTTTCGACCATTGCAGGCGCCTTCGCCATCGGGCTGATGATGATTCCGATCACCCTGCGCAGTACGGAGGAATTTCTGCTTGGCGTACCGCGGGCGCTGCGCGAAGGCTCAATGGCACTGGGCGCGAGCAAGTGGAGTACGATTATTCGCGTCGTCGTGCCTGCGGCGTACCGTGGCATCATGACGGCGATCCTGCTGGCGCTGGCGCGCGTGGCGGGGGAAACCGCGCCACTACTGTTTACGGCATTCGGAAACCGTTACTGGAGCCCGGGCTGGGGCCAGCCAACGGCGGCGCTCCCTTTGGTGATTTACAACTACGCGCTTTCGCCATATGAAGACTGGCATCGGCAGGCCTGGGCTGCAGGGCTGGTGCTCTTGGGCTTGATCCTGACGGTGAACATTGTAGCGCGGGTGATTCTCTCCCGAGGAGTTGCGGTACCGAGGTCCTGATCATGCATGCTTCTGCGAGGCCAGAATTGTCCGTTAACCTAAAACCGACCGGCATAGCCAATACAAGCCGCGAGACGATTGCGCCCGAATCCATGCGCATGAATATCTCAAAGGTTAATTTCTTCTATGGCGAAAAGCAGACCCTCTTTGACATCAACATGGGCATTGCCACCAATCGCGTGACTGCGCTGATCGGTCCATCGGGCTGCGGCAAATCCACCCTGCTGCGGACTTTTAACCGCATGCACGAAACCGTCCGGAATGCGCGCCTGGACGGCGAAATTCTGCTCGACGGACAGAATATTCTTTCGCAGGACGTTACGCAGCTTCGCCGCCGCGTTGGAATGGTGTTCCAACGGCCGAATCCCTTTCCCAAATCGATTTTCGAAAACGTCGCCTATGGCCCCAAAATCAACGGATCTAATCTTCCAATCGCGGAGATCGTTGAGAAAAGTTTGCGCCGCGCGGCGTTGTGGGATGAAGTGAAGGATCATTTGCACAAATCGGCTTATGAACTTTCGGGCGGGCAGCAACAGCGTCTCTGTATCGCGCGCGGACTTGCCGTTGAGCCTGAAGTGCTTTTGCTCGACGAACCGTGCTCCGCCCTCGACCCGATCAGCACTGCCAAAATCGAAGAGTTACTGGTGCAGTTGAAGGATTCGTGCACCATCGCCATCGTGACTCACAACATGCAACAAGCGGCGCGCGTAAGCGACTACACGGCGTTTTTGCTGGTGGGCCAGTTGGTGGAATTTAACCCGACACCGCAATTGTTTACCACGCCGAGCGATCCACGCACGGAAGCGTATATCACCGGCCGCTTCGGATGAGACCGCGCCAGAGACGCGCTGAAGAAAGGATTCGCTGTAGGAAAGGATTCCATGGAACGCCATTTCGAAAGAGACCTGAACGAGGTAAAGGAACGGCTGCTGTGGATGGGCAGCCTGGCGGAGCGGGCCGTGCATCAGGCGGTCCACGCGGTCTTGGATTCGGACGAGCAACTTGCCAAACGTGTGTTGGATGAAGAAGGCGCGATCAACGAGTTGCAGCTGGAAATTGATGACCGCGTAGTTCAGCTTCTTGCATTGCACCAGTTGATGGCCGTGGACTTACGGTTCGTGCTCGCGGTTTCTCGGATCAACAACGATTTGGAGCGCATCGCCGATCAGGCCGTGAACATCGCGCAGGGTGCACTGCGTATTTTGCGGCATCCGCGCGTGAAGCCCTACGTGGACCTACCCCGCATGAGCGAAGTCGCTGAAGAAATGATGCGCGATGCGTTGAACGCGGTGGTACGCCGCGACGTGGATCTGGCCCGCAAAGTTTTGATGAGCGACGACCAGGTGGATCACTACCGCGACCAAATCTTCCGCGAGTTGCTGACGTACATGATGGGCGATTCGAGCGTGGTGTTTCCGGCGTTCGAACTGATCCTCGTGGCGAAGAATCTGGAGCGCATCGGCGATCACGCTACCAACATTGCCGAAGACGTGATCTACCTCGTTCAAGGACAGGACGTTCGCCACCCCGCGGTGGACCGCCGCTAGGCGCTTCGAATCCGCGGCGTGCGCCGTTTCCAAAATAAGGCCGACAACGACGCGGCAAGACTTGCGACGGAAATCCATCCGCCGAGCGCGCGGTCTATTGTGCGCGTGAAGTCGATCTTCAGTTCTGATTCACCGGCAGGGACGGGAATAATCATTTGCGCCGTTCCTTTCGAATGCTGTATGGAAACTGGATTGCCGTTCAGCGTGGCGCGCCAGGCAGGGTAATCCAAAAGGTGGAGCGCCAGACGGCCGGGCCTGCGAGTCACAACGCGGATCGAGCGATGCTCCGCGTTCCATTTCTCAATCGAAACCCTAGCGTCCTTGTACGCCTCGGGATCCGTTGGAATTGCGAGCAGCAGCGCGCGCGGCTGTTTTTGCGGCAAGTCCGTGCGATCGTCGCCGACCGGATCATACTCATCGGTGCCTTCGAAGCCGCTGCCGTTTTTCATCGCGGCCTGCAAGTCAGGCATATCTTCCGTGTCCCACCATGCATTTTTCACAAGATAGTGTGCCGATCCGATGACGGCGAGCATTGCGAGAAGCAGCCAGGCAAATCGCAGCCATCCGCGTACGGATACCGCTGTAAAAATCGTGGCGCATACAGCGAGCACGGACATCCATCTCCACGGGAATTGCACGAAACGCAGCTCCGGCAAAAATCGCCAAAAGACGAGAGTGATCGGCAACATCATAACGGTGGCTGCCGCCGAAAGCGCTGCAATGGCTGAGAAATGTTTAGCGGCGCGATTATCTGGCTTGGCTACCAAGGTATTTCGCCAGGCCGTGACCGCGGCGCACAACGCCCAAAAAATCAGCAGCACCGCAATGTTCGACGCAATACGATTGAAGGCATCATGCTCACTGTCGGTGGTCTTCGCGTACAGAAAATTTTCCGCTGGCGTCAGTCCCTCGGAGAGTACGCCTGAGATGTTGACCCAACGCTGTTCGTAAATTGCCGGTATCAGATAGAAACAAGCAAGGCCAAATCCTAGAGCTATCCCTGCGGCGCCGTTCACCAGCGGCGAGAAAGAACGTTGCCGCAGCGCTGCAAACACGAAGAGAATTGCAACGCTGTACGTCGCGATCACCGCAGCAGGTGCGTTTGAGAGCCAGACCGCGCAAAACGGAACTGCGAAGAGAAAGGTTGTCTGAAATGAACCACTCACGCCATGGTGGAGGAGTCCGAGTAGCTGCAGAGTCGCCAGAATGAGCAAAGGAAAGATGGCGATCGCAAGAAGCTCAGCAAAGTCGCTGCGCATATAGATGATCAGCAGGCTGTAAGGATTTGCGGCAAAGCACGCTGCTCCGAAAAGTGCCGCGAATCGCGAATCCGCCAGTCGCCGCAAAAGCGCGTAGCCGGAAATCCCCGCGAATGTCTCGACGCACACGATGAAGACGACGGCGACCGATTGCCACGGGACGAATGTTCCGAGAAACGCGCCAAAAAGCCAGGACAGCGGTGGATAAAAAATAAATCGCGGTTCACCAAATCCAAAATTTGCGAATTCGGCCCATCGCGGGAAAAGAATCCCTTGTTTCCACTGGCCCGCCACATCGAGCCACGAAGCCATGTGAAAAGCAACGTCGTGGCCTGACGCCGTTCCCAGGTGGAAAAACGGAGCAACCACGGCCAACGAGACGCACAAAGAGACGAACGCCGCAATTCCCCATTCGCGAACGGGATATTTGGGCGAGATTGTTGATAGAGGGAGAGGCGAATCGCTCATCTGCGCGTCATGCGATTGTAACCGGAAGGCAATTCACCGCGCGACGTTCGCTTCGCGCTGTTCAACCATGTGCCGGCAGGCAACTTTTACTTCGTCAGCTCGCGGGAAAGATAAATAAGTTGGCCCACATGATGATAGGCGTGTCCCGCGCAACGCAGAAAAATCGCCAATCGCTCTTTCGACTCGGATTCGCGCACTGCGGAATAGGGCTTTAGCCAATCTTCCGCGGACTGCCTTTCGATCGTTTCGATCACTAGCGCGATTACGCGATCGAACGCCGCCAGCATCTCTGCTTTTGGCCGGGGCTCGGGCTCCGTGAACTCGCGATCGCGATCTCTTACATAGTCCGTGCCCGCGACGCGCGCGCCGATGTAGTAATTCAGATTGCCGGTCATGTGGAGAAGCAAATGGCCAACGGTGTTACCATGCGCGAACGGCTGCTTCCAGATTTGTTCCTGGGTGAGTGGATCGACCCAATGATGCACCTGATCGCGCACCATCACATAGTAATCGGCAAGGTCTTTGGCAATGACCTCTGCAAGATCAGTCATTCTTTTCTCGCTCTCCGAGGTGGCCGGACTTATTGTGGCTTTTCGTTTCTGTAAACTACCCCCTCTTTCATCACGAAGAAAACATGCTCCGTCTGCCGGATATTCTGGAGTGGGTCGCCCGGTACCGCCACGACGTCGGCCAGCTTACCCGTTTCAAGTGTTCCGATCTCGGAGGAGAGGCCCAGCAAATCCGCGTCGCTTGAAGTCCCCGCTTTGAGCGCGTCGATCGGCTTCATGCCCAGATCCACCATCTGATGAAACTCTTCGGCATTACGGCCGTGGGGATAAACAGCCGCGTCGGTTCCAAGTCCGATTTTAACGCCCTTCGCAATTGCTTTCTGAAACGCCTGGTGGACGTGCGCAATGGCGTCATCCGCTTTCACCTTGATTGCGGGCGGAATCGGCACCCCCTTTTGAATCTGCTCGGACAGTCCCTGTACCGCCATCAGTGTTGGCACGTAGTAAGTACCCTTCTGCTTCATCAGGTCGAGCGCTTCGTCGTCGAGGAAGGAGCCATGCTCGATCGAGTCAATGCCCGCGCGAATGGCCCGCTTTGCTCCTTCGGCTCCGTGCGCATGCGCTGCGGTTTTCAAGCGCAGGGCGTGCGCCTCGTCAACCAGCGCGTCGAGCTCGGCTTGCGTGAGCTGGGGAGTATCCACCGCGTCCGCGAGTGAAAGCACGCCACCCGTTGCGCATGTCTTTATGACCGTTGCGCCGTATTTGTGAGCCAGGCGCACCGCGCGTCGCGCTTCATCAGCTCCGTTGATTACGCCGACTTCAGGACCAGTCTCCTTGCCAACTGCGCCTTCGCGCCATCCCGTATCGTCGCAATGTCCACCTGTTGCGCCAATGGCATGTACGGCCACAAGCATTCGCGGACCGGGAACGACTCCGCGATTGATTGCGTTACGTAAGCCGGCGTCCAGATACTGCATGGAGCCGACATCGCGCACCGTCGTAAACCCTGCCAGCAACGTAATCCGAGCGTTGACGCTTGCGTCTAACGCCATTTCTGGAATTGGCTTTCGCAGGGCGTCCAGTGCCGCCCTCGCGTAATCTTCGCTGTACGTCATGGTCAGGTGCGTGTGCGCGTCGATGAACCCCGGCAGCAGCGTAGCGTCTCCAAGATCGATCACTTCGGCGTCCGTGGGTACACTCGCACTCGATCCAGTTCCCGCGATCTTGCCGTCTGTGACGACCACGATTCCGGGCGTGACCAGCGAATTGCTCTTGCCATCAAACAGCCTCGCAGCTTTCAGCACATATGATTTGGACGCCTTCTTCTGCTGCCCGATTGCCGGCAGCAGTCCCAAGACACACAAGGCGGCCAGCACCGTGAACCTTCGTATTATTTGCATTTCTGCATTTCCTCCAAGATACACCCGAAAAATCCGAACGCTCAAAATAGCTGGTCAGCAGGAAATGTCAAGGCAATCCGCGCAGCACAGCGAAGGGCTGCTATGGCCGTGAGGTCTGACTGATTTCCCTGAATTTCCATCTGCGACCCCCCCAATTTCTTGCAGCCACGTCACACAAAGAAATACTCTACCCGACATGGGAATTTTGTTAGAATCGCTGCGAGCTGAATAAAGGGATTGCCATCTCCAGCCAGGGACCTCACCCCCCTCTTCCCTGAACGCCGCCAGCTCCCACATTAGAGACTTGCGATTTTCTGGAGCTTTTATGAGCACCAAGGTCCACCATTCTCGTTTTTTTCTCGGTTATCGCTTACCGGCTGTTCCGCGCGATTATTTGCAGCGGCGCCGCATGTTTCGAAAGATCTCAGGCATTGTAATGGTTATTTTGCTGAGCCTTCTGGTTGCTGGCGCCATTATTTACAGCTCGAATCCAAGTGGTTTCACGTCTCCGGGCCGCTAAAAAGCAGTTCTGCTTCGCCGACTTGCTCTGAAAGACCTCTCGGTTCGAATCGTAGTTTCCTGAAGATCCGTTCACACTCCATGCGCTCGTGTTTGCCTCTCTCGCCGAAATCGGTAAAGATGAGCTCACGATGTTCCAGGCAAAGCGCGTTGATTCGGAACTCTTGCTGTCCTATCGTTCGCCGTCTGGCGAAACCATTGAGTCACTCTCCTCGGGGCATCCCCTGCTGCTCGTCTTCTTACGGCATTTTGGTTGAACGTTCTGCCGCGAGGCGGTCGCCGAGCTCGCCAATCTCCGTCCACAAATTGAGGCCAAGGGCACACGCATCGCTTTTGTACACCTCGGCACCGAGGAGCGCGCGGCGAAGTTCTTCGCTCCTTACAAATTGGACGATCTTCCGCGATTTGCCGACCCTGACGGAAAGCTCTACGAAGTGTTCGGGCTGGCGCGCGCCGAGTTACGCCAGTATCTGAACAGAGAAAGCATCTATCGCATGCTGATGTCCTGGATGGAAGGCAATTTTGCCTTGCTGCCGGCGGGAGATGTCCAGCGCATGCCGGGCGCTTTCCTTCTGCAAGACAATCAAATCAAGACTGCGTTTCGCCACAAACTGGTTTCCGACCGCCCAGACTATCTCAAACTAGCGACAGCCTCATGATCCGCGAGCACACCGGTCGGACCCTTCCGACGAGCACTCCGCTCCGGAAGCCGCAACTCTCCAACCATCGCTTGCGCCAACGTGCCGACTTGCCTCACGATATCCACTTCACCCATATCTGTCTGGAACTTTGTGCAGCTGCATTTGTTCAGCGTTGCCGGGAGAATCGCGCGGAATGTCCACCAGTCCGGATGTATTGATTGTCGGTGCGGGGCTTGCTGGCCTCGCCTGTGGCCGTCATCTCGCCGACGCTGGAGTTTCCTTTCAGATGATCGAAGCTTCAGACGGAATCGGCGGCCGCGTTCGAACTGACGAATTTGACGGATTTCTGCTCGACCGCGGCTTCCAAGTCCTGCTCACCGCATATCCTGAAGCTCAGCGCACGCTCGATTACCACGCCCTCGAGCTGAAAAAATTTACTCCCGGTGCTTTTTCCTGGTTCGCCGGGCGCATGAACAAGCTGGTCGATCCGTGGCGCACACCAGGAGGATGGAGCGAGGCTCTGCGCTCCGACTTCGGCGGGTTTTTGGATAAGCTTCGTATCCTGCGTCTCCGTTCGCGCCTTCGCTCTTCCTCCATCGATCAAATTTTCAAGCACCCAGAACGTTCCACCAAAGACGCTCTGGTTTCAGCCGGATTTTCCGAAGAATTCATTCACCGCTTTTTTCGGCCCTTTTTTGGCGGCATTCTTCTTGATGGTGAACTGAAATCCTCCAGCCGCATGTTCGAATTCGTTTTCAAGATGCTCTCTGAGGGCGACATCGCCGTTCCCACCCGCGGTATGGGGGCAATCCCCGCGCAGCTTGCTTCTCACCTTCCCGCGGACGCTATTCGCCTGAACACTCATGCCGAATCGCTTCACGAAAATGAGCTCACGCTTACCGGTGGCGAATCTTTGCGTGCTCGCGCAATCGTTGTAGCAGCCGATGGCCCGGGCGCCGCTCATCTGGTCGGCGAAGCCGAACCCGCCTCGCGCAGCGTCACGTGTTTTTACTTTTCTGCGGACGAGCCGCCCGTGCCCCATCCAATGCTCGTCCTGAACGGCGACGGAGCTGGCCCTGTCAACAACTTCGCCGTGATCAGCCAGGTCGCTCCGTCCTACGCTCCGGCTGGAAAATCGCTGGTCTCCGTCACCGTCCTCGGCACACAGCAACTTACCGACCAGCAGCTCGGCGGCTTCATCATCGCGCAAATGAAAAATTGGTTTGGCACCGTCGCCAGTTCCTGGCGTCATTTGAAGAGCTATCGCATCCCGCACGCGCAGCCGCAGCAACTTCCTGGTGCTCTCGAACCACCGCAGCGCCCCGTGCGGGTCCGGCCCGTCATTTATCTTTGTGGCGACCACCGCGATAACGCCTCCATCGACGGCGCAATGCTCAGTGGACGCCGCGCCGCTGAAGCTGTTCTCGCAGATTTGTCGCGTTAGCCGCCCGGCTAGTTTCAAGTTGGAACAATTTCCACAAAATTTTTCTCATAAGTCCTTTCGTACTATTGACCCTAGGACTCACCCTGAGGAAACTCAACGTATGGCCCGTTACTCTGCTTTTCTTGGCCGCTCTGTCGAAGTTCAGTATCGCGCCGGGGATATTTGTCTTCCTGCTTCTGGCACGTTCGTTGGTGATTCGGGCCGCTCCATCTTCCTCGAGCAGCACTACGAGCAGCACGGCCAGCCCAAAAATTTCCGTTGGGAAATTCCCTACCAGTGCATCGTTCGCCTTGAAGAAATTGAAGTCTTCCAGGAACCCGCGCCGCTCCAAGCCAGGGAAGCCGACGCGATGGACCCCTCACCGGAGCGCTCCTTGCAAGCCAACGCAGCCCATGCTTCTGCAGGCGCAGCACTCCTTCCGATGACTCAACGGCCCAAAACCGCCTGATTCAGCTGCTTGTCCGCTCGTGAAGTTCCAGAACTCTCGCCATGCCAAACTGTTCTCCCCGAGGCATCGTGCGTCCAGCCAAGCCTGTGCGTTAAACTAACCATTCGTCTGCTTTTTTGATTTCTGCGTCGTCGGGAGGCAATCGTGCCACAACCTACTGTCGGCTTCATTGGACTCGGCCTCATGGGCCGTCCCATGTGTCAAAACCTTCTCAAAGCCGGGTTCCCGCTCGTTGTCTGGAACCGGACCGCCTCTCGCGCCGACTCGCTCGTAGCCGCAGGCGCGCGTCTCGCCGCTTCTCCCAAAGAAGCCGCCGCAGCTGCCGACATCCTCATCACCATCGTTAGCGATCCACCCGCGCTCGAAGAAGTTCTCTGGAGTTCCGACCCGAAATCCGGCGGCGCGTTCGCTTCCCTCAAGAAAGGCGCCATCTATATCGACTCCAGCACCGTTTCGCCCGCTCTCGCGCGTAAGATCGCCCAAGCCTCGGCCGCCGCAGGTATCCATTTTCTCGACGCTCCTGTCACTGGCGGTACCTGGGGCGCCGAAAAGGGCGAACTCCTCTTCATGATCGGTGGAGAAGCCGCCGACCTGGCGGCAGCGCGCCCCATTCTTTCCGCCATGGGCAAAAAACTTTTCCATCTCGGCCCCAACGGCGCCGGTCAAACCATCAAGCTCGCCATGAACCTGCTTCTCGCGCTGCAAGTCGACGCCTTCGCCGAAGCCCTCGCGCTGGTCACTGGCGCAGGCTTCGCTGGCGAAAAACTCACTGAAGTCATGCAAGCCAGCATGGCCCGCTCCGGTGTCCTCGATGTCAAAGCTCCCGTCATGTTGAAGGGGGATTACACGCCCAGTTTTCCCCTACGCCTGATGCACAAGGACCTCAGCCTCGCGCTCGATCTTGGCAACCAGATTGGCGTCCCTCTTCCGGCCACAGCAGCCGCCCGCGAAACCTACAATTCCGTCAAAGGCTCTTCTAAGGAGGACCTCGACTACGCCGCCGTCTTCAAATTCTGGAAAAAGTGAGGGTTCCATTTGGAAGAACGATGTCCGGGAGAACGATGCCTGGGAGATCTCGCCGTGGATCGATTGCAAGCTCAAAGAATATTTTTTGCGGACTTCATCACCGCAAGCGCGGGAATTCCCAAGAAGGATCGTCGCCTCGCCAATGCCTTTGCCTCCGTTCCCCGTGAACGCTTCGTGGGGCCCGGACCGTGGAAGATTTTTACTTCGTCCGGCCTCCTCGAAACGCCATCCGACGATCCTGCATTCCTCTATCAGGACGTCACCGTTTCGCTCGCCGCTGACCGCCACATCAATAACGGCCAGCCGCTACTTCACGCGATTTGTCTCGCGGCTCTGAATCCAGCCGAAGGCCAAACAGTTCTCCACATCGGCGCAGGAACCGGCTATTACACTGCCATACTCTCCAGACTCGTAGGCTCGACGGGATCGATTCTTGCCTACGAAATTGAACAGGATCTCGCGCAGCGTGCCGCCATCAATCTTGCAGATTATCCGAACGTAACTGTGTATCACCGCTCGGGCTCCCAGGGACTGCTGCCCGATTGTGACGCGATCTACGTCAATGCCGGAGCCACCGCCCCACTCGACGTTTGGCTCGATGCTCTGCGCTTCAACGGCCGCCTGCTTTTTCCTCTTACGCCCTCCGACAGCCCCAGCGGCGCGCCTGGCGCGGGCGCAATGCTCCTGGTAAGTCGTCCCTCGGCCTCGGCCAATACCGCTCCGTTTCACGCCCAGTTCGTCTCCTCCGCCATTTTCATCAACTGTACCGGCGCCCGCGACGAAGACACCGCCCGGAAATTGTCCCCGGCATTCAAGCGCGGCAATTACAGACATGTGCGCTCCTTGCATCGCAATTCTCGGCCCGACGAAACCTGCTGGTTCGCCGGCAACAACTGGTGGCTCTCTACGCGCGAAATCGCACCACATCCTTAAACCTCGTTCCATGCTCGGCGGGCCAGACTCCTCGCTCGAGTGGTAGAATCGTCACCGCCTTCCGGAGGAAAATAATGAACCACAGGATTCCTAAGTCAGTCGTATTCGCCGCGCTAGCCGCCGCACTGCTCTGCGGCCGCGCCGCCGCCCAGGAGAAGGAGCCCGATTGGTCCAAGGTCCAGATCAAAGCCTCCAAAGTTTCCGGCAACATCTATATGCTCGAAGGCCAGGGTGGCAACATCGCCGCCTCGGTGGGTGAAGACGGAATCGTCATTGTGGACGACCAGTTCGCGCCCCTCCCCGAAAAAATTCAGGTCTCCCTCAAGAGCCTCGGCATCACCGACAATCCTGTCCGCTTCGTCATCAATACCCACTATCACGGCGATCATTCCGGCGGCAACGCTCCTTTCGCCAACTCCGGCTCCACCGTCATCGCGCAGGATAATGTTCGGAAGCGCCTCGTGACTGGCGGCGCAGCAGGCAACGGCGGCTCTCTCAAGATGGAAGTCAAACCCGCCGAAAAAGCCGCGCTTCCCATCATCACCTTTGACCACGACGTTACTGTCCATCTCAACGGCGAGGATATCCGTGCGCTCCATTTTCCTTCCGGCCACACCGACGGCGATGCCATCATCTTTTTCCCAAAGAACAATGTCGTCCACATGGGCGACGATTTCGTCCGTTACGGGTTTCCCTTCATCGATGTCTCGAGCGGCGGCAGCGTTCAGGGAATGATTGATGCGCTGGAAAAGGCTTCCGCGCAACTCCCCGCCGATGTGAAGGTGATTCCCGGCCACGGCGCGCTTTCCAATCTCGATGATGTCCGTTCGTTCGTGAAGATGCTCAAGGAAACGTCCGCGGTCGTGCAGAAAGCCATCGCCGCCCACAAAACACTCGATCAAATGAAGCAGGAAAAAATCCTCGCAACCTGGGAGAAATGGTCCAATGGCTTCGTCAGCTCAGACGTCTTTATCGAAACTCTCTACAACTCACTCACCGGCCACAAAGGCGAATTCGTAAAACACAACTGACCCTCTCTTCCGCGGGTGCCCCATCCCTTGCTGGTTCACGCAAGGGTGGGTCTTCTCTTCGCCCATGTAGTGCCGGGCTGCAGCCCGGCTCTTCGTTCCAATCTGCGGGTGTTAACACATAAACCTCAAGGCAGCGCCACCGTCTGCTTCCCCGAGCGCAACGCGATCGAGCGGCCCTTCCACACCAGCTCGCCCTTCACTCTTTCCGGCAATTTAACGCGAGCCTGAACTCCCTCCGCACGACGTTTATATTCCACTTCCACCATCCCTTGCGGAATGGGCATCCCAGCCTGCACTTCCTTTAGCGCGCCCAGGTGAGGCTCGATCGTCACCTTCTCAAATCCCGCGCTCATCGGCCGAATGCCCGCCACAATCCTCAACAAATCGAAGTTCGGATGCGCGCTCCACGCATGCGAATCAGACCGCGTCGGCTCTGGCGATTCCGCCCACGTGGTCAATCCCAATCCCACCATCGCGCGCCACGGCCCAAGCAGCTTCAGATACTCCTCTCCCATGCCGGCGTGCTCGAGCGCGCGCGCAAGATAAAACCGGAAATAATACGTCGCCGCGGTCATCGTCGGAACTTCCGCTGCCGCCGTGAATCCTGAATCGCTTCGTGACAATATCTTCGTCAGCAATTCCTTCTGTTTCTCCGCCGGAACCACATCCAGCCACACGGCAAGAATATTCGCGTGCTGGCTGAAGTGCTTTTGCGCGGGCGTATCGGCCAGCAGGCCGTGTTTGGCGTTCCAGCAAAGCTTGCGCACCGCCGCCACAGCCCGCTCTGCCGCCTTCTCGTAATTCTCTGCGATGTGCGTGTCTCCGTGCGCGCGTTCCAATTCCGCTGCATCCCGTAGCGCTTCCACGAACTGCAGCGTCAGAACCGCCGAACCTCCATCCTCATCCTGCGGCGGAACTCCGTCTTTAAAATCCGCGCCCCAGTCGACGAACGGCCACCACGGAATCCTTCCCAGCAATCCATCCGCTCGCTGCCGCCGCAGAAACCAGTCCAGCACTGTCCGTGTCCCGGAAATCTGCCCGCGCACAAATGCGGCATCCCCGCAGTACATCCAGAAATCATGCACCATGCCCACCCACATCAGCGAAAACGTAGGAATCATCTGCACCAGCGATGAGGGATACCGGCTTTGCGTCAGCCCGTCCGAAATCCGCGAATCGTTGAACGCCTCAATCGCTTGCCGCGCCAGCCGGTCGTCTCCGCCAACGGTGTAGGAGATCAGCGCCTGTATCCGCGTGTCGCCGATGTATTGCAGCCGCTCCCAGTAAGGCGTGTCCATGTACGTATCGTGTGCATCGAGCCGCGCCGTTCGCCAGCCGATATTCCAGATCGGTGTCAGCCCGGCGTCGTCCGACCGAAAGTATCCTTTTTCCACGAACGGATACGCGCTGAACCACGTTCGAATTCCCTCGATGTCTACTGGCCGATCCGCGGTCTCCACATCCAGTTGCAGGTATCGCCAAGTCCTCCAGCTCAGCGACGTAAACGCGCGAGCCACTTCAGCACCACTGGGAAGAAACTCATCCATCACTCCTTCAATATGTTTTCCTGCAATCTCGTTGCGGTTTCCTTTTTCTCCCTTATCGTCGACCAGCGCTTCTGCATATGTCAGCCGCACCGTCGATCCCTGCCCTCCGCTTACGGTTAGCACCGGAAATCCGGTCGTCAATTGCCCGTTGTCCAGCAGCACGCTGGCTTTGGTATGTGCCGAAACCTGAAAGCCCTTTTCTGGAAATCCGGATGGCGTGGCGATGCCGCTCGTTCGCACCACTTTTCCCGCCGAAACCTCTGTCATTTCCATCGCTGGGAGTGGATCCACCACAAGCTGCCAGTTGTTTGGCGCATCCTGCTCGTAGCGTTGCGCCCCGCGTCCCAGTGTCACCGCTTTGGTCCACGTCCCTCTTGAATCGGCAGCGTTGCTATCATCACTCCAACCCCAATCGACCTTCGCGCCATCAGTCCGTTCGCCTGGCTCCGCCGCGTAATACCCCTTCACATGTGGCCGTAGAGTCTCGATTCCTTTCTCCTCTTCCACTTCCCAGGTCGCATTGGTGTCCGCCGCGCGTTCTCGGTCGCCCTTTCCGCGCAAAAGGAATCCTGTCCGCTCGCTCATCTGTGCGATCGCGGCATGCGCCCCAAAATGCCAGACCGTTGCCGCAAGCGTGTTTCTCCCCGCATGCAGCAGCGCTGCAATGTCGTAGGTCTCGTATCTCCAGTGCCCAAGGTCCCCGCGGCTCGGCCCTCTGCCAGCTTCTTTCCCATTCACATACAAAATGAACTGGTTGTCGGCGCTGACGTTCACCACAAAATGCGCCACGGGCTGCGCCAGGTCCACCACTTTCCGAAACCGCAGCACCGCGCTGTCACGCTCAGCCACTCCCGGAGCGGTAATCCACTGCGCGTTCCACTGCTTCTCAGTCGCATCCCGCTCGCTCTGCCCGAAAGCGCCGCTCTCCACGAAAATGCTCGACGCGCTCATCACCGCAATCGCCATCCACACCGGCAATACCGCCACCGCGTGAAAAATTCTGCCGCATGCATGACCGTTACGCATTGTCATTGGGCAAACGTCCGTGCTCATGCGGTCTCAGCCCTTCTTTCCCACCGCATACTTCTCCGCACCAAAAAAATGAAACGACACATACGGCTCATCCCCCACGACCCAGCTATCATGACCCGGAGATATATAGAACACATCTCCCGCCCGCATCTCAATCACTCGCCCATCATCCATCGCCGCCGTCGCGCGCCCCGACACCACCATCCCCACATGCTCCACCATGCAACTCTTCGCTCCCGTGGCGGCGCCAACATGTGTCGACCACTTCCATCCTGGCTCATAGGACGCCCTTCCAATCGTCATCCCTCCCACGGTCACCAGCTCAAATTTCCCCTTCTCAAACACCCGCACCTCATCCGGCTCCTCAAATCTCTTCAAAATCACATCCAGCATTTCGTCGTCCCCCGGTCCATTTTGACGTCTGTGCAGCCTTTCGTGGCATAACTTATTTATCTGGACGGAATCTACCACGTGGCCTCAGCTTCAAGGGCGGCTCGTGAAAATCACGGTGAAGATTTGAAGCCATTTTCTGCAACAATTCCGCAATCTGGTGCGCTGGCTGAACAGTCTCACGCAGCGCTCTTTAACCAGCTTTAGAATCAGCAGTTATGGAAAAACATGGGGATGGTAGTCAGTTCGGTTCCGGACTCGGTCGCCAAGTCCAGCAGAATGAATACTTATGAAAAGCGCCCTCGTAAGTCCTTTACACTCCACGCTTACGAAAAACAGGGGAGGGTGCCCTACCACCCAGTCCGGTAATCGCGTTTCAAGAAATCATTCGCTGCTGCCACGTTCGTGACGCGCATCTTTTCGCCGTCGTACTGAATCTTTTTTCCGGCGTGCAGCGCCACCACTCCCAGCAACATCACTTCCGTCAGCCGCGCGGCATACTCAAACGGACACGAAGCCTCCGTTTTTCCCTTCGACGCATCCACCCAATTCAATTCGTGATGCTGGCCCGGAATGCGCGGCAATTTTTTCGCCGGCGCGCCAAACGATTCGTGCAATGACTTCGGCAGCAGCCTCGGATTCATTCCGTACGTTTCGTGTAGCAACTTGCCCTTGTTTCCGACCAGCAGCGCGCCGCCGCCTTTGTCGAGTTCCTCTTCGCCAAGCTCGACCGGCTTCGGCGGCGTCAAACCGCCGTCGTACCAGGTCAGTTTCACAGGAGGCAGTTTGCCGTGCGTTCCGCTGCGCGCCGGAAATTCGTACACCGTCATCGTCGCGCTTGGATAGGATGCGTGATTGAACGGAGTCGAAAGCGTTTCAACGCTGGTCGGATAGCCAAGGTTCAGCGCCCACATCGAATGATCGATCAAGTGCGCGCCCATGTCACCGATCGGACCAACTCCCCAATCCACCCATCCGCGCCAATTAAACGGATGATAGATCGGGTGATATTCCACCTTCGGTCCAACGCCAAGAAACAAATCCCACGAAAGATTTTCCGACACCGGATAATTCCCCGCGATCGCTGCAGCGACTCGCGCTTCCACGCCCTGCCCGTTCCATCGCATCTTTTCCACGGGCTCATTGGGTTTTATCGGACGGGGCACTCCCTGCGGCCAGAATCCCAACGGCCTGTTTGTCCACACATGCACTTCGCGAACTTCTCCAATCGCGCCCGCCCAAATATATTCCACTGCCTTGCGTGCATCGTCGAGCGAATGTCCCTGATTTCCCATTTGCGTTGCGACTTTTGTTTCTTTCGCGCGCTTCGCCAATTGCCGCGCTTCCGCAACACACCACGTCAGTGGCTTTTGCACGTAAACATGTTTCCCCAATTCCATCGCCGCCAGCGCAATCGGCGTATGCATGTGATCGGGAGTCGCGATCAACACACCTTCAATATCTTTTTGCTTTTCGAGCATCTCGCGATAATCCGTGTAGCGCTTCGCCTTCGGCCAATGCTCATTCTTCAAACGAATCATCCCCGCAAGCTGCACCTTCGCTTTCTCGCGATCGAATCCTGTTTCGCCGGTGAGATTCTGTCCCGTCGCAGGCGGCGGCTCCGGCTGCTCGATGCGCTTGCGCAGTCTCTCAATGTCCGCGTCCAAGCGCTCAAACGCTTTTCCGGCGTAGTCCCAATCCACGTCGCACAGCGCCACAATGTTCTGGCTCGCGAGGTTGATCAAATTCGCGCGGCCCATTCCGCCAACGCCAACTCCCGCGATATTCAGCAAATCGCTCGGCGGAGTCATTCCTTTACCCAACACGTGACGCGGCACGATGGTCAGCCCCGCGCCCGCTACTGCCACATCTTTCACAAATTCCCGTCGCGTCATTTCCCGCTTATTGCTCATCGTTTTCCCCCGGGCTCCCTCATGTACCGCAAAGTTGCACCGCTCATTCTTATTGACACAACCGAACGCCGTCACCAACAATCTTTCCATCATTTTCCAAAGTGAGAGACAAACTTCCATGTTTATTCACATGTTCGCATTTCGATTGAAGCCCGCTGTCACAGAGGCGCAGCAGGACCGCATGATCCGTGAAATCGGCGCTCTGAAAGATCACATCCCGAGCGTTCTCGAATCCTACGTAGGCAAAAACCTTTCCCCGCGCGGACAAGGCTACGTGATCGGCGGCGTCATGAAATTCGAGAGTCAGGCGGCGCTCGAATCGTACAACAGTCACCCCGTGCATCAGGCGCTCCTCAAGTGGCTGCTCCCTCTCATCGATCCGATCGAAGTCGATTTTCCTGTGTAGAAAAATTGTGGAGTTCCGTTTCACTGTTTGCTGAAGGGTTGAATCGTTGCGTTTACCAAATAGGGGTCGTCGAATTCCGTTTGGTCGCCCGGACCTTTTCCTTTTACGGGCAGAAGGCGCGCCGAAAGCGGTTTGTGCCATTTGAATGCAAGCGTCGCCATGTCACCTATGATTGTGTCGAGTTGTTCGATCGTGATGTCACCGGGCAGCGGAACGGTATCGAGCCCGGTGCCGCACACCGCGGAGTAAGACAACAATCCCTCGAGCGACACGTGGCCTTCACTCCAACGTTGCGCGAGGCGCGAATCTTCCAGAATCGGCAGCATCAATCCGTTGTAGCCGGTCTGCTTCACTTGAACGCTTTTGATCGCGGATGTGATTGTTGCCGCAGCGGTCAGCGTTCCACTTGACCCGAAAGGCTGCGCGATTAATTCTTCCATCGCCGCGCCTATGGAAATTTCTTTTAGCGGAGCCGGTGAAAGATCGATG
>Ga0137381_10000411_pt1 | contig 26717 bp, 20 predicted proteins | sample SagtaG_16_FD_104808 | JGI IMG/M metagenome (GOLD analysis project Ga0137381, IMG submission 104808) | Vadose zone soil microbial communities from Sagehorn Ranch, Mendocino, California, USA - Sage2_L_115_16 metaG | ecosystem: Environmental > Terrestrial > Soil > Vadose zone | place: USA... | reverse complement strand
GATGCGACGAGCGGCGTCGCGGGGATTTCCTTCCGAATCGACGGAGGGCCGTGGACGACGTTCGCCGGATCCTTTGCGATCGGAGACGGCGTGCATGCGCTGGAATACTTCGCCACGGACGTCGCCGGCAACGGCGAGGCGACCCATGCGGTCACCGTCTTCGTCGACTCGAGTCCCCCAACGACCAACTCCAACGTGTCTGGTACGCAAGGCAACAACGGATGGTACGCATCGAACGCCATGGTCTCCCTGTCCTCGACGGACGCAGTGAGCGGGGTCGCCTCAATCACGTATCGGGTGGACAACGGATCTTGGAGTGCCTATTCGGGTGTGTTCGAGCTTTCTGAGGGTCGACACCACGTGGACTACTTCGCGACCGATATCGCCGGGAACCAGGAAGCTCCCCAGGGGCGGTCCGTTTCAATCGACACAACGCCCCCGACGACAACGCTGACGCTCAACGGCACCCTCGGGGCCGATGGGTGGTACACATCCAACGTTACGGTTGCCTTCGCCGCGAGCGACGCGACGAGCGGGGTCGCGGTGATCCTCTACCGGGTGGACGGCGGAGCATGGCAGACGTACGCGTCTCCCTTCCTGCTCGGGGACGGCCCGCACACGCTCGCGTATTACGCAATCGACGTGGCCGGAGTCGCGGAAGCAATTCGCTCGCCGACGGTGAAGGTCGACGCGACTCCACCGACGACGGACGCGAGCCTCGCCGGGACCGTCGGGTCCAACGGATGGTACGTCTCGAATGTGACGGTCACGCTCACGTCGACGGACGGCGGGAGCGGAGTCGCCAACGTCTCCTGGCGGGTCGACGGAGGCGCATGGCAGGCCTACGTGAGTCCCTTCATGCTGTCCGAAGGGCGCCATTCCTTGGAGTACCGCGCAACCGACATCGCGGGGAACGTCGAGCCGATCGAGTCCGTGAACGTGTGGATCGACTCGACACCCCCGGCAAGCTCCGCATCGCTGTCCGGGACCGCGGGCAATGACGGGTGGTACGTCTCCTTCGTCACAGTCACCTTGAGCGGGACGGATGCGTTGAGCGGCGTGTCCAACATCAGCTTCCGCATCGATGGCGGTGCCTGGGCCCCATACGCGGGTCCCCTCACCCTCGGCGATGGCGTGCACACCGTCGACTACCAAGCCCGGGACATCGCCGGGAACCTCGAGGCGGTGCACTCCGCGAGCGTGTCGATCGACACGCAGCCTCCCACGACGACGATCACGCTCGCAGGATCGCTTGGCGCAAACGGCTGGTATGTCTCGAACGTGACGGCCTCGCTCGGGGCCACCGATCCGATGAGCGGGGTCGATGCCATCTCGTACCGGATCGACAACGGCTCGTGGCAGATTTACGCGGTCCCAATCCTGCTCGGCGAAGGCCGGCATTTCGTGGAATACTACGCGACGGACCTGGCCGGTAACTCGGAGGCGCACCAGACACGGGCGGTCTCCATCGACACCACGGCGCCGGTCACCTCCTTCGCGGTGTCGGGAACCTCGGGGAATGGCGGCTGGTATGTCTCCAATGTTTCGTTGGCGCTGAACGCGACGGACGCGATGAGCGGCGTCGCCGGCCTCTCGGTTCGCGTCGACAATGGCTCATGGACCGACTATTCGAGTCCGCTGCCGTTGGGGGCCGGGCGACACCGCGTCGAATTCTTCGCGACGGATGTCGCGGGGATCCCCTCGCCGGTCGAATCGGTCGATGTGAACGTCGATACGGCGGCGCCCTCCAGCACGATCACGGTGACGGGCACCCTCGGGGACAGCGGCTGGTACGTTTCGGACGCGACGGTGACGCTGAGCGCGATTGACGATTTGAGCGGGGTTTCGGGAGTCCTGTATCGCGTGGATGGCGGCGCCTGGCAGGCGTACACCGCACCGCTCGTGCTGAGCGATGGCCGGCATGTGATCGAGGCCTACGCGACCGATGTCGCCGGCAACGTCGAACCGCTGCGGTCGGCGAGCGTCGCGATCGATACGAGTCCGCCGTCGACGGCAACGAGCGTGCTTGGTACGATGGGCAACGTCGGGTGGTTCATCTCGAACGCGACCGTGTCGCTCCCTTCGACCGATGCAATCAGCGGCGTCGCGACCATCTCCTATCGACTGGACGGCGGCGCTTGGACGATCTACACGGGACCCTTGACGCTCGGCGACGGACGGCATGCGCTCCAATACCGGGCGAGTGACCTCGCTGGGAATGTGGAAATGGTCCACGCCGCCACCTTCTCCATCGACACGACGCCTCCGGTCACGACGCACACGCTCTCGGGCACGGCCGGGGCGAACGGATGGTACACATCCGACGCATCCGTGACCCTCGCCGCGACGGATGCGGTCAGCGGGGCGTGGACGACCCGATACCGCCTCGATGGGGGCTCGTGGACTGAGTACACGGGTCCGATTTCCGCTGCCGGTTCCGGACGACATGTGCTCGACTTTGCTTCCGTCGACGTCGCGGGGAACCTCGAGGAGGTCCACGTGCTCGTCGTGAACATCGACCTGACGGACCCGTCCTTCGCCTCCCTGACCGCCGCACAAGGATCCTCCCCTTCGGCGATCCGCGTTTCGTGGACGGCGTTCGACAACGAGTCTGCGATCCTCGCGTACTTCCTGAGCGTAGACGGAACCCCGTACGAGTCCGTTGGGACGGCGACGACCGCCTTCCTGAATCTCACGGCCGGCGCGCACGTCATCCGCGTCCAGGCGACAGACGGCGCAGGCCGCACGGCGGTCGCGCAGGTATCCGTGACGGTGGAAGAGGCGGGTCTCTTCTCCCGGTTCAGCGCCCTCGTGCCGCTTGCCCTGGTCGGGGTAGGGTTCGTGATCCTCGGCTACGCAGTCTCGCGGCTAGTTCGAAATCGGCGGAAGCGTCCCTGACGCAAGAGGAATACGGGGTTAGAGGATCGTTGGACCGCACGGCGCGGCCCCGGCTCCGTCAACGCTCATCGCGAGGAGATCGGGCGTCGTGACCGCCCGCGCGGCCGTAGTCCGAGGCCGAGGATGACGAGGGCGAACCCGATGAGCGCCTCCGGGACTCCCGGAGGGGTCCTCAGCGAGAACCCCGGCGACGTCGTTGGCGAGCCCGTCCCGGTTCCAGACCCACCGCCCGGGCCGCCTCCGGAGCCGCTCCCGGCGACGTTGAATTGGATCGTCGATGATTGGGTGTTCCCGGCCGCATCGTACGCGCGGACGATCGCCGAGTGGCTTCCCTCGGTCCATTGCTGCGTCAGGGTCGTCTGCAGCCCGACCGATTGGAATGCGCCGCCGTCGACGCCGGCCTCGTACCACGCGATGCCCGAGCCTCCGTCGGATCCGGTCCACGACAAGGAGCCGTCCGGCGCGATCGTTCCGCCCGCAACGGGGTCCCACGCGATGGCGGGCGCCGTCGTGTCCGCGTTGACGTAGGCGGTCCTCGCGGGCTCCGTGTCGCCGGCGCTATCGGACGCTTGGTACTCGAGGACATGGCGACCTTCGGCGAGCGTGAAGGGCTGCGTGTACGTGACCCAGGGGCCGCCGTCGATCCGGTACGCGATCGACACGGTCCCGCTCCCTCCGGTGACCGTGATCGTCACCGCGACGGGCGAAACATACCAGCCGTTGAGGCCTGCCGTGCCGGAGAACGACGCGGTCGAGGACAGCGGCGGTGGGGTCGAGCCCGAGCCGAAGTCGGGCGCCCACGGGACCCGCGGGGCCCCCCCGCCCGAGCCTTCCGTCCCGTTCGACGCGGACACCTGCGTCCACGCCCCGGCGTCCCAGTCGTCCACGACGCCGAGGGTACCGAAAATGCGGTCCATGTCCCGTGCCCACGGGACGTCCCTCGAGACCGGATTGATCGGCATGCTCCATGCCGCCTGGAACTCGTCTTCCACGCGGCCTTGCGGGCTGAACTCCGTCTCGATGCCATAGACGGACCATCCGGTGTTGTCGACGACGTACGCCCCGTAATCCTGGAATGCCTTCGCGAGGATCAGTGCGGGCGCCGTCTCGAGGCCCATCGTGTTCACGTCGACGGAGGGCGGAATCGCGAGGAGGGACCCCATTCGCAAGGCGGGGTTCGAGCCACCATAACAGGAGGACGCGCATCCGTCCGCCGCCGTCGCGGGCCAGCGGTATCCGCGGGTGGCGCCGTCGTAATAGAGATTCGCCGCGCCGTCGAGGTTTACCTTCATCGCGTGTTGGATCAGGCCGCCGGGCACGAGCTCGCCGAGCCGGATCGTCCCGCCGATGCTCGACAGCATGGAGCCGCCATGGCCGCCGCCCTCGCCGGTCCCGTAGAGGTCGTTCTCCATGTACCACCACATGGTGGCCGTTCCGTTCGCGGTGCAGCGCGCCATCGGTTGGCCCTGGACGAGCGTGTGGCCGTCGGCCATCAGGATCGCGGTCGCGAAGTTCGGGGTGTCGCCGGGCTTGGCGCCTGGCACGACGAAATCCGGAGGGATGGGCGCGCTGAAGAGGACGCCGCCTTGGGCGTCGCATCGGCTACCACCGCCCCATGCGTCCGAGTTGTAGTAGACCGGCGTAACCGGCTCCGAGGGGGTCAGGATGAGGACGTCCGGATCCGTGGTCATTCCCCAGGCGGTCGGCTTGGCGATGTTCGCGGGGACGTACACCGCATTCGCCCCAAGCGGGAGGTTCCATACGCTGTCCCTCGAGAACGGCCACAGGTTTGGGTCACGTCCTGCGGCCGCCGCCGGGCCGAACGAGGACGGAAGAAGGCCGGGCGTCGCCCCGACCGGCACGCCGACCGACGATCGATCCCGTGCCAAGCCGTCGAGGGCGCCCGCGAGCAGGACCGCCGCCGCAAGGAGCGCAATGAGCAAGACCGAGCGTGCGCTGCGCGTCACGGAAGTGAATGGCGCGGGGCGGATGCAGGCGGCCCTGTTGCGGGTAATGTGCGGTCACCTCGGGCCGGGTCGTCGTCGTAACCTTGGGGTGCCTATATTATGATGCTTGTACATCTATCGAAAGTGGTTACCGCTGCTCGGAACACGACAGACCTCTCCTCGGCGGTCGCGGCCGATTTCGGGCCACTGATTCGTACGCTGCATCCCCGGATTTCTGCCGATCGTCGGACTTCGACGCATCCGTGTTGCGGACTCTCCGCGCAAATCGTGCGGTCTTCCACCGCAATTCCTTGATCCGACGTGATTCGAGTGGAGCGAGAAGGACTCCCTCTCGTTCGCTCTTCCGAGAAAGGTTCATGCATCGGCCTCGGTTCCGGCTGCGGAGGCATCGGCGTGCGGTGGGACCGGGTCCGGCTGAGCCTCGGCCTCCTCGCCCTGTTTTGGGGACTCGCCTTCGTCGTCGCGTTGAACGATGTCGATTTCTTCAGCCTCGCAGATCTGTTCGATACGACGGAACCGCATCATGAGCACATTGTGGCCGCCTTGCTCCTAGTGGGCGTCCTCGCCGCCACGGTCTCATGGATTCGCGAACGGCGCCGGATTCGCGTAGACTGAACGGGCCGCTCGGAAACCGGAAGGAGCCTAGGGCCCATCGTAATACTCGGTCGGATCGGACCGATCGCGATCCTCCGCCTCCGAGCGGTTGAAGTGCCGACGAAACAGCGCCGCGGCGAACAACAGGAGGACGAGGGCAATCGCGGGGAAGAAGAGCGGCAGGCTCCATAGGGGGCCGATCGCGCCCGGCGGCGGGAGGTTGGCGGCAGCTCCGGGAGAAACGAGATAGGAGGCCGTCGGTCCTGACGGGATCGTGAACGTCAGGTCGCCCGCCATCGTGGAACGCGCGCTGAGGACGAGATCGGTGACCCCTGCGGTCGTACGGGTCACGTTGTATGTCGTGCTCGGTGGGAAGCCGGCTGCGTCGAAGACGACCGTGCCGGGACTCTGAAGTTGGAATGCCACGCCGACCGCGGAGAAACCCGTGACGCCGAGGCTCGCGACGGGGCCCGTCCAAGAGGCTCGAAGGTCCTGGGACCCCACCGTGCTTGCCGTGTCGAATACCTCGATGCCGCCGACGGTGGCCGAGACATTAAGCGAACTCCCGGACCATACGTATGCGACGCGGGTGGCCGGCTGGGTGGACAGGAAGAGGATCGGGGTCAGGTCGGCATTCGTGATCCCGCTTCCGAGGTCCACGACGGTGCCCTGGAAGTTCGACGGGAGCCGAATTGCATTCTGAGCGACGCCCCAGTGCGTCGTGTTGTAGATCGTCTCGGCGGTGGAGCTAATCCCGGGCCAAGCGCCACTGTCGAGTACGTAGATGCCGTAGTCGACATCATAGATCATGTTCGAGGCGACGACCGCCTGGTCGGACCCGACCTGGACGCCCCAGTGGAACGCGTGGAGCTCGTTCCCGATCACGAGGGTTCCGTTGGAGAACCACTCAGTCGTGATCCCCCGGGGATAGTCCGTTCCGACGACCTTGGTCCCGGGGTAATCCATGAAAGCGAGATTCCATCCGATGACCGTGCCGACCGAGCTCTGCGAGACGATCGCGCCGGCGGTGGCGTTCACGACGGTGTTGCGTACCGCCGAGACGCCGGTCGCTCGGCGAGCGTCGCTCACATGGGTGTCGCTGATGTGGATGCCGGCGGTGCGGAACGTGCCGCTCGTGTGTGCGTTCACATAGTTCCCCGTGATCACGACGTTGTGGACCCCTCGGTCGGTCGCGATCCCGTAGACCCAATCGTAGTTCGCGTCGAGCTGCACGTAGTTCGCTTCGACGGAGATGTCGGTCGAGCCCTCTCGCACCGCGATGCCGTACGCATGCTGGGCGTTCACGACCGCGTTGTGGCGGATCGTCACGTGCTGCGTGCCGATCGTCGCCGGCCAATGGCCGAGCTGGAAGGCTTCCCATTGGTTCGTGCTTGAGAGGTTCGAGATCCTCACGTTCTCGATCACCGCATAAGAACTCGTCCCTTCGATCCAGAGCATCGCCTGCGCGGTCGGGAACAGGTTGCCGTCGATGGACCAGTCGCTGATCACGTACGGGTCGGCGGCGGCCCCGGTGCCGCCGCGAACGCCGTTCGCAGCCGTGAATTCCGCATTGCTCCCGATGTAGATCGGACCATGAGCTTGGAGCTTCGTCGGGTCCTTCAACCCGTATCCGGGCGGAGCGCCGATTCCGCCGCCGCCTCCACCGCCCCCGCCCGAGTCGAGGACCGCGATCCCTTGAGTCGCGGTGTCCGAAAACCCGAGAGAGTCCTGAATCTGGAGCGTCACCGTGTACGAGCCCGCCGCCGCAAAGGCGTATTGCGCGATGAGGGACGAGGACAACGATGTGTCCCACGTGCCGTCCGACTCCCAGTCCCAGCGAGCTTGCAACGTCGCATTCGGATCCGAGTCGGAGGACGAGGACGCGTCGAACGTGACGGTCGTGTTCACGTACAGCATGGAGGGCGAGTGGACGAACCGAGCTGTCGGACCGGCCGCGACGATCGTGACCGCAACGGCCGCCGAGTGGACGAGGGTGCCGCTCGTGCCCGTGATCGTGACCGTATACGACCCGACGTTGGTCCCGGTCATCGCGCACGCGGACGTCCCGTTCGGCGTCACGCTCGCGGGGGAGCACGAGGTCGTGACCCCGGACGGCACGGAGGCCGCGGTCAGGTTGACTTGGCCGTTGAAGCCACCGACCGCCGTCACGGTGACGGTGGACGTCGCGGATTGACCCGCCGTGAAGGAGACGCTCGTGGGGCTGGCGGACAGCGTGAAGTCCGGGCCGCCTGCGTTGAAGAACTCGAGGGGCGACGCCGCCGTGACGTCGCCTTGACCCAGGTTGCCCCCGCCCCACACGTCCTCGATGAGCTTCAGGATCGAGTAGTGGACGTACTCGTTGGAAGACACGTAGTTCGACTTCACCGCCGGGCCGGCGAGGAACAGCGGGATGTACGGCGGCGAGGTGTACGCCTCGTCCCACCAGAGGACGAGGAACGCTCGCTTCCCCTGCATCGCGCTGAGCAGATTCGGCACCCAGCCCTGGAGCCACGAGTCGCCCGTCGACACGGAGCAGCTGTGCATGTTGTTGCAGTCGTTCGGGGTGAGCCAGATGAAGTTCGTCCCCGCGTCGAGCGCCGAGATGACTTCGCTGGAGGATCCGGGGAGGAGGTTCGCGCACCTCGAGGCGTTCCCGGTGATCGTCGTGTACGACAGGAACGGGTAGTGGTCTTCGCCGCGAGGCGGGTTGATGCTGCACCCGGTCCCCGACGCGTCCTCGGCGAACGCCTTCCACGTCTTCCCCGTGTTGGACAAGATGTCGACGAGGGTTGGCTTGTTCAGGTTCGGATGGTTCCCGTCGCCGGTGACGCCGAACGTGCTCCCGCCGATCACCGCGATGTAGTTCGGCTGGGACGGGTTCGTGACGCTCTGCCAGTGGGTCGCGACGCCCTGGTTCAGGCCGTTCTCGTACGGGGCCGCCGCGTTCTGGTAGACGTCATAGAGGTTGTGGTTCTCCATCGCCACGACGACGACCTGGTCGAAGCCGACGGATGCGCGCGCGGACACGCCACCGGCCGTCCGATCCGGGGGGACGTGAACGAGGAGAAGGGCCGAGACGGCGAGGGCCAGGAGGGCGACGAGCGAACACGCGATGAGAACTCGCGACGATCGTGAATCCATCGCCCTTCCTCGGGTCGCAGCCCGATGTCGAGCGGAGTCGATGATGGTATTCTTGAAAATGTTCGGCGACGATAATTAGAAAAGATAACAGGTCCGCCGAGGGACGCGAGAGACGCGGGGATCGCGCGGGTCCCGCGACGTCGGCGGTGACCCGGACTTGCGAGGGTCGCCGCCTACGAGTCCGTTGTCTTCGTTGTGGGAAGTCAGCAACGGATCCGCTGCCGCGAAGTTCCCTCTATGCCCGGGGAAGAGACGCTAGCGCGTCCGATCCGCTCGGTCCCGTGGCGCGGGCGACGACGGCGGGCGGAGCACGTAGTAGATCGATGCGAGCGCATACACCATGAGGCCCAGCCAACTGTAGCTGAGGGCGAGGATCGCGGCCGTGTTGATCATGAAGTTGGTGGTCAGGAAGCCGCCCACGCCGGGAAGGAGCATTGCCGATAGGGAGACGAAGGCGACCGCGGCGAACGACGGACCCGCGAGCGCGACGAATGAACTCGCGCCCGGTGTCCCGAGAGTCTGCTCCGGGATTAGACCGATGTTTCGCTCCAACGTCTCGCGCGCCCTCGACGCGCGGTCGAGCGCCGCGGTGTAGTTCCCCGTGTCGAGTAAGGCGACCGCCTCGGCGGCGGTCATCTCCGCGGCGTGGACTTCCTTCGTCGCGGCTTTCGTCCGTTCGATGTCGAACAGCACGCTCTGCAGCGACTCGGCGATGCGTTCGACAAGGGCGGCCTCCAACGTGCCCTTGACCTGTTCGACGACTCGCACGCGACGCGCGAGATCTCCCTCGTGCCCGGCGGCCGCTTCGGCGACGAGCTGCTTGAGCTCTGGGACCTCGAGTCCCATCCGCTTTGCCGCGGCCATGAGAGGCCTCATGTCGTTGACAAGACGGAGCAAGACCGCCGCGGTCTCGCGGCCCTCTGAGACGAGGACTGCGGTGTTCCGCGCACGGATTCCCGCAAGGCGCTCGCCGAGCGTCCCGGAGTCCCGCGCCTCCCCTGTCGGGACCATGCGGGACAGCGCCGCCGAGATCGAAGCGGCGTCTTGCGCCTGCTCGAAGTCGCCGTACTCAGCCGTCGGCGGGTCGGGACCGTCGATGAGGTCGTCGAACGTCGTGCGATCGGCCGGGGGTTCGACCGCCATATGGTGCGGATCCGGCCGCGCATCGGAAGCCGCTCGAATCGTGCGGCTCGTGGGACCGGAGCGGACGCTTCCCTTCGATCCCGGCGGCCGCGCTCCCTTGATCTGCGGCGAGATCGACGCCGTGACGAACAGGGCCAGGAGAACGAGAACGCCGGCAACCATCGTTGTCTGGTAGACCGTCTGGGAGATCTCGGGCAAGTACCACGACGTGGTCGTCCTCCGGGCGACCTGCCATGAGAAGTATGCCACGACCGTGAAGTACGCGGCCGAGGCGATGCCTAGGTAGCTCGGACGAAATAAGCCCATGTCTCCGGTGTCTCCTCTGCATCGAGGGATTCCGTGGATAAAGAGATTTCGATTACGTCGATCAGCCGTTGTCGTCAGGCATCGGAAGCTACTGGGTCTCTTGCATGGCACCCGACAGCCCGTGGTCCGCTGCGTCCGGACTGCGATACCGAGGCATCGCGCGCATCTGGAGCCGCTTCCTCAACAAGGCGAGGGCGATCCGCAATCCAGCCGAGAAGCGCAGCTTTGTCTCCCCGATGCGGCGGCCGTATTCGATCGGCACTTCCGTGATTGGGATCTCCAACCGCGCACACTCGGCGAAGATGTCCGCCTCGAGCTCGAAGCCGGTCGCAGTGAGGTTGAGGGACTTAAGCCGGTCCGAGACGAAGCACCACATGCCGCTGCAGACGTCGGAGATCCGCGTGCCAAACAGGAACGACGCGAACCAGCTCAGCAACCGGTTGCCCACGTAGTTCGCGAGGGACATCGCGCCGTCTTTCATCGAGCCTTGGAGGCGAGATCCGAGGACGATCGGGGTCCCCGGGCCGAGCAACCCGACGAGTTCCGGGATCACCTCGGGTGGATACGTTCCATCGCTGTCCATGAGGATCGCGAACTTGTCCTTGATCTGGGGGACGAATTCCCGGAATGCGGACCCCTTGCCGCTCCCAGTCTGCACGAAGACTTGAGCCCCTTTCTGCGCGGCAATGGCACGGGTACGGTCCGTCGAATGTCCGTCCAGGAGGTGCACACTGTACGCGAGCCCTTTCCGGTGAAGGGTGAGCCGCTGGATACGGTCGAGGACGTCCGCGACGCCGTCTTCCTCATTCAGCGCCGGGAGCAGGATCGACAGGCTCGGCAACGCAGGATTCGCCACTTCGGCCCAAGGAAGCGGGTCTGGCGCGGGGGCCGGACCCGGAGGGAGCGGAAAAGAAACGCGGGGCGGGCTCCGGCCCGGTCCACCGTTGGTGCTTACCGACCGCTCCCACTCTTCGCCTGGCTGCCTCAATGGAACCCGCCCCCCTCCTCCGACCACACTCTTATTGAACGACCAGGTCCGAATTACTGAGGTGCGCGGATCCGCCGGACAAAGCCCAACCCCCGTTGGCCATCGCGGATCGCAGCATGGCGGCGCTCCCGCGCGGTGCTGTCCGGATTGGCTCCTCCAGGCTCTGTACCTCTTCGAACACGGCCGTAGTTTCCTTTCAGATATTGAGGCCTACGTAGGGTATCAGATTTCTGGCACACGTTTTGTCGACGTCGTCTCGGCCGCGTCGCGGAGGCCCAATGCTCGCACTCGTTCAATTTTCGGCCTCGGCGACGAAGCAATTTGGGCGTTGCGTCCGGCATTTGGAGCTACCTTTTTGAAGGGGTACGGTCATAGTGCTATCCATCGGAGGAGGGACGTTTGGGCCGCAAGTCAAATTCTTCGCTGGAGGACGCGTCCCTTTCCTTCCTGTCGGCCATCGACCCGGACGCCGGCCTCGAAGGCGTCCTGTTTCTCCGTAAGACGGGGGCGGTCCTTGCGTCCTGGACCCGTGAGGGCGTCCGATTGGAAGTCCTGAGCGTCATGGCGGCGACGATGCTCGCTTCCGTCGACACAATCGTCGAGACGCTCGGCGGGCCGAGTTCCACCTCGACCTGGGTCGTGAGCGGTGACCGCCAGTTCGTCGTGACGAAGGTGGGATCGCAGGCGTTCCTCTTCCTCGTCGCCCCCAAGTCCCTCAGTCAACGCATCCTGGGCACGATGAACCAGGACCTCCTGTCCGCGCTCAAGTTGGCCCTCGAGCGTCAGCCAGGAAAAACCGACGCGGAGCCCTCCGAGGTCGAGGCGCGGCGCTGACGACGCGCGCAAGTCCCCGCGCCGCTGGCAAGCGTAGCATTGAAATACGACGGACCGAATGAAAGTCGTGGGCGAGGGATTGTGTTCGATCGCTTGATGAACAAACGGTACGCGCTCGTCGGCACCGTCGGAGCCCTCGGCATCTTGGTGCTCGCGACATCGCGAACGGACGCGCGCTATCTTCCGAGTGGGAGTACGTCGCTCCTCCTCGGCCTGGGACTCTTGGCGGGACTCGACCATCCCGTGCGTCGTCAGATCTACGACCACCTGCGCCTCCTTCCGGGAAATCATTTCCGATCCGTTGTTCGGTCGCTGCGCCTCGCCGTCGGCACGGCCCGGTACCATCTCAATGAACTCCTGGAGGACGGGCTCATCTACAAACAGCGGGTCAACGGAAAGACCCGATACTATGTCACGGAGGGAGAGGCCGAGATGAACCGGCTCTATGCCCGCCACTGGGAGTATCGCGACTTGCGCCTTCGCGTCCTGATGGCCTTGCGACAGATGGAGAACGCGCAGCCGGCGACGATCGCGAAAGTCCTCGGGACAAGTCGACAGCTCGTATCGTATCACCTCCGAGAGCTCCGACAAGACGGACGAATCGAGCGTCACGGCAATCGCTATCGGATCGTGACCGGCCACCGCTGACGACCGAGGCCGCGCGCCGCGCGGCCTGTCGTTTCACGTTGGCTCATGATGAAGTCACCGGCCGCTCGTAGGGAGCCACATCGATTGCACGCGAATTGCAGGATCGAACGTCACGTCCCGCTCGTCGCCCGAATCCTTAAGTTGTGACGCGCGCTCCGTTCCGATATTCCGCCGCGTTTCTTCCAGCGCCCGGCGCGCCTCGAACTCACCGCCCTCGCGGTGTGCCTCATCGGCTTCGTCGGTTTCATCCTCGTCGCGTGGAAGTTGAAGACAGAGGCCGGTGGCGTGCCGAGGACGTTGTTCCTCGCCCTCCTTGCGATGATATGTGCCCCGTTTTACGTGGCCCTGGTACGGACTCCGAAATTCCTGTACTTGCTCGCTCCGGTCATCGCGCTCTTCCTCATGTATCCGATCGCGGCACCGCACGGTGTCATCTACTCGACGGACCCGATTTTCAACTTCTCGTTCACGGAAGACGTCTTGGACTCGGGGTTCTGGCTCCCCGGGACGGGTAATGCGTTCGCGCGGACATACTCGTTCTATCCGATCGGCAACGTCTTCGTCGGCTACGTGATCCTCAGCGCTCCGGTCCCGGCGAACATCGGGTACCTCTGGATCGAACCGGTCCTCCGGCTCCTGGCGCTCCCCGCGACGGTGTACGCGATCGGCCGTCGGATCTTCGGTCCGCGAACGGCGGTCGTGGGGGTCCTGCTCTACCTCGGCACGCCTTCGATCCTGTTCAACGAGCCGGTCCAACAGGGATTCGGGACGATCTTCTTCGGACTCTCGCTCCTCGCGCTCATCATGCTCGCCGAAGCCGCCGATCGCGCGTCCCAGCGTCGGGCGCAACTTCTGTTTCTCCTTGTCGCGAGCGGGATCGTGATGACCCATCACCTCACGTCGTATGTATTCGCCATCTGGCTTGCGGCCCTCGGCGTCATCCTCGTCGGCCGTCGTTATCGTTCGACGTTGCCCTTCGCGCGGCTCGAGATCCTCATCGCGTACTTCATCGGACTCCTCGCCCTCTACATCGTCGCGGTGAGCTACCCGATCTTCCTCGGCCACGAGCAAACCCTCCAGACAGTCGTCGGGAACCTCCTCGCACCGGAGGAGGGTGCGCCGGGTGCATCCGGATCGAGCTTGGGCCGGACGTTCGGCACGTTCGAGATCGGCTGGCTCGCGGCCTCGGTATTCGGGTTGTTTTTCTTTTCTATCTTCACAGTCCGACGCTACATCGCGAGCCGCCAACACCCGTTCGTCGTTGCGAACGGAATCGTCGCGGCCGCCGGCATCCTCATCACGCTCCCGCTCATCCTCACTCCCCTCAACTACGTCCCGCTTCGGATCAACGAATACACGGGCTTCGTGGCGGCGCCCTTCGCGGCGGCGACACTCATCCGTTGGGCGCGACCCGATTTCTGGAGGTTAAACCGGCGAGCGCCCGCCATCCTCCGGAATCGGAGCTGGGTTCCCGCTGTATCCGCCATGGTGATCTCGGCCGCCCTCGTCATGGGTGGGAACCTCGCCCCCGTGACGTGGCGGGCCTATTTTGAATCGTTCCCGAGCCGCACGACGGACTCGCCGCTCTACCTCGGTTCGGACTCCCTGCAGGCCGTGAATTGGGCCCAAGACCATTTCACCGAGGGCCGCATCTGGGGCGATCAGTTAGGCGTCGACGTCTACTCGGGGTTCGGCGACCTTCCCGCCGACTTCGGGAGTTCCCGAATCTTCCTCGGCACGAGCCTCAACGCGTCCGCGTGGTCCCTCCTCCGAATCGGCGACTATGTCGCCGTCGACAGCTGGATGCTGATCCTCCGGCCCAATTTCCTCCATGAGATCACGTTGCCGGGACCGCTGTCCCCCGACCAGATCGAGAAGTTCGCGACGGATCCTCATTTCGCCCTCGTCTACCAGGATGCCACGTTCTCCGTCTACCGCGTCGTGTCCCTGGGCCCGTGATGGCGGCACTAGCTGGCGATGAGCGGGAGCCGATTCGTCGCCACGATCGCCGATGTCTGATCGAGGAGTTCGAACCGCAAGTCGAGGTTGCCGGCCACATCGATTGCGATCGAGAACGTCTGGTTCCAGACTCCCCTTGAGGCCAGGACGATCGACGTGTTATACTGCGCGAACGCGTCCATCATGAGCGGCGAGGTCGGTGCGACGGCGTGGAAAGTCTCGTTCCCGGTCGCATTTTGGGGGACGAGCCGGATTCGCACCACGAAAGGGCCACCGGTCGAACCGCCGAACGCGGAAACGATGATGGCTTGGGCCTGGCCAACGGTAACTCGGTATGGGAGACTCCCCGTTTTCCCATCCGGCCCCGTGATGGCGATCCCGGGGGAGAGCGTGTCAGGAAAATTCACCGCGCTGAGGGAGAGCAGGACCCCGAGGGACGCCGCGATCGCGACGAGCAACACGGCGGCGGCGCCTTTCTCGACCTTCGAGTAGTCCGAGAAGTCGAACAGCCCGCGGGCGAAGTCCCCAATCGCTAACAAGGACCGAAGGCGCGGACGTCGCAGGATCCACGCGAGGAGCGCCATCGGGAGTCCGACGATCACGACCGCGAAGACCGTGATGGGGATCCCCAGGAGCGAGACGCCAATCGCGGACAGCGCCGTGATGAGGATCGTCAGCACAACGGAGAAGGCGAGGATCTCCAACGCCGACAGCTCAAGGTCGCGGCCGGCGACGAGGGCGAGCGCGCAGTATCCCACCGCCAGGAGGGCGACGAGTGCGATCGCGGCGCGATAGGGATTCTCCGGGAGGAGCGCGACGAGGATGGCGTGGACTAGGAGGACGGCCACCGCGAGCCCAACGAACGGGAACGGCGTCTTGGACCGGACGGCTCCTTGCGGGGAACTCATCGCGCCACGCCACGTGAAGCAAAGAGAGGACCATTCAAAAGGATTCCCCCGCCTCGACTACCTTCGGAGGACGGAGACGACTTTCGCCGCGACGACAGACCAGTCGGGGGTCGCGCGCACCCATTCCTGGTTCCTCCGTCGAGATTCCTCGAGTCCACCGCCATCCAAGATGGCCGTAATCGCGCGCGCGATGTCCGACGGGTGGCCCGGCTTGGCAAACGAGAACCCCGATTTCGCCTGTAGCTCACGGATCGGATGAACCCGCGTCGTGACAACGGGCCGCCCCGCGGCGACGGCCTCGAGCGGGACGAGCGGAAGGGCGGTCCGGACGAACCGGTAGGGAAACACGGCGAGATGGGCGCGAACGTACGCGAGGCGGACATCTTCTCGAGACAGTAGGCCGCGAATGACGAGGACATCATGCGGACCTGCTCTCGTCCTTCGGATGACCGGATCCGGGAACCGCGGATCGCGAAGGATCAGCAGGATCTGCGTATGCGGCTCTTTCGGAAGCCATCGCCCGAGGTTGAGCACATCGCTGACACCGCGCGATTCCTCCGGCGGGCCGACGAAAGCGATGCGGCGCGGAACCGGTGTGAGCTGCTCAGCGACGCGCGAGGCCGAGTCGGGACCCGCTTCGTGCATGAAGAACCGGTCGAACGGGTGTCGGATGACCGAACAAGAAGCAGCAGGCAGCCCAGCGGCGATGGCCCGCATCCGATCGCTCTCCCAGAGAAAGAGGAACTCGTCGACGAACGAACCGGCGCGAGGCCAGGCTCCGAGTCGACGTGTCGCGTACAACGCGGCGTGGTGGATGTCGAGTCGAGCCTCCGGGAGCAAGAGAGGATCCAGGAATCGCTTGACGAGATCGCTTCCCGCATGGAGCGGCCGCAAGAAAATCCCCGCAAGTTTCCCGCCGAGAGACGGGCTTCCGCCGCGGTCGTGCATCGAGAGGAACAGGCTTGCCGTTAGGCGAAAGAGGGTCGCATCGGCGCGTCGCGCTCGTGACATCCGACGAAGTCCGACGAGGTCCCGAAACTCGCTCAGCCCGGGGTGCTCTTCGACCGGGACGCCGTTCCAGGATGAGGTCCCACCCTCGTGCGTGAGGACGAACGCATCGTGGCCGGCGGCGCGCAGGGCGTGAGCGAGGTCCCCGAGGTACCGCCAGGGTTGCAGGTTCAACCGGTCCGAAGGAAGGTTCTCCGTTACAATCGCGATGCGTAGGGATTCCACAATTCGACCCCGCAATCTCGTTCATCCGTAATCTCGGACACTTGATTAGAGATTGGCGGACAGACAAAATAGTATCGCACAAGTCCCTGCGCTCATCGACTCAGTCCCCCCGCGCAAGATCGACGACCATGCGAGGCATTCGTCGGAAAGACGTTCAAATAGGGACGGACGAGTATTGACCGCGGGCGACTTCCGCTGCGAATCCTCCTTGTGGGCTCGCGGATCCTGCCGTTCCGCCACGCCGCAGACAAGAACTTCTGGCTCGACATCATCCGTGGACTCCAGCGATTAGGCCACGAACTCGAGGTTCTGTCCGTCACCGTCGAGGACTTCCCGAATCAAGGGCTCCCCCTCCGTCGCGTCCCTCCGATCCCGATCTACCTGCGCCCCGATTCGCGCTTCAACCCGGACCACTGGCGCCTTGCCGGCACGAACAACTACGCGAGCAAGACGATCACGCTCCCGCGGATCGTCCGGGCGATCCGCCGGCGCACCGCCGAATTCCGACCCGATGCGATCCACTTCATCGACAACTACGGTCCGGCGATGGCGGGGCTCCGCGCGGCCCTGGGAAAGACGCCACTCACCGTGTCCGCACCGACGTATCAACCGAACAGTCCCTTGTACGACCTCTTCTTGCAGGCGAGCTTCCTGAGCTTCGACGTGATCGTCCCCTTCTCGGACGCGTACCGGCGCCGCTTGCTCGATCTCGGCTTCCCACCGAATCGGGTTCGCTGCATCCGGTGGGGGGTCGATGTCGACGTCTTCCTGCCACCGACCGCGGCGGATCAGGAAGCGGCTCGGAAGCAACTCCACTTGGACGGAGACGAGCTCGTCGTCCTGTGGACGGGATTCCCGCAACAGACCGATGAGCAGGAACTCTTCTCAGCGGTGCGCACCGCGGAGGTCGCCCTCGACAAGGCGCCGTCGCGAATCGCGTTCTTCCTATGTCTCAAGCCGGAACATTTCAAGGAGACCTATCGCCGATTCGAGTGTGACGGCGTGCGAGTCCTGGGGACCGCCGATGCCTTTCGAACCGCGCGGACGTGCGCGGACATCCTGCTCTCTCCGATCATGAACACCCGATCCACCGCGGCACCTCCCCTCGTCTGGGTCGAGTGCCTCGCGATGGGCATTCCGATCCTCACCACGGACGTCCCGGGAGCAGGCGAGGCCGTCGTCGAGCAGGAAAGCGGGTTCCGAGTCCGCTCTCCCGAAGAGGCGGGGGAGCGACTCCTCGAGATGCGGTCCGACCCCGCACTCCGTCAGCGCCTTCGGGAGGGCGCGAGGCGAATCGCCCTCGAGCGCTACTCGACGACGCAGATCCTAAACGAATACGTGGAACTCTGGTCCGGCCTCGCGAACGCTGCGTGACGCCGCCGTCGCACTCACGACGCCGCGAGTACGCGCTCGAAGTACTGGAGCGTCTCGGAGCACATCCTCGATGAGCTGAACCGGTCTCGGGCCACGTCCGCCGCCGTCGCCCCTAGCCGAAGGGCCATGGCCTCGTCCTCCAGGAGGCGGTTGATCGCGGAGCTCAAGGAGCCAGGCTCGCCGGGAGGGACCAGGAGCGCGGACACCCCGTCGGACACCATCTCGCGAACCCCGGGGACGGAGGACGCGACAATGGGTTTCCCGAGGGCCATCGCCTCGATGAGGGAGTACGGACAGCTTTCCATGAAGCTCGGGAGGACGAGCAGCGAGGTCGCCCGAAGCCGCGCGAGGAGTTCCGACCGCGGGATCACCCCGAGGAACGTGACGCGGTCGTGCCCAAGGCCGAGGCCGCGGGCGTACGCCCGCCACCGGTCGACGTTGCCGCTGCCGGTCACGAAAAGCCGTTCGCGTCGCTGCGAGCGGGCCATGGCCCGCAACAGAACGGCCAAGCCCTTCCAACCGAGCAAGCGGCCGGTGTAGAGAATGGACCGCTCGCCCGCCGCATCCACGCCGAGGGACGGGAGCGGATCGAAGGAAAGTCCGTTGGGGATCGTCGCGGAGGTCGTGAGGCGCGGAGCGTATGTTTGCGAGACTTCGTTGCGGACGGCATCGGAAACGAACAGGGCGTGTCGGACCCGCTGCCAGTAATACAGCTCGGCGGGGAGGAGCGCGGGGACTCCCGCGAAGGTCGTCGCCTCGGAGTCGTCCAGGGGGCTCCGTTGCCGCAACGCCGCCCGGATCCCCCGAACCTGTCCGAGGATCGTCGTGTGCGTCGTCACGACGACGGGGCATCTCGTCGTCGGCGTGACCAAGTCCGGCATCTGCGCGTGATGGACGACGAGGAGGTCCGGCCGATGTTCCCGAATGAGGCTGGGAAGGCGTCGGCGCAACGCCAGCTGGAACCGCAGGTAGTTCGCCATGACGCTGCCCCCGTTCGTCATCGGCACCGTGATGATGTTCCCTCCGTCCGGCGGGCGCGCCTCTTTGCCGCCGAGGATGATCACCTCGTGCCGTTGCGGGAGTCCGCGAAGGAACTGCTCGAGATACGTCCCGATCCCGCCCCAGATCCGACCGTACTCCGGAGCGGCGACTGCGATCTTCGTGTGCCCTCTCCCTCCACCCCGAATTTCGATTCACGACGAGCCGCTTCAACAAGTCGCGCTCTTCGTCGCTCCTCGGAAGATACTCGTCGCGGAGGTATTTGAGCGTTAGGGGAGCGGCGAACCGTTCGACGCAATCCCTAGGTACCCGGACACCCGCTCGGCGGCCTCCGCCTCGCTCGTCGTCCCGCTGTCCACTTGTCCGAGGCCGTACCGTTCCGCGAGCCACTCGTAGATCCGAAGGCGGCGGTTGAGCCGCGGGTCCAAGGAAAGGATCGGCCGTCGCCGGATGAGTTCCGTCGGCGATGCGCTGACGAGGACACTCCGATGTTTCCGAGCGAGGTCCACGAGGATTCGGCCTTGCGGGAACTCCACGAACGACTCGTCGACGCCGGACGCGAGCCCGAGGTCGACGAGGGTGTCCCACGCGAACCGATCGCAGAAGACGGTCCGCCTGAACAGGACCCTCGGCACGGAGACCTTCCCGAGGTATCCGAGGAAGTAGTCGAACGTGACGGACCACGCGTACAGGTGTAGGAGGAACGGGTGCCGGCTCAGGTCCGTGTGAACGTCGTCGTGATCGCCCATCCGAATCGTACGACTGAGACGCGACATCCGGGTGATGCCGAGGACCCCGAGGGTGACGATCCGCGGCGACCGCATCCACGCGATCCATGTCCTGATGCCGCGCTCGGCCAGGCGGGCCGCAATGCGACGGGCGATCGTCGTCTTCCCCGCGCCGTCCGGGCCCACGATCGCGTAGACCCGGGGCTTCACGACGTCGCGGGACGGACCTTGCCGCTCCATTGGGTCACGATCCGGCGAGCGAACGGTACAGTTTCAGGTAGGCTTGCGCGCAAGCCGCGGACGAATAGCGTTCGCGGACGTGCTCCCGCGCCCGGGCGCCGACGTCCCGACGAAGCCGGTCGTCCCCCGCGAGCAGGTCGACGTAGCGAGCCATCGACGCCGAATCCGCGACGAGGAATCCGGTCCGTCCGTGCTCGATGATCTCCCGGTGGGCAGGGATATCAGAGACCACCGCTGGCAGGCCCGCCGCCATTGCTTCAATCACGGCGTTGGGCGAACCCTCCCATGGGGAAGGATACACGAATACGTCGGCGGCCGCCAAGTACGACGGCACGTAGTCCCACGGCACCTCGCCGATGAAGTGCGTGCGGCTTCGGACGTCGGGATATGCGGCGAGGAGGGCGCGGTAGTACCGATCGCCGTAATGCTCCTCGGAGTAACCGCCCGTGACGATGGCGTTCGTCTTGGGGAGGAGCCGCGCAATCTCGAGGAGCCATTCGATTCGCTTCTCCGGGATTACCTTGCCGATGTACTCGAAAAGCGTCCCGTCCTCAGGAAGGCCTCGCATCCGGCGGGCCTCCTCCTTCGTGGGCAGGTCGTCGAACTTGGCCAGGTCCAGTCCGTTCGGGATGACCGTCGGATGACGGGCTCGGAAGCGCGCGGCCAGCGCCGCAGAGTTCACGACGACGGCGCTCCCCGACAGGCACGGAACCATGCCGGCCCGCGCGACCGACCCAGCGAGGGATCCGTACCGCGTCGCAATCTCGTACCCCGGGTCCGTGCCCAAGCTGACGACTCGAGGGGTGACGCCCGACAGATAGGATGCGGGGGTGGCGAAGAACGGATCGAGCGCATGGAAGACATCGAACTCCTTCCGCGAGGCCCGCAACGCCCGGCTGAGGGTCCAGATCCCTTTCGGGAAGACCAGCGGGCCGGCGATCGAGACGCCCGGCTGTTCCTGGAGCCCTCGGTGCGGTCCCGGCGCGTCAAGACACACCAGTTGGACCTCGATCTCGCGCCGGAGATCGTGGAACAGTTGAATCGCTTGGAGCGCGAGGCCACCGCCTTTGCCCAAGTGTGCAATCACGAAGAGGACCCGCATTCCTTAGCCCCTGTTCGGTCGGTTCGCTTGCACCGACCTGAACCGATGGCCGCGCACACCCGATTTCCTGACGAGAACGGAGACCCTCGCATCCCGGCCGGTGTTAGCATTCGCCTGGGGGTATGTGAAGGTTCTGACGCCGACGCGTTTCGGGACCCGTCACAATCAACCGCCACCTGTCTTGAGAAGGCCTGTCGCGGCGTCTCCGCGGTTGAAGATCGCATCAATGGCCGACAGGTTCGGGATGAAGTCGCCGAACAGCTGGGGATACGGGGTCGGACGAAAGTGATCGTACGCGAGTCGAACGTCGGTGAACTTGCCCTCGTCTAGGTACTCGTGACCCCCCTCCCCGGAGAGGAAGGTGTCGGCCCCTACGCTCCGGGCGAAATGGACGAGTTTCTCCGTCGGGTCCGCCGATTCCGACGGCGGCAACGTGGACGCGCGGACCCTCCGCGTCCCGATGGACAGCCAGCGGCAGACGACGCCGATCAGCTCCTCGTTCAACCCCGCGAGGGACGTCCAAGGCCTCTTGAGGACCGCCTGCAGCTCGCTTGCGTAGGATCCGTAGAAGGGGGCCTTACGGTAATTCGCGTCGATCATCTTGCGGTGTTGCAGCGACCAGGACGTCCCGGCAATCCGGACGTCCCCGAGGGACCGGACGGTCGCGTGCTGGATTGGGACCGTGATCCACTGCGCCCCGATCGGGGTCTTGATCCGATTCCGGTTGTGAAAGCCCAATTGCTTCGAGTAGAGCGCGGTGTCGTAGATGACCAAGACGTCGGCGCGGGCGACCTTCTGAAACAGGCCGAGGTACGGAAGGTAGTTCGGCTGATGGACGGTGACGATCATCGCGCGACACGACAAGGTCGGTCCGAATAAAGTCCTTCACTCGGAGGCGGCGAGCCCGCCGGACCAGACCCATATGATCACGTTCGGTGGCATCGCCCGCCTGGGCCGTTGGATCGTCGTGGCGGCCGCGCGGAAGCTTGAAACTCCCGAATCTCATGAAGACGATTGCATCCGAACGGGGCGGCATGAATCGTGAACGATGAGGCGCGCGCCATCGAAGACTTCTTCCGGCAGCGGTACGGCCGGGAAGCGCTCTTCGTCCCGTCGGGGAGACTCGCCCTGTACCTCGCGTTTGGCGAATGGCTGCGGCCCGGGGATCGCCTGCTGATGTCTCCGGTGAATGACGACGTCGTCTTCTTCACCGTGCTGGCCGCTGGGCTCAAGCCCGTCTTGGGACCCGTCAATCCGCGGACCGGGAACCTCGACCCGACGGCGATCGACGATTCCACCTGGGCCGGCCTCAAGGGGGTCATGACGACGAATCTCTATGGGACCCCGGATCGGATGGATGTCCTGCAAGAGAAAGCGCGGGAGCACGGCCTCATCCTCCTCGAGGACGCGTGCCACGCCCTTGATACCTCCTTCAACGGGAGGAGGATCGGGACGTTCGGGACGGCGGCGGCGTACAGCCTGAGCAAGCACCTGCACATCGCAGGTGGCGTGCTGTCCTTCTACGATCCAACCCGTCGGTCCGTCCTGGCTCAACGAGCGCGAAGCGAACTTCGAAGCGGCCTCTTCTCGGCCTCCGGGATCTCCAAGTTCGCGGCGTTGCTCGAGACGACCGGAATCCGGGACCGGACTCCTCCGTGGATCGCCCGCCTCGGCCACCGCGTCGCTCCGCGCGGGAAGAGAGGCTCCGGCCACCGGATGCGCTTTGCCGCCGCGGACGTGGCCCGGGCCCAGCGGGAGGGCGGAGGGCTCGACGCGTTCGACCGATGGGTCCGGCAAGACAACCCCGCGTATCGAACGTGGCCCCTGCGCGCTTCCCTTCGCGAAGCGCGGAAGCGACTGGAGTCGTTCGAGGAAAATCGCCGCGCGCGACTCGAAGGAGCGCGAGCGCTCCTGGACCTCGGCTGCACACCGGCCGACATGGCCATCCCACGCGATGCGGCCTTGCTACGGGTCCCCCTGTTCGTCCAAGATCGCGAGCGGGTAATTGCCCGCCTGGAGCAACGCGGGCTTCGGACCGAGTACGTCTATGATCCCCCGCTCGATCTATATGCCCCTGGTTTGGCGCAACGATTGCCGTCGCCCCCGACCGCACGGATCTGGAGCCGCGACGTGCTGCCCGTGAATCCTCTCTTGGCCGGGCGGTTCATCGCCTTGACGCGCGAAATGCCGGACCTCTGCACCCCGATCGCCGACTAGCCGTCGCGAACATCCCAGACGACCTCGAACGCTTCGGCGTAATCACGATGCAACTCCGCGCCCCTGTACCGGGCGAGGTGGTTCTGCGCGTCGACTTCCAAGGGCTCCAGGAGGCCGGCCTCGCGGTACTCGGCGAGGCACTTCATCTTGCCGTCGAACGCTTCCTGGCTGATGGGCACATACATGTGCGGCCGGAACGGATGCACGTTGCGGTGCGTGTAGATCGAGGATTCCCACAGCCACAGGCGGTCTACGTGACGGCGCGCGGCACTAATCGCGATGCGTTGCGCCGAAAGATGATCCTGGTGAGCCTCGCCATGGTGATGGCAGAGGACGGTGTCAATCGCATATTTTCGAATGAGGTCGTCGACGAAACCGACGGCATCCCAGTCGTGGAGGAGCCGCCCGATCGGGAACTTGCCGAGGAAGTAGTCCCCTTCTCCCTTGCCCGAGCGAAGCAGGTCGCGCGCCGCCGCCCAGACCTTCTCGATGTCCTCCCATCGATGCGGGCCGTACGCTCCGGGGGCGAGGGCCACGGCATAAACGTTGTGGCCCTTCCGTTGCTTCTCGAGTAACGTGCCGAAGCACCCGAGCTCTGCGTCGTCCGGATGCGCCCCGACCGCCAGGAGATTCATCGGTGCCGCCTCCTCGTCCCGTCGAGCCTCAAAGCTCGAAGTCCCGAGATTTTTTCCCGGCCCGCTTCCGTCGGCGCCATACGACGACGGCAGCGACGCCAATCCCTCCCAGGATGAAAATCGGGGCGTACTCGATGAGCGTCTCGAACAGCGGGGTTCCGGTCGCCCGCGTCAGCGTGAACGAGTCGCTGTACGCGGTCGTGTTGAACTTGGTGTACATCGAGATTTGACTCGCGCTGACGTTGAACACGACGACGCCGTTGCCAAGGCCCGACTGCGAAGCCGAATTCTCGAGGCCCGGAGTATTGTTGGCCATCCATCCATTCGCCGCGAAGTAGTTCGAGTAGGGATCGCTCGCATTGAAGGCGTCGAGTTCCCGTCCTCCGGTCCCGGAGATCACGAGCACGGACCCCGCGCTCGCCGCATACTGCCGGGTCGTCCCGTCGTTCACGACGCAGGCCGGATTGTAGAGGTGGAGTTGGATCCCGTCGCAGGTACCGCCGATCGTGAGCTGCTTGCTTCTCTCGTAATTGTGAGTGTGAGCCTGGAGAATCAAGGGGACATTCTTCTGCAAGAGGAGGTTGAAGATGTCGGTCCCAATCTCGCACGCGTGCTCCCCTGCGGCGATGCAGTTCTTGTGCATGCCCACGATGACCCACGGGATGCCTGCCGCCCGGGCCGAGTCGATCGCCTGCGCGGTCCAATTGTACCGCGGGCTGTTGACCCGGTAGTCGTAGTGCTCTCCGCCGTCGACGACGTACACGATGTCGGGAGAGATCAGGATGAATCGGGCGAGCGGATTCGCGGCCGGGTAGTCGAAGTAGTACTGCTTCCCGTAGGTCCCACCGATCGGAGTTTGGAGGGTGAACGGGCAGTATTTCGTGAAATTGTTAATGTTCCCTTCGAGCAGGGACTGTTGTCCGGTGTCGTGATTCCCCGCGATGAGTTCTAGCGAAGGGAAGTACCGATGGAACTTCTCGCACCACGCTTCCTCCGTCGTGTTGGCGTAGCCCGTGTTCCCTCCGTAGCTCAGGTCTCCCAAGGCGAGATTGAAGCCGATCTCCGATCTCGAATTATTCAAAAGCCGCATCGTGGCGCTGAACCCGCCCCAGGATCCGTAGTCCCCGGCGGCGGAGAAGGTGAAGCTCGAGTCGGCCGCGACCTGCGGGGCGGGCAAAAGGCTCGCCCCCACGATGGATATCATCATGATGGAGAGCGCGATAGCCGTACACCGCATCGAAGCTCTCACCGTGCCTCCTCCCCGCTTGCGGCCAAACACTACGCGGAGCAGGGCCTTGATACTTTCGGACAAATCCCGATGACGAACGAACGCCCTTAGAACCGTACCCGATACGTTATCGTCATCGAGAACGAAACCGAGGCTTCCCCTGCGGTCGCATCGAAAGCTTGAAAGGTTGCCACACCGTCGGACCTCACGTTGCCAGACGGGAGGCGCGCTGGCGCGAGCCGCCGTGGCATGTTCTCGGCGCTCCGCTCAAGCGCGGCGCGGGGTCGAGGGATCGTCGTACGGGTGAGGCGGAGCTCTTGTCCGATGCGCGGAGCTTCGGATCGCAAGGTTCAGCTCAGCAACGAGGCGTCCAGCCCGATGCTCTCCCAGGCTTGGGGCGGGACGGGCCGGGTGGAGGGGTGAATGGAGACCCGCACGTTTCTCATGACGGCGTCGTTCTACCCGCCGTACCACCTCGGGGGCGACGCAAACCACGTCCGGTATCTCGCCGAAGCGCTCGCCGCACAGGGACACGAGGTCCACGTCGAGTATGCGCCGGCCGCGTTGCGACTCAAGGGGGGATGGCCCACGGCGGACGAGGCGACGGATGGAGGGGTCGTCCGCCACCCGATCCCCGCGCTGAGCGGTCCGATCCAGCCCTTGACCGCGTGGGTCCTTGGCGCACCGCCCAGCATCCGTCGGCACCATCGCGACCTCGTCGACCGGGTCCGTCCCGATGTCATCCACTACCACAACCTGTCGCTGCTCGGGCTCGACCTCGTCAACGTTCCCACCTCCGCGCTGAAGATGTACACCGCCCACGATTACTGGGTCCGGTGTCCGCGGAACGATCTGTTCAAGTTCAACCAGCGCCTTTGCGAGCGACCGACCTGCCTCAGATGCCTGACGGTCTCCGGGAAACCCCCGCAACTCTGGCGGTACCTGCCTGCGGGGCTCCGGCCGTTCGATTCGTTGGACGTCGCGATCGCCCCGAGCCAGTTCCTCCAACGGATGATCGCCCCCTACCTGAAGGCCCCCGTCGTGCACATCCCGAACTTCGCGCCCGATCCCAACGCATCGGGCGTGACGAGTCCGGCTGGAGACTACTACCTCTACGTCGGCCGTCTCGAGTTCTACAAAGGAATTCATGAACTCGCTCAGGCCGCCAGCCGGTATCGTGGGCCGAATCGATTCGTGGTCGTCGGAAAGGGAAAGGAGAGCCGAGTCCTCGAGGCCGTGCGGGAACGCTCGGCGCCGCTCGACCTCCACGGGTGGCTACCGGCGGCGGAGCGTGATGCGACATACGCGAGAGCCCGCGCTCTCCTCCTTCCCTCGATCTGGTACGAGAATGCCCCGCTCGTGGCATTCGAAGCCTTGGCATGGGGCACGCCGATCCTGTGCTCGGACGTTGGCGCACTCCCGGAGATCCTCCATGATGGAACATGTGGCAAAACGATCCGACCGACCGCCGAGGGCATCCTTGACGGCCTCGAGCAATTCGAGGCCGAGGATCTCGCGAACCGTCAGCGGCGAAGCGCCCGCATGGCGTACGAGGCGCACCACACACCCGCGAAG
>Ga0137381_10000401_pt1 | contig 26915 bp, 17 predicted proteins | sample SagtaG_16_FD_104808 | JGI IMG/M metagenome (GOLD analysis project Ga0137381, IMG submission 104808) | Vadose zone soil microbial communities from Sagehorn Ranch, Mendocino, California, USA - Sage2_L_115_16 metaG | ecosystem: Environmental > Terrestrial > Soil > Vadose zone | place: USA... | reverse complement strand
TCAACCGGACAGACAAAGCGCACCAGTTCTTCAATCGCAGTCTTGATGAGTGCTGGCTCACTACGGAGCTTTGCCAACTGGTCAGGATGTTCCAACAGTGCTAACGACCCGCTGCCAATCAGGTTCACGGTTGTTTCGTGACCCGCGACCAGCAGAAGAAAGATCATTGCCAGAATTTCATCTTCACTCAATTGATCGCTACCATCTTTGGCTTGAACCAGTGCCGTGACCAGATCGTCTTTTGGATATGCACGTCGCTCCTTGATGAGCTTCTTCAAGTATCCCATAAAGCTCATGATGGAGGGAATGAGCACAAAGAGATTTCTGTTGGTTCCCCCTGAAATCAATGTCTTGCTCCAACGATGAAACTTCTGATTGTCTTCGGCAGGCACCCCCAAAATGCGCCCAATCATGGTGAGCGGCAGTGGCAGTGCGAAATCAGCAATTAAGTCCATGCCGCCGTTGGGTTCTGCTCTCTCCAGTAATTCATTGGTCAACGCCTGTATCTGGTCGCGCATCTGCTCGATCAGGCGTGGCGTGAATGCTTTGTGGACAAGTGCTCGCAGTCTTGTATGGTCTGGACTGTCCAGGTCAATCATATTGTGCTCAAGCGGCTTGAACATGGGCGGCATCCAGGGTAACTTTTTCAATTGCTCAGGTGTCATAGCATTGCGGCAGTCCTTTGCAAAACGTTCGTCTTTCAAGACATTGAGTACATCGTCATAGCGTGTAATGAGCCAGGCGCGCTGCTTGGTAGGTAGCTTCACCGGGAAAACAGGCGCTTCGGCGCGTAGTTGTGCGTAAAACGGAAACGGATTTGCTTTGAACGTTGCGTCGGTAACGTCAACTGGCACTATTGATTTCACGGGTGTGGTTACGGTGACAGTGTGTTTCTTCGTCATGATTTATCACTCCCTAGTCCGTCCAAAATCATATCAGTAAGAAAATCTGGCAGTTCATCCCACTTCGCTTCCAGTGTCTTGTCACCCATAATGTGTTCCAAGATAAGGCCAAGCACCATGCCCGATATGGCACGCATTGTCATGCTGATATCAATAGGCTTGAAGATGTGTTGTTCTGCCCAGCGTTGAAAGTACCTTTCCGCCATGGTAAAGGTAGGTTCAACAATCTTCCGGTAGTGAAGCTCCCTCAGCTCCTGATTGACCAGAATTTCCGAAACGACGACCTTGAATACCTCGAAGTTATCCGCTTTGAGTACCATTAACCGATGTCGCAGATAAGCTTTCATAAAACTGCGAAAGTCTCCTTCGGTAAACTTCGAGAAGTCTTCATCTCGCTGGTCAGATTCGTTCATACGGTCAAGAATGCCGAGCATCAATGCCGTTTTGTTCTCAAAGTAGTTATAGATAGTGCCATCCGCAATGCCTGCCTCTCTCGCAATATCCTTGATGGTTGTCGGATGAAAGCCTTTTTCGGCGAACACCTTTGTTGCAGCATCAAGAATCTGATTTCGCCGAGCTGCGAGAAGCTGCTCCTGTATAGAGTCTTTCATGAATGTACCTTTCATGAATGAACGTTCATATGAATGATTGTTCATTCATATGATGCCATAATGTATCTTGCCTGTCAAGCCCTTACTAAGATGCTGGCCAATGGATAGCGTAACCCTTGGGGTGAGCGCTGATCGGGCACCGTTTGCAGACAGTGATAGAGCGCTTCTAAATCAAACAACAGCCCTTCCTTGGGAAGAGGAAGCCGACCTGAAATTGTTGTCACTTTCATGAATAGACCGTTCGTCAGTTGAAATGAATTTGCTTCTTCTTTTCATGCCTGCGAGAGGTTCTTTTTTATTCCCGAGAATGCAACAGCCCTGATTCAGAGGGTGCGTTTCATTTTTTTGCCCAGAGCGCAGATGGATGAGCCTGAGCCCCACAAGAGGGCCAGCTCTCAGGAGTAGGTTTTGTGCCATGATGAAGTGAAGCGCGTAGGGGCAGGGGCGGCGTGGAGTGGGATTGGGGCCCTTGTGGCTGCCCGCCGTGCCTTGTGGAGAATGCGCCCTTCCACCCCGCGGGCGGCCACAAGGGCCCACCCCCCACATCCGCGCCACCCCCGCCCCTACGCGCAAGCCGTTGCCGGGCGGCTTGCCACAAAACCTCTACTTGTAAGGGCGAGAGATCGCCATGCCGCCGGAAAACCCGGTCTATCTATAAGCTGTATCCCTGGTGCGATCTCCAGGCTACCTGCGCCGTAGGACTAATGGGCATAGATGCGTAGCAGGATCGTTGTTGCGAAGATCAGGTGCCAGGTTACCAGGCCGATGGTCACCAGGGCAAGGCAGATATGGAACACACGCCATAGACGAATGATGTAGCGATAGAACTGTTCGCGCTGCATGGCGGTATGCATCTCTTGTAGCTCGGACATCTGCTCCTCTGCGCCTGGGAGCAAAGCTTCTGGGCGATTGAAGGCACTTTTTTTGTCGGGGATGAAACGATAGTGCGTGCCCTGGCGGTCTAGCTCTTGTTGCGTCGGCTCAAGGGAAATATAGGCCAGGTCCCAGGGCTTGTGCAGCATATCGCCTATGAAAGACATACTGTTGGGTGATGAACGCTTCGCAGGTACAGGCGTAGGCTCAGTGTCACGCTTACCTACCTTGAAACCATGCAGTTCTTTTTGAGTTTGATGCACTACAATGGCCTCTAACTTTTGCGAGATGTTCGCGATGCGATCATCACCCTGTTCCGTCAGTACCTTTTGCACCTCGACCGCAATCAAGCGTGGCAGCACGCGATCCAGCAAACGCCCGATAAAACCACTGATCGTCATCGCAATCAGACCGTAGAGGGCAAACGTGCCGGAGATAGGCTCAAAGTTGCCGAAGGAGTGGAGAAAAATCATGACTAGGCTCATGAGCGCAAAAAACACGTGCCAGTTGAGCGAGGCATGGAGTTGCCCTACGGCACGTTTGCGCAAACGCCTGCGCAACGCATATGATACAGCCGCCAGCACAAAAAAGATCGTTCCCAAGGTAGCATAGATCAGGCCCGGTGTGCTAAAAGGAGAGGTATCATGCGTTGCTTCACTATACCATACATACGAGATACCTCCTAGCCCTGTCACCACCAAAGTTAGCCCCAGCCCCTTCAGCCAGGAGGTGCCCGCATAAAAGAAGAGCCAGGGATAACCAGTTTCCTTCTTTTCCGAGAGAGGCTCCGTCACCGGCGCAGTTTCAGGAAATGTAGAGGGGGCCTGCGAGGCCCCCTCATCATAAGGGTTAGGTGGTAGCATACGTCTCTTTACTCCTCTGCCTGCAGCAAACGCACTTTTAGCCACATCATCATCGCATCGCGGTGCAGCCCTACGGGACAGGGCGAGACACAGGCTCCACATTGATAACAGGAGCGGGCAAAGCGGGCAACCGCTGCAGGAATAGCTCCTCCCAGTGTGACGTGGTTTAAGACATCAATAGTAATTGGCTCGACCAGAGCGGGACATGCCAGTAAGCACTCATTGCATCCAATGCAAGCCTGGACTTCCTGGGCTACCTGCATACCCGTTTTGTGCAGCATCACCTGTTTCAACATCCACTATCCCCCTATCACCTTAAACTGTCCCGTGGTCATGCGCAAAGGTGCTCGTTTTCCTGGTGTAGCCTGCAGTCCACTGACCGTCGGCAATTTTGTACTGTACGACGGCAGGTTAGATCGCGGAGCCGCCGATGCTGGGTCTGCTACCGCCTCCGTATCACTGACCTTTTCTGGAATTGTCGGCAGTTTTCCTGTAAAAGGCAATATTTCTTCTTCGGCATCGGGTTGCTGAGAACGCTCATGTGTTGACGGCTCCGCATCACGTAACGGTTCGGTGTGCGTCCCCAATTTTGTGGTTGTAACGCTTGTTTCACGTAGCAACACAGGTATAGCCAATGCCCCTTCAGTTTTGGGGAGTGCAGGCATCTTATAAGATGTGGTAGGAGAAATGACTACCGGGCGACTGACGGGAGTAGAACTCTGCATCCAATGGACGACAGGTAGTCTCCCCGAAGTAATCAGAGAGCGTACGGCGTGCGATTGTTGGCGCGAGAAATATTTGCGAGCGTCAAAGCTGCCTTTCAGCAGGTCCTTTTGAATATCGCGAATGGAAAGCCCCTCATCGATGATGCGTTTAATGGCAAGGCTATCGGGCTGAGTAGGGCCAAGCGAAAGGTAACTCACTAATCTATCTCCGATAAAGGACATACGCCGATAGCTTCTTTTACTACTATCGGTGAGGGTCATCAGATCATCGGTCATTGTATGAACATCGCCCACCGCGAGCATACAAAGTTCCCCTAAATGTGTGGCATGCCAGGGAACACCGAAGGGCTGTGTAGCCAGTTCTTCATGATGGGTCATCGTGGCAGCCACGGTACGTCCCTGCAATACTCCTGCGTACCACAATGGGCGTGTCTCATATGCCCCTGTTTGGGGATTTTTGAGGGCCGCTACGGCCCCGGCAGCGTAGATGTCGCGTACACTTGTGCGTAGTTGATCATCTACCAGAATACCATGCTTTTGCATGATAGGGATGCTGCTCTGTTCGGCCAATGTAGTCACAGGAGTTGTTCCTGTACACGTAGCCACCAATTGGCAAGGGATCATCTGATCATGATTTGTTACTACCCCTCTCACCGAGCCAACTCTGCCTACAATGCCTTGAATTTCCGTTTCGGTATAGACTGTTGCTCCCGCATGTCGAATGTTCTCCAGCACCATCTCGGAGGCAGGCGTATCAAGTATACGTGACAAAAACGTTTTGCCGCGAATGAGCCAGTGAACGTGAATACCTAAATGTAACAGCCCCATTACCGTCTCTATGGCATGTGCTCCACCACCAGTCACCACGGCGTCGTTTACTTCTGGTAGTCGTCTACGCAGGTCAAGATAGTCTTCCAGGCAGTGCAGCGTGATGACGCCATCAAAATTGCTTCCTGGCATGCTTTGAGGTAGTCCAGTTGCCTTGCTTCCCGTTGCCAGGAGCAGGGAAGCATAGCCGAAGCCCCTGCCCCCTTCCAGGTACACAAATTTTTCCTGAGCATTAATCCCTTCAACATAGGCATTGATGACATGAATGCGTTGAGCAAGTTCAGTTCCTGCCGGATATGCAAGGAGCTGTTCCTGTGTCAACTTCCCGATAGCGAACTGTTTCAAGGCCGGTGTGTTAATGGTTGGATGACTCTGGGCCGTAATGATCACGATACTCGCATCGGGAGCAAGTCGTCGCGCTTCCACTGCTGCCGTTAGTCCAGCAATGCCATTGCCTACAATAACAATATCGGCTCTATCCGCTTTATATCGCTTCTTGGTAACAGCCACATTTCTGTTGCTCATACTTAAATATCCGCCTGATTCCATCAATGTTTATCCTACCCTATGAGTAGGAAGCGTTACAGAGTAACCCTATGAATTACTTCGTGTTATGATGATACGTGTTTGTCTACCATAACATCTGTTGCTATCTTACGATAGAGCTTTTCTTATATTCGCATATATGGCATTTTTATAGTAGGAAAGTACCGTATAGCGGTTAAGAAAAGGTCTGCCCCGATCTTCCTAAATCTGCGTCACTCTGTCCGTTTACCAACAGCTTCTCTCTTACCGATCAGAATGGGAATAGCTATCCGATATCTTTTACCTGTGCGGCTCCCTCAGTCTCAGTGCAGCCGCAAACGATGAGTAGTAGCAGTTGCACCCAAAACAGCGACGGGAGTTGGACATGTTCGGTAACTATTAGCCTTGGTCAGTATAACTTTGGCTCATTGCATTGGACGGCCACGGCTGGTGGGGGCAATAGTAGTGGCGTTGCCTTCAGTCCTTCGTCTGGTGATCTCACATCCAATCAGAGTACGACAGTGACCGTGACGATACCAGCGACAAGCTGTCCGGCCTCGACCGTTTTCTCTTTCAGCTACAACCAGACGTCCTCTTCAGTCGACTGGTCGTGTTAGGCTCACGGCTCTTCTGACCTCTCTGCTTGCCTGTTTCACTCACGAAGTGAAACAGGCAAGCAGATTTTTTATTGATTCAAGAAATGTCCCCCTTCTGTCCTCGGAGTGGGCGCATTTTGGGCTTCTTCTGTCGTTATTTATAATCTATGCTTCTTATGCTCGCAGATAGCGTGGTGAAGCAAAAGGATGGCATGCATCCTGATGCGCTATGCCCATTGTAAGGTATGAAAGGAGCATATTATGTATCTCATTGAGATAACAGCTGACTGTAGAGAACCGCTTGCTGATATGCGCTCGTTGAGGCTGGAAGAGGCTGAAGTGCGGATTGAGGATGTCATGGGCCATATCGTGATGAAGTTTTATGAAACCGTTCAGATAATTGAGATAAGGTTGCATACCTCTGCTCGCTCAAGTTGTTACGCCATCTATGTACGGATGCAATGTGATGAGCCTTCCTCTCTAGCGCGTCGGCGCGGGGAAGAGTTCATGGAATCTGTTTTGGAGGGCAGGCTCGGTACGACCTTGACGGAATTTTTTGAGGACGTGGAGGTCAAGCGGGTGACTATCACCCGTTTGCCTGCTCCCATTTCCAAGTCCTAACATTGCTAGATGCGGATATACGATGGGGTAGCTTCACTACCCTTCGGACGGGATCAATCACGTTCTTACTGAAAGTTTTGTGGGATGCTCACGCTCATTTCCTGTAGGGGAAATAATCAGTAACCTCCTCCGAGCTTACTATGATCCCAGGAGACGATTTCTATTGGTTTTACTATGATCACGACTCGTTTGGGGGCCTGGGCGACGACCATGGGACGGGTGCTGTCGTTGAGAGGACCGGTGTAGCGTTCCCAGATGGCTTCGCCTACTTTTTGTACAAAGGCGGGATCGTTGTTGATGACGGCGTGGCCTTTGATCTGGACGCCACGCAGTTCGCTGTACTGTTCACCAGCTTCGACGAGGCACGTGAGGCGCGGATCGCGCCGCAGGTTGATAGCTTTTTGCGATTTGGCGTAGGTCCAAAAGGTGATTTCGTTGTCGAGAAGGACGTACCACATGGCGACGAGATGGGGGAAGCCATCATGGTCAATGGTGGCAACTTGTAAGGTACGCTGTTCTTCGAGAAAGTTGTGGATTTCGTCGTCGGTCATGTGGATGAGGTCGCGGCGGCTCATGTTGATTGTATCTCCTTTTCACTCATTATCCTTAATAACTGTAAGCCACATAGGAGCTCGAGACTTAACCTCTTCAATGAGATTTTGCCTCTCAAGTTCTTTAGCTGTAAAAGGTGCTTTTTTCTTCAGGTACGAGAAAGGAAATTCGCCTATAATGTAATCGCTCAACCAATTAGCTCGTTCCTGAAAACAAGCACCTTCATCATTCAAGCCCAGCCGGTCGATTGTCGCGATAACAAGTTTTGAGTCCACTTCTGAAAGATGCGCTCCAGGAAGTATGAGAAGTGTGTCAAAATCTATTACGAACCAGCCATCTTGAAGGGTGAAGGGATCAAGAACATCTTCATAGTTACCCTTTCTTGCATTTAACAGACCACACGCAAGACGGAAATTTTCCCAGCGATATGCTTCTTGTGGATATTTGCTGATTGGCCTGAAGTGATCTACAGTTCTACCACCTGTGCATGGACCAATCCAATGACAGGAATAGGCGCAGATACTTGAGTATTTCTTACAAAGATCATCTAATGCATTTCTCCAATATTCCCGATTTGTCCAGTTGGTAGGGTAAGGGTTTTTAGCTAAAAAGGTTTCTCCTTTCAACCGTACTTCTGAGGTGAAGTTAGGCGGTTCAGGCTGCATTTTGACAGGAATCACAATTCTACACCTTCTCGCTCTGCAAAGTATGTCCAGCGCGGCCAGAATTGATCATCAGGTGCTAATACTCTACTAAGGGCTTCTGAAACTTCCTGAACCTCTTCTTTTGACGGTTCCTTTTTCCGTTGTAAGGCTTTAGCCTTTTCGATTGTATCCTCTGCAACTTTTGATCTTGGTTGTTTGAGTCCAAAAATATTTGATGTGAGCCAGAGATCAACACGTCCTCTTGTAATGAATGGTACTTCGTCCAAAAGGACGGAACCATTTTCCTCGTGATAGAGGTGGAATAGTTTGTCTTTCTGATCATTAAATAGAGGTTCCACGGAAGCCAGGACAAGTGGTGAATGTGTGGCAATAATAAGTTGAGTTTCTACTTCACTATCTAAAGCCTTGACGACATTCATTAAAGCAGGCGTAATAACCCTTTGCCAAAGAGGATGAAGATGAGCTTCCATCTCATCAATAAGTAAGACAATACTACGACTTGGCTCTCTACGCATAAGCTTTGATGTCTCAACGTGGGCATTCCATGACCAGACTAGTAAATAAGCGAGTGCTAATATGCGTCGTATTCCTGCAGAACAAAGAACAATAGGAACATTGCCATATGGAAACTCCAATGTAGGTATGTATCTATCATCAAGGGGTAATTTTGTCAGTGGACCAGGGATTAATAGTTCTTTTGTTGGATCAGGTGAGAGTCTTTCAAGAAGAGTACTAAATTCTGCGAATCTATCTTTATCAACACTTTGCCAAGTGACCCAATCACGAATTAATCCGTTGCACAGAGAGCTTATTTGATTATCCTGTCTTTCCTCTTTCCCATTCCAGATCTCTTCACTGGAGAAGGTAATGAGTGAATTAACCTTTGGTCTCTCATCATGCAACAAGTGTTTAGATGGGTCCCAAACAGCAAATGCTCCATCAGCTTGGGCAAAAACTGATAATCCTGGTAAGACAGACCCGGTTGTAGGAGTATTCCATGCTAATTTATTCCAATTGTACTTGACCGTCTGTGGCCTATCTAATTGACTTTCTTTACTTATTTGAAATGTAATACTGGGAAAATCTCTAGTGGTATCTTCGTGAGGATATGGTTCATATCCAGCCCAATTTCCAGTTAAGACCCACCAGGCACACTCTAAAAGGAAAGTTTTGCCTAGGCCATTATCCCCAGTAATCAAATTGAGACGAGGAGCGAACTCACATTCAAGTTCTTTAGCAGGGCCAACACCTGTTGTTTTTAATAACTCCAATGTCGCTCCTGATCTCATATTTTGTGTTATTGCCATATGCTAGATCCTTTTGTATATAGCTTGTTTCCTTGAACTGTGGGAGTTTGTTCATCTGGTAATAGTATCGCTCAAAGCTCACGAGTTGGCAATACCCTGGTGAATTGCTGAATTTCTTGCCCAAAAAATGCTAGACTTTTCTCCCAAAATCTGGCATACTATAGGGCAATGAGATAGCATTAGTGCAAAAGGCGATGATGGGGAGAGTACTGAGAGGGGGAGCGGGCAGAGAGAAGGGGTCGTCGGCTGTAAGCCCCTTTACGCGACTGTTGCAGGAAGTTCACCCCAGAGCTGGCTGTTGAACCTGCGTTATTTAGTATAACGTAGTGTAAGTAGACAGTACCGGGTTGTTCCCGTTAACGAACAGACCGAGTGGAACTGGGTGCTCGCTTGTTACTTCTTCTTGCATGAAGCAAGAGGTAGTAGTATAGAGGCCGGTTCAAGACGGGTGGTACCACGGAGATTACCGACAACTTCGTCCCTGTTGACGTAAAGTTTGTCGGTTTTATGATTTTTGGGAGGATTCTTATGAGTACGATAGGGCAACTAGATACATTGTTGGAGCAGTTGGATGCTCTCCAGGGTCGTGCGCTTGAGGAGTTGGATGCAGTGAGGACTTCAGCAGAGCTGGAGGAGTGGGATACGACGTACCTGGGCCGCAAACGGGGTGAGTTGACCAATATTGCGGCGGTGATGGCCAAGCTCTCGAAAGAGGAGCGCCCGGTGGTGGGGCAGAAGGTGAATACAGTCAAGGCAGAACTGACTCGACGCTTGGCGGCGAAACGCGAAGAATTGCATCAACGGGAACTGTTACAGTCCCTGGAACAGGAGCGCATTGATGTGACGCTGCCGGGGCGCAAACTGCCAACGGGACATATGCACCCCCTTTCACAGATGATCTGGGAAGTGACGCAGGTCTTTGCGAAGATGGGCTTCCATGTGGTAGAGGGACCGGAGGTGGAGACGGATTACTACAACTTCCAAGCGTTGAACATGCCGACCGACCATCCGGCACGTGATATGCAAGATACGTTCTGGGTGGTGCCAGGGCAGATTTTATTGCGTACCCAGACCTCGCCGATGCAGATTCGCACGATGCAGCACATGCGTCCACCTGTGCGCGTAGTGGTGCCAGGAAAGGTGTATCGCCACGAGGCGATTGATGCCTCGCATGAGGCGATGTTCCATCAGATCGAGGGTTTGTTGATTGATGAGTATTGTACGATGGCCGATCTGAAGGGATGCCTGGAGCGGGCAGCACGTGAGCTGTTCGGAGAGGGGCGCAAGGTGCGTTTCCGTGGCAGCTACTTCCCATTCACCGAGCCGAGTGCCGAGGTAGATATCGATTGCCCCCTGTGTGGTGGCGAGGGGTGCCGCACCTGTAAGTATAGTGGCTGGATAGAGATGCTGGGTTCGGGGATGGTGCATCCGCGAGTGTTGCGTGAGGTTGGCTATGATCCGGCGAAGTATCGTGGGTTTGCCTTCGGTATGGGAGTGGAGCGTATTGCGATGTTGAAGTATTCCATCGGGGAGATCCGCTTGTTCTCTGGCAATGATTTGCGTTTCTTGCGGCAATTCTAAATTGGGAAGTGAGGGAATATTGATATGAAAGTACCCTTAAGTTGGCTAAAAGACTATGTTGACATAAATATGACGCCAGAGGAATTGGCGCATATGCTGACCATGGCGGGTTTGGAGGTGGAGGCCATTGAGTACGTGGGGGCAGAGTGGGGTGATAAGATTATCACAGCCCAGATTGTACACTTGGAGAGGGTGGCCGGCTCGGATCATTTGACCTATACACGGGTGAATACGGGAAAAGAAGAGTTGGGAGTGATTTGTGGTGCGCCTAACATCCAGCAGGGTGATAAGGTGCCGTTAGCGATGGTGGGAGCGAAGGTTGGCGAGCTGATCATCGGTGAGAAGAAGGCCATGGGCTATCTCTCGCAGGGTATGCTCTGTTCGCCACGTGAACTGGGGCTTGGCAACGATCACTCTGGCATCTATATTCTTGATCCCAAGGTAAAGTTAGGGCGGAAGCTGGTGGATGTACTGGGTGAGGTAGTGTTGGAATTTGCGATTAAGGCCCATCGTGGCGACCTGTCGTCGATGATTGGTATTGCTCGCGAGGTGGCGGCACTGACCAAGCAGCCGTTGCGTGTGCCTCTGCCCGTAGTGGTTGAGCAGGGGACACCAGCGGCGGTGATGGTGCAGGTGACGGTAGAAGACCCTGATCTCTGCCCACGCTATACGGCACGTGTGGTGAGTGGGCTGAAGATCGGGCCGTCACCGAGCTGGATGGGACGACGGCTGCTAATGGCGGGTATGCGCCCGATCAATAATGTAGTGGATATTACCAACTATGTGATGTTAGAGCTTGGGCAACCACTGCACGGTTTCGATTACGAGCTAGTACGCCAGCGGCATATTATTGTACGCCGGGCGCGTCCCGGTGAGGAAATGACGACGCTGGATGGTGTGAAGCGCAAGCTAACGACGGATATGTTACTGATTACCGATCCAGAGGGGCCAACGGCCATTGCAGGCGTGATGGGTGGCGCAATTAGCGAAGTAAACGATGCGACGACGACAGTGCTGTTGGAGGCGGCGAACTTCCAGGCGGCAAATGTACGCCGTACCTCGGTGGCTTTGGGGTTGCGTACCGATGCCTCAAGTCGCTTTGAGAAGGGGCTTGATCCTGAGTTGACGTTGGTGGGAGCTAACCGGGCGATGCAGTTGATGGCGGAACTGGCTGGTGGAACTGTCCATCCCGGGATGGTAGATGTCTATTCCAGGCCGGTACAGCCACGCACAATTCTCTTCTCACCTGCTGAAGTGCAATGGTTGATAGGGGTAAAGGTGACGGTGCATGAAGTGATCGAGGCGTTGACTGCTCTGGGCTTTGCCGTTGTAGAGGTTACGCCGACAGGTGAGTTGTATCAAAACGGACGACTGCAAGAACCTCTTCTACAAGTGACGGTACCGACGTTCCGCGCAGATATTGTGGAGGGAGCCGATCTGGTGGAAGAAGTGATACGCATGATTGGCTACAATACCATTCCAAGTACGATTCCGGTGGGGCCGTTGCCGGAGCCCCAGGGTGTTTCGTGGTTCGAGCGTGAGTATCGAGTACGCGAACTGTTGATCGGAGCGGGACTGACGGAGATTGTGACGTATGCTATGACAAGCCGCACGCGTATGGTGAACCTACTGGCACATGCCGATGCCTCCTCGGCTCGTTTTCTGTTGGAGGGAAGCAAGAGTGTGGTATCCACCGCTAATGGGAAGCAGACGGAAGTAGCGACTACGAGTAAGACAGCGACGGCGGTCGTGCCATTTGATGTGCGTTCTATACCGGCAGTGACGCTGGTGAATCCGTTGAGTAGCGATCTGGATGCGATGCGGCTGACTCTGATGAGTGGGTTGTTGGAAACGGTGCAGGAGAATAGTAAACGGAACCGCGCAGGTTTGCGTTTCTTCGAGCTTGGGCGTCGCTACCTGCCGTCGCAGGAGGTGAATGGTCTGCCGGATGAGCGGCGTAGTGTCGGTATTGCGCTGTGCGGCCCGGCTGAGATTTCATGGAATGCAGATTTGAGCCGTCCGGCAGATTTCTATGATCTGAAGGGCGTGGTTGAGATCTTGCTGGCCGGACTGCATATTACGAGCTATCGTTTCACTCCGACGCAACATCCGTCGTTCCATCCGGGGCGATGTGCGTTGCTGGAACTGCTCCGTCTCTCAGATGAGGGTGAGGAGACGTTCAGTCCGGTAGGCGTGCTGGGTGAGGTACATCCCCTGGTGCAGCAACGCTATGATTTGCCGTACCGGGCGTACCTGTGTGAGCTTGATCTGGAACAGTTATATGCAGCAGTACCAACACGGTTGACGTATATGCCCATTTCACGCCACCAGGAATTGATACGCGATCTAGCCCTGGTGGTTGATGAGCAAGTACCTGCCGAGGATATTCATGATACGATTGTGGAGAGTGGTGGTGAGTTGTTACGCTCGGCGGTGTTGTTCGACGTGTATACAGGCGAGCCTATTCCAGCGGGCAAGAAAAATCTGACCTATGCGCTGACATATCAGTCGCACGATCGCACTCTGACCGATGCTGAGGCGAATACTTTGCAAGAAGGGATTGTGCGGGCTTTGTATGAGAAGTTTGGGGCAGTGTTAAGGCAATAGAAAAGAGAAGCACATGTGGGTTCCAAGAGGCTGGCCTCCTGGAACCCACATGTGCTTCTCTTTTACCTGTTTGATGTGATAAATGACTATAGCTGAGCGTTAAGTAATATAGATATAACCTAAGGACGCCAATAAGTAATTTGGGGGATATTTTGGGGGAGATGGAGTATACAGGCAGTGGTAGTAGTATACTAGTAGATACGATTGTATTTTTGAACATGCGAAAGCATGATGGTTGATGCCGGGCGGGGTTGAAGCATGAGAAGAGCAGGATATGAATCAATGTCTGCGTTGTAGCAAGCCTTGTGAGGCGGCCTCCGTATTTTGTGAAACGTGTCGGTCGCTTTTACGAAGCCAGTTGTGGCAGGATGCGCATACTCTGCCGGAGGCCCCTTCTGCAGTGCCTCCGATCGTAGCTACGTCTTCTGAGAACGGCGAAGTACACGGCGACCCGCTTGAGCGTATTACAAGTCCACATCCTATTGTGCAAGCGCGGACTCCTGTAACGCCATTTCCTACACCTTCAGGGTCAGCACAGTCCCAACCATCAGCACCTACTTATCAGAATGCTTTTCAGAATGCTTTGGTAGCAGATCAGACCATAGACAGGCTCAATCAGGCCGCTCAACGCATTGCTGAGGCAGAACCGAATCATCGTCGCCTGCCGCGAGCGTCGCGCCTTTCTCCTTTACATGATATCTCGGCAGATATTCGGCGTGAGAGTACACCTATGCCACAGATGCCTAGACTATCTGTGGGTCAGTACACCAGGCAAGGAGAACAGAGTGAAGACCTAAGCAAACGCATGCCCGATCTATGGCCGTGGCATGATGCGGATGAGGGTGAGGGCGGAAACGAGAACGATTCGTTGTCAAATCTTACCGATCCCCTTATGCGGCGGCATTTTCCGAATAGTGCTGAGACAGCGCGGATCGAGGAAGAGGATATGCGCCGTGCTATAGCCGAGTGATTGATCACGCAGCCGGTTTGGCCGCGTTCACGACGACACCCCGTGCTTTCGCGGCGTTTTGTGCGCATTGCCTTCGTGGTTTTTGCTATTCTAGCCATCGCCTTTCTGATAGTAGATGGCGTACTTTTATCTTTCGCTTTTGTCCATCCTCACCATACACCCTCGGTAGTAAAGGGTCCCCCTTCCTTGACGCTTTCGACGAATGTTGTTACCATTGGGCAGACGGTGACGTTGCATATCCAGCATTTTTCAGCCAACACTCATGTGTTTTTAACGCATGATATCCAAGAAATGGTGCAGTTGACCGATAGTTCTGCATTGGTGGCGGTAGGGGCAACAGGTTCGATTGATGTCCACATGCTAGTGGATGACAGTTGGGGGCCAGGATATCACACTCTTGAAGCTGAAGATGTGACCACGCGCTATACGGCCAGTGCCACGCTGCAAATTATCAACGCTGGTCCTACGCGCCCCTCGCGTCTGTTGGTTGGAGCCACAGAACTTGATCTGGGTGCTGGTTACCAGGGCGCGAATACTTTTCAAAGCTTGAAGTTGTATAACGCTGGTGGTGGCTCGATTACGTGGGCAGGCAGTAGCGATCAGCCCTGGTTGATGCTCTCGCCGACGCAAGGCGTGTTTAGTGCAAACCAGACAATTACCGTGGCGGTTGAGCGTGCCAATCTAGAACCAGGCGATTACAAGGGAACTCTGATCTTTTCATCCAATGTGGGGCCTGATGAAAGAATACAGGTGCAGATGAGCGTGCGTCCGTTGCCGGCGAATGTTGGTGCTGTGATGGCGATAACGCCGCCGGTGCTCTCCTTTACGGCTCTGGATGGTGGATCAAATCCCAATGCACAGATGTTGATGATCACTAATCCCGGTACGCAGCCCTTGAATTGGGCCTTAACAGGTAATAATCCCATTGCTACCACTGATCAAGCCGCCTTCTTGCTTCAGATCTTCGATATGCCTGCCGGTAAAGTGCAAGCCAATTGGTTAACGACGGATCGCACGGTGGGAACTGTTGCGCCTCATAGCACAAATATCGTGTATGTGCAGGTGAATAGCCATAATCTCTTGCCAGGAGTGTATACCAGTGTACTGACGTTCACAGGTAATCTGGGAGCGTACAATAGTCCACAAAATATTAGTGTTTCACTGACCATACAGCCACATTGTGGGCTGACTTTGAATACAGGTCTGATGTCCTTTACGGCGGTATCTGGTCAAAGCAATCCGAGCAATCAATCGCTGGGTTTTGGTGCAACGGCCAGTTGTGCTGGGGTGATCAACTGGAAGGCCGAGGCGATGGCTTCATGGCTAAGCGTCACGCCAGCTAGTGGGCAGTTAAAGGGGGCAACGAGTACAGTAGCAGCAGTGGGAGTCAATATCACAGGCTTGAAGCCGGCGACGTATACGAGTAGTATTGCTTTCCTGGCAGCCCAGAGTACACAGTCAGTGGTGGTGCAGCTAATCGTGCAACCCCCACCGCCGCCGAGTGCGCCTATCATAGGAGCAACACCCTTAAATCTGAACTTTAATACCACGCAAGGGATGCCCAATCCACCAGGGCAGGTGGTGACGATTACCAATACTGGTGGCAGCCAACTTAACTGGCATACGACCGTCAATACTCTTGCATCATCGTGGTTAGGCGCAAGTCCGACAGGCGGTAGCATTCCAGCAGGTCAGACCGGGCAGGTGACCATCAATATCAATACCGCCGGGTTGAATCCGAATACGTATACAGGGCAAATAATCCTGAATGGTACAGATGCCAACGGGCTGACAGCGTCGGGTAGTCCCCAAACGATTATGGTTCAGCTTGTAGTATTGCCACCGTGTACGCTGGAGCAACCTTCGGCTAGTGTGGTAGCTTTTAGTGCAGTGCAGGGAGCGTCTGATCCAAGTCCGCAGTCGGTGGCAATTACAGCGTCCGGTAACTGTAGCTGGCCGTTGAACTGGAACGCGACGATTGCTCACGCGCCGTCGTGGTTGAAGCTCTCGGCAACATCAGGCACTCTTGTGCAAAGCGGGCAATCTGTTTCTTTAAGTGTGATTCCGACTATTAGCGGTTTAAACGTAGGCACATATAATACACAGATCTCGATCGTCGCGAATGATGTGACGAATATACCTGTGCAGGGGAGTCCCCAGACATTTGCGGTGACCTTAACTGTGCTTCAGCCGTGTACCTTGCAAGTGACACAAGCGAACTTTAGCTTTACAGTAGCTCAGGGACAATCGCCTCCTGCTGCACAGTCATTTGGGTTGAGTGAAGCTGGTAGCTGTGTGGCACCCGTTTCATGGTCGGCCATAGGCGATGCGAATAGTAGTAGCTGGCTGGTGCTTTCACCTACGACAACAGGTACGGGTAGTGCAACCGTCAATGTGAGCGTCAATTCAGGGAATCTCGTGCCCGGTGTTTATTCTGGTACAATTACGGTCACGGCCTCTGGTAGTGGAGGGGCAGTAGTACAAAGCAGTCCCCAGACGTTAAGTGTAACATTGACAGTTACGGGCTACACACTAAGCGGCACAGTGCTGGCGTGCGTTGATAGTATCTGTAGTAGCAGCAGCCCGTTACCGGGTGCTTCACTGAGTCTCGTAAATACGACGAATCAAACGATAACCGCGACGGCTGATAGCACTGGGAAGTTCACGTTTAGTAATCTTGCGTTGGGGACGTATACCTTAACGGCAACTGGCAGTGATGTTGCAAATAATTATACTGGGACTGTGACGGTGACCTTAACAGGCAATCAACCAAACCTCTCTGTCGATGTTCTTCCTTCACCGAAGTAAGAAGATGCATTGAGTATCTTTACATAAATGGGTGAGCGTCATATTTTTGCGCTGGGCATGATGACCGCAAGGGTCATCACTACTATACTTCGGCTTCGCAGGCCGAGGCATGCGTGTATAGTAGTGATGACCCTTGCGGTCATCATGCTCACCACATCGCTTACTCCGCAAAAACCTGACGCGCACCCCACGTAAATTCCCCACTTCTCTAAAATATCATCATATGTTACAATGTACAGTGCTATCTCGATATGTATCAATTTATCGCATGCTGTAGGACAAAGATAGATATTTTTTTGCATTTTTGTGTGTAGAGGCTGGCAAGGCTGGCCTTTATTGCATGTTAGACAGTAGGCGATCAAGGAGGCTGGAGGTAAAAGTAGCTGCACGCTAAAACGTGTAAGTATACTTCCCCTTGAGAGGCTGTATGGACACAAAACGATGTGCGTATTGTAGTAAATTAGCACGTGCTGACGCTGAAATATGTAGCCTATGTGGACATGCCTTTACTCCTCGTCCCCAGGGCATCAACAGGATTGTGATGTTGTCCGATGGTGCTGAAAGTATGGGGAGGAGTGCTCCAGGGGGCAACCACCAGGGTCGCCCTGTCAGCGTGACAATGACTATGCATCAACGCTCTATTCCGCCAGCCTCTCCTCATCGGGCCGGGCACTATTCCGGTCTCCATCCTGAAGATCAGCCATACCAATCGATGATGCTGGTGGTGCAGCCAGTTCTGGAACGTGTGCAAGCGGTAGAGCCTGTTAGTCTGGCAGAGAGTATGCAGATGCTGTCTGTGGTAGAGAGTGTGGATAGCCCACTTGCAGATGAGCTAGATGCTCTGGTGGTAGTTCCTCGGCGTTCGCGTTTTCCGGTACGTGCGTATGTGCCGGAGAGAAAGGAAGTACCCAAGCAGGGACGCTTTGTGCCAGTGGCACTGACCATTTCATTTCTTTTCTTCATAATCGCCAGTAGTTTACTGACCTATATATTTATGCATCGAAGACCTCTAGCGGATAAGCAGGTCTTGAGTGTTGTACCTAATCAGTTACGTGTGAAAGATGTTTTTATAGTATCAGGAAGTGGATTTGGGCCAAATGATCTGATTAGTTTTACTCATGATCAACACAATACGCCTATGCTTGATGGCAATAAGAAAGCGTTACAGACGCATGCGGACGATAAGGGGATGTTCTGGGTGAAGATTGCGGTGCCATCTACGTGGGAAGTAGGACAGCATGCCATCTTTGCCATTGATATTGGCCGCGAACAGAGTATCAGCGTGATGGCAACAATTACAGTTGAACAATCATCTTCAGCCCCACCATTGCTGGAACTGGTGAGGCCGATGCTCGATATGGGGCTAGATGTGCCTGGCGTCGTTTCGCAGAAAACGCTGACGCTGATTAATGCTGGTGGCAGGCAAGTAGTCTGGCAAGCCAGTAGCGATCAGCCCTGGCTGGCAGTTTCGCCGACCAATGGTAGCTTTGCCGGTAGCGCGGTGGTGCAAGTGATTGTGAATCGTGGAACTTTGGCTTCGCAGGAATATGAGGGGCATATTACCTTCCGACAACAGGGAAGCAGCGATCCGCCGCAGACATTGATGGTGACGATGGGAGTGAAACCCGCTCCGCCTGCCAGCCTGACGGTTTCACCGGCGGCATTGACCTATGTGGGGACAGCGACGCAAGACCCTGGCGACCAGTTGATTACATTACAAAACGGTGGAGGGCAGGCGGTAGATTGGAGCAGTAGTATCGGTAACAGTGCTGGATGGCTGAGCATCAGTCCAACGCAAGACCATCTGGCAGCGCACACTAGCGAGACAGTGACGGTCAGTACACATGCGCAACAAATGGCGGTCGGCTCTTATCAGGGAACGATTAATCTTAGCGGTGGTGCTAATCCGCAGGTGACGGTGAATTTGACAGTGATCGCTCCAGGCAATATGATTGCCTCACCTCCGGCGTTGACCTTCGCAGCCTCTGGACAAAGTACACTCAGCCAGCCATTGACGGTACAGAACAGTGGTGGTCAGCCGGTGGATTGGACGGTGAGCGCAGTAACGGCGGATGGGGCGAGTTGGCTAAATCCGGCACCAGCGAGTGGGCACCTCGAACCGAGTCAGTCGGCCACCATTACGGTAGGCGTGAATGCCGCAACGCTCAAGCCGCACGACTATCAAGGGACGTTGACCTTTAGCTATGGTGGCATGATGACTCAAGTAAGCGTGGCTCTGACCGTGAGTATACCACCAGCAGCTGTCATTAGCCTGAACCAGAGTACACTGAGTTTCGCCACAATGAAGGGGGCAAATCCAGCCACGCAGCAGTTTACGATTACCAATAGTGGTAATGCGACGCTGAACTGGGGCGTGACCGAAGATCAAAATGGTAAGACGTTCGTGCCTGTGTCGCCAACCACTGGTAGTCTGGCTCCGACGAAGAGTACAGTGGTTACCGTCTCTCCTTCAGTGTTACAGGCGAATGGAGGAACACTTAATGCGCTAATTACCATCTTCGATAGCGATACGGGCACAAAGGTAGTGAGCCAGAAGGTGAACGTGAGTATTGTGGTGACCGATCAGGCGGTGATTGGTGTCTCGACGAACGCCCTACCGCCCTTTGCGCATACTAGCCAGCTGACGAGTTCAACACAGACTTTGACGATCACGAATACAGGTTCGCAACCTTTGAATTGGAAGGTGCATGCTGATGCGACGTGGTTGTCCTTTAATCTTACAAGCGGGACTCTTGATGCGGGGGCTAGTGCCGTGGTGACGGTAACTTGTGACAGTAGTACGCTAACTACAGGTACATATCCGGCGTCGATTGTGGTAAGCGATAGTGATACAGGAACGCAGGTTGCGTCGCAAACTGTGGCTGTACAGGTGGTGGTAAGTTAGGTGAAGGGGTTTCGGCCCACCAGGGTTTTGTCTATACCCTGGTGGGACTCTTATATGCAGAGGGAGCAGTCTCTACTTAACATTGTGTATCCACAACCACGTCGTCAAACACTTCGACCTGGCAGGCCAGCCGCATACGCGGATTCCTCTTCAGGTCGCCACGCAGCCAGAACTTCTCCATAAAAGTTAGGGAATTGGTGTTTGTCGAAGGCGATACGGCTACACGATCCGTGCCACACAGGCCATTGCCATGGCAATTGGCAAACTTCCATAATCCGCAGTACACCGGTACATCATGCTCCAGTGCCGCATAACGTACATGATCGCCAACCGGTATCTCAACCTGAACATTCTCACGCATAAAAGTAATTGTTGGCACGATTCTATCCTCCAAAATTTCGTTTATCAAAAAAGCCAATTTGGCAAAATATACTTAATTAGAGTGTAGCACAGTCCCTTTGACTTCTACAAGGAGAGGAGCTAAGGGGTATTGATCTTCACAACAATCGCTGTAATATTATCGACTCCTCCGTGGGCATTGGCTAAATTGATCAGGGTATCGCAGATGTGTTGAGGGCTGCTGTGTTCACTCAGTTCTTTGAGCAAGTCCTGGTGACGTACCATCTCCCAGAGGCCATCGGAGCAGAGAAAGAGAATATCGTTGGGTTGTAGGGTGGTAGGAAAGACATCCACTTCTACAACCTGTCGCCCGGCTCCCAGTGAACGATAAATCAAGTTGCGCTGTGGATGGGAATAAATGTCATCCGGTTCAATCTGCTTCGACTCCACCAGCCTTGCGACCAGCGAATGGTCTCTGGTGAGGACATCGAGTTTGCCGTTGCGCAACAGATATGTGCGGCTATCACCAACATTGGCAATGTATGCCTGCTCATTCTGAATGAAAGCCATGGTTACCGTACAGCCCATGCCACGCGCATTCGTTTGTTGTTCGCCATAGTGGAGAATGACACGATTGGCTTCCTGAATAGCCTCAGTGAGTCGATCATTTATAGATGGCAGGGCCTCTGTCTCATTGGGTGTTATCTCTTGTTGAGGTTTTATGGCCTTCTGTGGTTTTTTGACGGTCTCAGCCGGATCAATTTCTCCTTGGGTCTCTGTCTCTACCTTTTCCTGAATTTTGACCTTCTTACGCGGCATCTTGATTGTCTCATCGACGTCAGCCGTTATACTGGCTACAGCCGGTGGAATCAGTTCGATCGTTGACTCGTCGGCGAGAGGGTTGAAGAAGCTGTCCATCATGCGGCTAATTGTGTCTACCGCTAGTTTGCTAGCTACTTCACCGGCCTGATAGCCTCCCATGCCATCAGCCACAATAAAAAGTCCCCGGTCACCATCTGTTAGCGTTTCAATACGTGTAAAGACAGAATCTTCGTTTTGCTCGCGCTGTTTGCCCACATCTGTTTTCTCAGCAGCAGTTAGCTTTATATGCATAGGTTAGCACCTCACAGTAACAAATTTTACCTTACGCCGCGCCTGAAAGCCCCTGTCTTTTAAGCATGGGGATGAAAGGCGCGTTCCTTCTGGGGCTTGATGGGTTGGGTACCACCGGCCCCTTGACAATAGCCGAGTTTAACCTTAAAATTCTAATATGCTTAAAAACTTTCAGTATCGGATCTATCCGACAAAGAAATAACAGAAGAAGCTCAATGAGACGCTTGAAGAGTGCCGATGGTTGTACAATCATCTGCTGGCTGCTCGCAAGACTGCCTATGAGCAAGAGGGAAAAGGATTGACGTGCTATCAGCAGCAATCTACCTATCCGATGCTGAAAGAACAACGCCCCTCCCTCAACGGCGTTCATTCCCAAGTTTTGCAAAACGTGGCCATGCGTATTGATCTGGCTTTCAAAGCGTTCTTCCGCCGATGTAAAGCTGGTGAGACGCCTGGATACCCGCGTTTCAAGGGATATGGACGCTATGATAGTTTCACCTACCCTCAGAGCGGATTTTCCATCACGCATGATGGCCGGGTAACCCTCTCCAAGATTGGCTCGGTGAAGATGGTGTATCATCGCCCTGTGAGGGGCCTTGTGAAAACCTGTACCATCCACAAGAGCAGTACGAACAAATGGTACGTCACCTTCTCTTACGAATGTGAGCCTCTGCGCCTTGAGCGTGTTTCCGCCCAGGTGGGTATTGATGTCGGGCTCAAAACCTTTGCGACTCTCTCCACTGGTGAAGAGATAGCCAATCCGCGCTTTTTCCGTAAGGAAGAAAAGGTCCTGGCGAAAGTGCAACGCAAGCATTCCAAGCTTGCCAAAGGCACACAAGAGAGGCGCAAGCACCGCAAAGTTGTAGCTCGTGTACACGAGCGGATTAAGTTCCGTCGTGACAATTTCACTCACCGAAGGAGTCGTCAGATTGTCAATCAGTTCGGGGTCATTGCTGTTGAAGACTTGCATGTCAACCGCATGACTCATAACCATTGTCTTGCCAAGAGCATTCATGATGCGTCGTGGTCGGCTTTTTTCTCTCAACTGTCCTGCAAAGCGGAAGAAGCTGGTAGGCAGTTCATCAAGGTCAACCCAGCATACACGTCTGCCGATTGCAGCAGGTGTCATCATCGGCAATATATGCCCCTCAGTGAACGCGTCTATCATTGTCCCTGCTGCCTCCTTTCGCTTGATCGTGATTTGAATGCTGCTCTCAACATTCGTGCTGTGGGACTACACAGCCTGGGCTTGTCTCTAGAAGCTCCCGTGCTTTAGCCGGGGGAGTAGTCACCTTGATATGTGTATGTCAACTATAACATACTTAGCTTATTGCTGACAATAATGGACTTTTCTGAGGGTGGGCGTGGGATTGTGGCCAGTGTATAGCATGGTGAACAAGACGACCGCCACCGTGCTCCAGGATGAGCGCCATGCCGCCGCAAGATGAGCGCAAGGGTCATCACTACTATACGCGGATTGGACGTCGCTTCGCTCGTCTAAATTGTGACGCTTTGCGAGCGAGAGCGAGCAAGACCCGTATATAGTAGTGATGACCCTTGCGCTCATCTTGCGATGGCGGTCATCATGCGGCCTTGGGCCACGGTGCAAAGGCGTTCTTGGAACCACGCAGGAAGGGAGTCAGGGATGGGAAATGCCGCAGAAGGACTGTTCCCATCGTGTTCTGGATGATCCAATCGAGGCCGGTTTGCGTGTAGACTGTGGGCGTATAGTCCGTTGTGAAGAAGCGATCACTATTTAGGCGGCGGGAGGCCATGAGGATGAAGATACGGAAGGCCGTATCGCTGAAGCCAAATCCCTCTGGCGGCGTCTCGGCATACAAGCCCACCATGAGATCAAGCTTGTTGATGTCGTTGTTATAAATGCGCTTCAGCTGTGCTACCCACTCTTTGTTGTCGGTTAGCTCCTCAAAGCTGTTGAGCGGAGGGCGATGAACCAGCCGGCGAAACTCATTATAACGCGGGACGCCACGCTCTCGATCACGGATAATCTCCATCGTGGCCAGCTCGTGAAGATCGCCGTTTGGCTCCTTGCGGTGGCGCAGGCCGTTGGGATAATTGTGCAAGGTGATCAAGCCAGGGTGAGAGGTACCGAACGAATAGAGGACATCTGCCATGGACATCTGTTGCAAAAGCTCGCGTGCATGTCTATCCGCAACTTCGGCCAGGGTGTGTTCTTGCAGCACTGTGTCGTCCTTCAAAGAACGGAAGCTGAACTCGTCCGGCAGGAGGGGATGCATACGGTAGACGGAAACAAACTCTTCTGTAAGAGAATAGGGGACGCCAAAGTGATCCTTTTCAGAACCAGGGATACCACTGATAATCTCGCTCGAACTGATGCGCCCGAAGAGCTTATAGATCTGCTCGGTGGCTAAGCCCCACCAGTTTGCACGCATGGCGACCTGCATCGTGGGATGATTGAGGATTGCTGGCGTCCACTCAACTGTGTGAATCTTCGCCATAAGTGCCACGTTGATCAGGCGGGCATGATCGAACAGATCGTCGTCAGTCCAGGAGGGATACTCACTTTTCAGATGGTCGCAGATGGCATTATGTTCCAGCGTGAACAGGGTGTGCATCAAACTCAGCCCGATCCACCAGTTACCATTGACGCCTGTAATCTCAACACCGCTATTCGGATCGGCGGGGAGCAAACCATCACTGCCGATGGTCAGCTTGCCATCCTGGCCTGAGCGCACTTTGGCCAGAGTGGCAGCATCGCTGCCATAAAGTTGGGAACCATCCCACCAGTGCGTTACCAGGTTGCGAAAGGTAGGGGGTAAGCCGTCGCTATCCGACGTGCGTGATGTATCATGCTGAGTACGTAGAACAGTCATGGGGTGTTCAGGCCAGGGATCATCATCGCTGAGCGGCACCTTCCAGGGATTCTCTTGCTGGTTTGGTCCGTGGCTAAACCAATCATGAACCATGAACTGAATCCAGGCGGCGGCAAATAGATTGAGGAAAGGCACTGGTTTGAAGGTGTCACGTGCCAGTAATTCAAGACTGATCGTGCGCGGGTTGGGTTTGAGAAGATCCTCATCACTTCTTGGGTAGGCATAGCTCAGTGGGACGTTGCGTCCGAAGCGTGTGTTGGCACTGCCCATGGCGGGAACGTCTGTGTCATTATATGTCCCGTCCGCAGTGCGAGCGGTCAGGTAGTGTTGCCCCTCTCCAGCGGGAGGCGTAACTGCTGGGTAGGGTGACTTCGGCGAATACGTACCGGAGAGATTCTTGGCTCGCAAGATATCTCGCAAGCCAGCGAGTATGCCGATTCCGATAAGGAGTGGCAGCTTATGCCACTTGAAGGTCTGATCGAGTGTTTGAGCCAACGAGTTGTACAATCGGGAAAACAAGGATTTTACCGTTTGCATATGGGTATCCTTTCCATACAAAGTACATTATTTGCGCGGGTGCTCGTGAGATTGTTCCAAAGAGTTCGCTGGTATTCTTGAGAGCGACCCTCGTGGTCGCCCTGCCAGCCCATTGCATCCATCACTTGCAAAAATCCTACGCGCACTCCGCTTGCGCTAGCGCAATGCCTTCATCATATAACCTGAGCAAGCTCTTTACCAGTCCGTGCTGTTGAGCAGGGAACGCACACGAGCGGCTCCCCCGTTGGTGATGGGCTCGCCATGGCCGACGGCCACAATCTCGGCATCGAAGTCTGCCATGCGACCCACCGTGGCTTTGTGTTGTTTGATATTGAGGTTAAACGCGGGCCAACCTGCGCTAAAGTACGGCCAGGTGGCGATGGCATCACCGGCAAAGAGGGCACGTCGTTCCGGCCAGTAGAAGGAAAGATGCCCTGGCGAATGCCCGGATGCATGCATGATATGTAACGGGCCGACCCGATCCCCCTCCGAAACATAGTGATCAACGGGACAGGGTGGGTGTTTGCCCACTCCCAGGGCTAAACCGACCTGAAGAGGATAGACGCGAAAAGGACGCCGAGGTATAAATGTAATGGCCTGGGCCTTGCGGTCGCCAGAGATGATATCGGCTTCCCACTCGTGAGCATACACGGCTGCCCCACTCAGACGTTGAAGAGTAGCCAGTCCACCCAGGTGAGAGCGGTGAGCATGTGTAATGATGATATGCTTCAAGTCCGTCACCGAACGCCCAATAGTCTGTATCTGGTCGAGAATACGCTTGCCATCCGTATCCCAGAGGGAATCGATTACCGTCAGATCTGTGCCGTCATCCAGTAAGAAGGCATGAACATGCCCACCTTGCTGTTGCCCTAAACTGTAAATGCCAGGTGCAATTTGCATCCCCTGGTTCCTCCTTCTCGTTCTCGCTTGTTTGAAAATTACTTTGGCCTCTCAACTTCTCTATAGAGATATGCGAAGAGAGCTATGCGATAAACATACTATCTTTGAGACGTTGAGGGGCTCCTTTTTTTGTATCTGGATTGTGACCTTGATGCTGGTTTAAATATTCGTCGCCTGGGACGATAGGCTCTTGGTCTGTTCAGAGAAGCCTTGCGCTTCCGCCGGGAGAGCCGTCAGCCTTTTAAGAAGTCATCGACCCATTTGAATGCATCGTAAAAAGCAGTACCAAGCTCAGGTTTAAGAGCAATGAAGCCAGTAGCCATTGAGAAAAGCCTGAATGCATATTCTTTCGTTGCGACCTGCCACCATGAATGTTTGGTCAAACTCAACAACTGCTCATATTCCCTCGATACAGCCATCTCTGTTGCAAGTTCGCACAATGCTGTGGCTCTCTCATCATTGTCGTCTATCAAGCCAATGCTCTCTTGAGCATGTTCCCACTGTTGAGCCTGCACTAATGCTACTCTCAATTCTTGTAGTGCCTTAGTTCGCTCTTCGTTCCATTCTTCCCATTCTATTTTGCGGAACACCTCTTGAGCCTGATCCCACTTTTGAACCCGCACTAACGCCACCCTCAATTCCTGTAGCGTCCAGGCTCGTATTTGGTTATCTTCAATTGAAAGACTAACTCTCTCAGCCTCTTTCCACTGTTGGGCCTGCACTAATGCAGTGCTTAGCTCTTGCAACGCTCGGGCTCGTGTTTGACTATCCTTAATAGAAAGGCTAACTCTTTCAGCCTCTTCCCACTGTTGGGTTTGCACTAATGCAGTGCTTAGCTCACGCAATGCCTTGTCTTGGATATAGCTCCCCTTGATAGAACGACCAATCCTTTCAGCCTGCTCCCAGTGTTGGGCCTGTGTTAATGCAGTGGCTAGCTCTTGCAACGCTCGGGTTCGTGTTTGGCTGTCCTTGATAGAAAGGCTAACTCTTTCAGCCTCTTCCCACTGTTGGGTTTGCACTAATGCTACTCGCAACTCCTGCAATGCTAGGGCTCGTGCTTGGTTATCCTTAATCGAGTCGATTACCTCTTGAACCATTCCCCATACTCTTTCAGCCTCTTCTGGCTGCTGGGTCTGCACTAATGCAGTGGCTAGCTCTTGCAATGCTAGGGCTCGGATATAGCTATTATCGATAGAAAGGCTAACTCTTTCAGCCTGCTCCCACTGTTGGGC